>Ga0315296_10003288_pt1 | contig 13560 bp, 12 predicted proteins | sample YL17G14_18_MG_FD_203921 | JGI IMG/M metagenome (GOLD analysis project Ga0315296, IMG submission 203921) | Sediment microbial communities from Yellowstone Lake, YNP, Wyoming, USA - YL17G14_18 | ecosystem: Environmental > Aquatic > Freshwater > Lake > Sediment | place: USA: Wyoming | collected... | reverse complement strand
AAACCATTGACACATTCCTCTCAGAGGGTTGCAGCTTGTTGACGAGCCTGTCACCGATGCGAATGTTCCCGCTCGTCTGACTATCAAGGCCGGCAATCATTCTCAGAATAGTCGTCTTGCCTGCACCGGGCGGGCCTAGCAAGGCAACGAATTCACCATCATTCACTTCCAGATTCAGACGGTCTACAACAGTCGCCTTACCGAACTTCTTTGTTAGATTCTCAAGGACTACTCGGGCCATCTCTGCAAACCTCCTAAACCAGCGCTTTCTCCGTTTGTTTGTCAAACACGTGAATTCGTTTGTGGTCAAAAGCCATCGTGAGCTTCTCACCCTCAGCCGCTTTCACGGTGCGAGGCACCACGGCCTTGACGACCTGATTTCCAAGTTTGAAGTCTATGATCTTCTGATCCCCGATGGGCTCCACCAAGTAGACTTCAGCATCAATGCCACCTTTGCCACCGTGGGGTTGAATAGAGATATCGTGTGGCCTGACTCCAAACACGAGTCTCTTGTTTGCGCCAACAAGCGCCTCCTTAAGGTCGCTCGCATCGAACGTGAAAGTCTCAAACTGGAGAAGCACTTTGCCATCCTCTTCAACGCGGTCACAATCCAAGAAGTTCATCGTTGGGCTTCCGACAAATCCCGCTACGAGTAGACTTTTAGGACGATCGTAGAGATCGCTGGGCGAGCCGTACTGTTGAAGTATGCCTTGGTCCATCACACCGATCTTATCAGCCATAGACATAGCCTCAACCTGGTCATGTGTCACGTAGATCGTGGTCTGCTTAAGCTCCTCGTGTATGCGCTTCAGCTCAACTCTCATAGTCGCCCGGAGTCGCGCGTCGAGATTGGTCAGCGGCTCGTCAAGGAGCAGCACTTTAGCGTCCCTCACGTAAGCCCTGCCGAGAGCAATGCGCTGCTTTTCTCCAGCCGTAAGACCCATCGCATCCTTATCCAAAAGGTGACCGATCCGAAGCATCTCAGCAGTCTTCTTGACCTTACTATCAATCTCGTCCTTCTGCATCTTCTGCTGCTTCAGGGGGAACGCAAGATTCTCCTTCACGGTCATTCCTGGGTAGATGGCATAGAACTGGAAGACCATGGCGATCTCTCGCTGCACTGGAGTGAGATCGTTTACGACCTTATCGCCTATCCAGATCTTGCCTTCGTCGGCTTTCTCAAGTCCCGCAATCATTCTCAGCGTTGTTGTTTTTCCACAACCTGATGGACCCAGCAGACAGGCTAGAGTGCCGTCAGTCACTTCCAAGTCCAGGTCCTTGACCGCATCAAGCTTACCGAAGCGCTTTGTCAAGTTCTCGATTCTGACGCTCGCCAATTGATCGCTGCCTCATTCAGTGAAATCCTCATACCAGAAACCCTATCCAGCTATATGTCTTATCCAACTTCACAAGTACGAAGGCGAGAGTGCGCCTACTGTCATAGGCTCGCACGCATTGGAATCATCAGCGCCTGAGATTCCTGCTTTGACAAAGCTCTTTTGTGCTCGCTAGCGCTTACGGTACAAGTAACACACGTCACTTTCGAGGAGGAAAAGAACTCGTGAACAAGGTGAAATACGGTATTATCGGGTTGGGCTGGTTCGGTGAGTACCATGGCGATGCCCTAGCTGGCCTCGCCAATGTTGAACTCCATGCGCTATGTACCCGCACAGAGTCACGGCTGCGCGACCTTGGCAAGAAGTTCGGCGTCAAGAACCTGTACACCGACTACAACGAGATGCTGGCCGATCCGGAGCTGGACGCCGTCAGCATCACCACGATGTGGGATCAGCACGCCGCTCCCACCTTGGCCGCTATCAAGGCCGGTAAACACGTCTTCCTTGAGAAACCCATGGCTTCCACTGTAGGAGATTGCCGTGCTATCGTCAAGGCGGCTCGCGCGTCGGACAAATGCTTCATGGTTGGCCACATCGTGCGCTTCAATCCGCGGTATGCCGCCGCCAAACGCGAACTCGCTGCCGGCAAGATCGGAAAGATTCTGTCTATCTACGCTCGGCGGAACGTGCCGGTCTCCGTTGGCGCCTCCGTGCTGCCAAAGATCGGCCCGATCATTGGCGACGCTGTGCATGACACCGACATAATGCTCTGGTACACCCACGCAAAGATTCAATCGGCTTACGCTCAAACACTGAACGTCTTCGGTCACAAGTACCCAGACATCGGCTGGACAATGTATCGTTTCGACAGTGGTGCCATCGGCGTTTGCGAGAACGTCTGGTGTATGCCTGATAGGAACGGCTTCTTCCCCGACGAGCGGATGGAAGTCATCGGCACCGACGGTGGCATCCACATCCAAGAAACCTATCCCAGCATGTCAGTCATAACTCGCGACGAAGTGTACACTCCGGATCCGACCTACTGGCCCGAAATTCGACCCGGCGTTCGCGGTGGAGCTTTGGCGGAGGAACTGGAGTATTTCGCGAACTGCATTATCAACAAGACTTCCCCGACCATCATTACGCCAGAGGAATCTATGGCAGCCGTGCAAGCCTGCTTGGCCGCAGAGGCATCAGCCTCTTCCGGCAAAGTAGTCTCGGTACAAGATTTCAGCTAGCATGAGACAACGACGAGACCACCTGCCCCTCACAGAATGATCGTTGGCGTGCTGTAGCCTACGGGAGACTTTAGATAGGAAATTGTTCGAGCGACGATCGAGCCGGCAAGGACAATCAGTCGCGGTTACAACAATGCTTTTCAATGATGATATGTGATCAACGGGCGCATCCGTTTCGGCGGGACATCGCGAATGCGCAAAGAATACCTGATGTTAGTTGTAACGACGTTCATCTGGGGTTCAGGGCATCCGATAATCAAGTTGATCCTAGCTGAGCTGACCCCAATACAAATCTCCATGCTGAGTTCGACCCTAGGCGCACTTGCCGTCGCCATTGGCCTGATCGTCACAAGGCAGATTGGAAATCTTGCCCAACTCCGTGGAAGAAGCTTGTCACTCGCGCTGCTCTCAGGCGCAATAATGTTCTTCCTATATCCAATGCTGAGTTTCTCAGCGCTGCAGAGGATTCCGGCGTCGGCGAATTCAATACTGGTTGCAACCAGCACAATCTTCGTCGCTCTATTGTCACCGATATTCTTGAAGGAAAGATTGGATTCCAAAGGAACCGCAGCAGTTGTGCTCTCGTTTGTCGGTGTTTCTCTAGTGGTTCTCAGCACGGCCGGGGTGGCAATGGATCTGTCGACGCTGAATCTCTTTGGGTGCTCTCTTTCACTTCTTGGAGCCATTGCAGCCGCATCATACGCCATCATAGGAAGAAGACTCATGTCAGCCCTGGATGCGTTATCTGTTACTCTGATTGGCTCGCTTCTCGGAGCAGTGCTTCTCACCGTTGCAGTCGCCGTGACATCTGGGTTTGATCAGATTGCTCGTGCGTCCCCGATGACTTGGGCACTTGTAGGATATTGGGGGATCTTTTCGGGTCTAGCGTATGTGATGTTTTACTACAGTTTGAAGAAACTCGAGGCCACCAAGGCGAGTTCGTTCATCTACCTAAGCCCGCTGTTCGCAGTGACCCTGTCAATCGCGATACTGGGCGAACAGATGACGATCTTGTTCGTGGCTGGAATGGCACTGGTCCTGTTGGGGATTTGGGGAACGCTGAGAAGCCAATCTACGGCGTCAAAGGAGCCCCAGAGCGCTTCCTAGCACCGCCGTTCTTGTGATCCGCTGCGAATTGCGGATTGGTCGGCTTCCGTGAGCGTTGGAACCGAACGCTGACGTTCGGCCTCTAGCGATTCAATGGCAGCGTAGTCGGCTCTCCGGTCTTCGCAGATTCGTATGCTGCGACGGTGATTTCGGTTCCCTGTCGACCGTCGAAGGCTGTGGCAGTAGGTTTCTTGTCCTTGAGGATGGATTCCACAAAGCTCTGGACCATCTCTTTGTCGGCATCGCATCCCCAGTAGTTCCATTCAAGCCGGTTGTTTGGAGCGTCGACTTGTGTCACGTAGACGACTTGCCTGAAAGCATCTAGGACGGCGTGCCCCTCTGTGCCTATGAGCTCAAGGGTCATGTCGCCCCACATGTACCAAGATGCTGGTCTTGACCAACTTCCGTCTATGGTGGCGACTGCTCCATTCCGGAAGTCTATCATTGTGAGAGCGTTGTCCTCGACTGGGAACTCTGGGTGAACGTTCTTCCCTATGATTGTGTAAACTCTGCGGGCTTCGCTCTTTGTGTACCACCTCATTATGTCTGAAAGATGGACAGTGTGATCCATAATGGAGCCTCCTCCGGAGAGCTGAGGTTTGATGAAGAATCCTGTGTAGAGCTGTTCGAGGTACTTCAGGTGATTTGTGCCAGTCATGGCGACGATTTTTCCGATCTGACCGCTGTCAACGACGTTCTTGATCAGTCTGGAGACTGCGTGGTACCTCATAACGAAGCACATTTGGAATTTGATTCCTGCTTTCTGGGCTGCATTCATCATTCGATCTGCGTCGGCAAGTGTTGTCGCCATTGGCTTCTCGCATAGTATGTGCTTCCCGGCTTCGGCGGCATCGATCGCCATCTGTGCGTGCTTAGTGTTCTCTGAAGTTATGATGACAGAATCAACGTCATCTCTTTTGAGGACATCATGATAGTCCAGGAAGTGTGGTACGCTGTAGCGCTGGCCGGCTTCCTTCGCTCTGCCTGCGTCGTCATCGGAAACCGCCACGAGGTTCGCATTCGGGAGTTCTTTGACTGCCCTAGCGTAGCTGTATCCGTGGAAATGTCCGAAACTCATAACTGCGACGTTTACTCTCTTCATCTAGTTTTCCTCCAGTGGGAGCTTCACGACGCTCCCGGTCTTCGATGAGCGGATGCCTGCGAGGGCGGTCTCTAGGCTCTTCTTCGCCTCCTCTCCGTTAGTCAGAGGTTCTTTGCCACCTTCCAAGCAGTCTACGAAATGGCGAACTTCTCGGTAGTATGGGTCTATTGGGAAAGGCATTCCTGGCACAGGGGGCATAGTCTCTGGGCTCATCTTCTCGACCTTACCATTTGACATGACGGTAATCGGTGAGACTGAGGAGTTGTCAACTGAGAGGAACCCCTTCCTTCCAGCGATCTCAAAGTAGGTGGAGAATGGATACTGTTGTGGGACTGCCCAGCTTGCTTGGATGTAGGCGATCCCGTCATGCTCGAACCTCAGGATGAATAGTGCGTGGTCATCGCATACCCCTTTCTTGTGCGCGATTCTTCCGACTCTGGCATACACGGTCTTGACTTTGTCATCGAAGCACCAACGCGTGAAGTCAATGTCGTGGATCGCGAGATCGATGCCGACGCCTCCGCTCTTCTTGGGATCCAAGAACCAGCTACGTTCTCCCCAAGTGGGAAGCGGCCCAGCGCGAAGGCCTCTCGAGATCACTGGCTCACCTATCGAGCCTTGCGAGACAAGTTCTTTGATCTTGGCGTATTCAGCGAAGAAGCGAATACAGTGGGCCACCATCAGCTTTACACCTGCTTTGTGAGTGGCCGCAATCATTTCGTCGACATCTTTCAGGGTCAACGCAAACGGCTTCTCAACCATCACCTGTTTCCCGGCTTGAACTGCCTTGATCACATTTTGCTTGTGCGTAAACGTAGGCGTAGTAATGTCAACCACATCGACGTCAGTCACTTTCATCGCTCGATCAAGATCTCGGAAGACTTTCGCTTTGAATTTCTTCGCGACTGCTTTCGCCCTGCTCGGATGTATCTCCACGACCGCAACCACTTTGGCTTCAGGAATCATCGACCAAGCGTTGAGATGAACAGTTCCCATGAAGCCGCAACCAACGACTGCGACGCCCATTTTCTCCAAAAGAGGTCACCAAATGATGAAACTCTGCTCTCTGAGAGGTTCAGATTCTATATTACGTTTTTCGTGAGAGTCGTGGTCTTGAGTTTAGGTCGTGGCAGAAACCGTGGTATAGCCTCGGAGAGCAGTCTATGTTGAGCAATCCTTGATACTCCTCTCTAAGTATCGCTTGAAGCGCGTCGATTAGAGGTTAGGAGATGACTGGTAGGCATTGCTCAATAACGACTGGCAAGTTTTTTATGCGCGGCGGACGGCTACCTTGCCGATCCCAAATGAGCAAACTCAGAGTGGGGATTCAAGGTGCAGGATGGGTCTCAGGAGAACACATCAAAGCATACAAGAACAACCCGAAATGTCAAGTTGTGGCGATTTCCAGCAGAAAACTGTCAAGCGCCGAGAAAAAAGCCAAAGACGCGGGCCTCACCGATGTCAAGTGCCTGACGGACTATGACGCGTTGCTCAAAGAAGTTGACGTGGTTTCGATCTGTACGCCCCAAGATCTACATGCCGACGAGACTGTACGAGCTGCAAAGGCCGGCAAACACATACTAGTCGAGAAACCGATCGCGACAAGCCTGGAAGAATTGAAGGCTATGCGTGATGCAGTCAGGAAGAACAAAGTGAAGACGCTCGCGGGGTTCGTCTTGCGATGGAACCCGCTCTTCGAGACTATCAAGAGCATGATTGCTGACGACGTGCTCGGAGATGTCTACTATTTGGAGACTGACTACCAATCTCATCTCGGTGCATGGTGGTCCGGCTGGGAAGGCGTCATACCCAAGAGGGTCGGAGTCAGTTCGTTCATAACTTCAGGCGTGCACGCGGTTGACGCAATGAGATGGTTCGCTGCTAGAGATAGAAACAAGGCGGCCAAGATAACTGAAGTGACTTCAGTCGCGGGCGGGTACCGCAAGGCCGAGAAAGATATGGAATGGGATGGACTCGAAGTCATGCTTGCAAAACTGGACACCGGTGGGATGGCGAAGGTCTGCTCCAATTTCGACTGTATTCAACCATACAGTTTCCAGATCCAGGTCTTCGGAAAGAAAGGCACGGTGAAGAGCAACAAGGTTTGGGCACCACACACTTTCCCTGGCCAGAAAGGGTGGGTTGAGATTCCCACAATTCTCCCGGATACCGCCGAGGTCACTCATCACCCGTTCCAAGGGGAGATTGACCACTTCATCGATTGTATCCTCAAGGACAAGGAATCCCACTGCAACCTAGAAGACGCGGTCAACACACACGAGGCAGCATTCGCGGCCCTGAAGTCCGAGGCAGAGCAAAGACCCGTGAAGCTTCCGTTACTAAGCTAGTCTCGCTACCGCTGGCGCATTCCCTTCTTCGGGAACAGCGTCTAGCCTGCGGGTTCAGACATCTGGTTCAGAACATACGGGCTTTCTTTCTCAGAATCTCGAGCTGCCAAGGCTCGACAGTTCCTTTTCCTGCCATCCAGTCATGTATTGTTTGTTGGGTAACGCTCAACTCACTGGCCAAGTTGTCCAATACTTCGTCTATTGTTGGTCCAGGCTTGGGAGTGCGCGCGATTATGTCTCTTATGCAGAAATTGACTTCTTTGAAAACCTCGATTGACATGAGCCTCGATAGTCACCTCACACGATTAAAAGGCCTAGTATCCGACCCGGATGCATCAGGATCGATGAATCCGTAGGACCTTCCCGGCTGCAGTACCTGTGTGTCTCCCATTCTCCACGGCAATCTTTCCGTTGACTATTACGTGTGAGATTCCGTTCGGGTATTGTGCTGGAGACTCGAAAGTTGCGGTGTCCTGGATAGTCTCAGGGTCGAAGATCGTTAGGTCGGCGTATGCACCCTCGGCTATGATCCCTCTGTCATGCAGACCCACCCTTCTTGCAGTCTTCCCTGTCATTCTGTGTATGGCTTGCTCCAGGGAGAGCATTCTCTTCTCCCTCACGTATTTCGACAAAACCCTTGCAAACGAACCATATGCTCTCGGATGGGGTGTTCCTCCAGTGACCGGGCCCTGGGGAGCAACGGTCCACATGTCTGTACAGATCAAAACCTCCGGGTGCCTGATTATTCGCTCCAAATCCTCGTCGTGCGCGTAGAAGTCTACCATAATCGCGTTCGGATCATTCGCAATGATGTCGAACATGATATCATATGGGTCCTTTCCAGTCTCTTTGCTCATTTGTGCGAGACTCTTACCTTCTAGATGTTTGTCTGGTCCATATTCGGTATAGCTGAGGATTAAGTTCTCAAAGCCGCAGCTGTCGATTACATTCTCCCAGCCGGCGCTTGTCTCATAGGTCACGGAGAGTGTGTTTGTTTCAATATCATGTCTGATCTTGGTTCTCTTGGACTTGTCTTTGAGTCTCTCCACGAGAGCGTTTGTTCCACCTTCAAGGCTCCACGGTGGCAGGGTCTGTCGCAGGACAGATGAGCCGGCAGGATATGGATATTGGTCGGCCGTCACGTCAAGTCCTCTTTGCCTCGCTCCGTCAATGAGCTCAAGCGCTTGCAGGCTTCGACCCCAATTCCTCTTGCCAACAGCTTTCAGGTGAGAGATGTGAGCGGGCACGTGCGCTTGTTCGGCGATGCTTATCGTCTCTCTTATTGAGTCAAGCAACTTGTCGCTTTCGCTTCTCATGTGCGAGGTGTATATTCCGTGGAACTGAGCAACCACTTTGCTTAGTTCCACGAGTTCGGATGATTCTGCGAATGAGCCGGGAGGATAGATCAAGCCGGAGCTCATGCCTGCAGCTCCATCCTTCATGCCTTGCATCACGAGACTCTTCATTGCTCTAAGTTCCGTGTCGGTAGGTGCCCTGGGTTCGAAACCCATCACTGATGTTCTTACAGTACCATGTCCGATGAGATGCACAACGTTGACACCGATCTTTCTTCGCTCGAGTGTCTGGAAGAACTCCTCTAAGGTCGACCAGTCCCACGCATAACGCTGTCCGAACAAGAATGCGCCAAGGTATTGCTGCACATCTTCGAGTCTTCGTCTATCAAACGGGGCCATGCTCATTCCGCAGTTGCCCACAACTTCGGTCGTTATGCCTTGGTGAATCTTCGAGTACGAGAACGGATTAGCCAGTAACGTGAAATCCGAATGTGCATGCATATCAATGAATCCGGGAGCAACAATTTTCCCGGAAGCATCTATCTTGCAGTCCGAGGGCTCGCTCTGAAGCTTTCCAATCTTGGCTATCTTCTCGTCCTTGATTGCGAGATCTGCTCTCGTCGCAGGGCGACCATATCCGTCGACGACCGAGCCTCCCTTAACGATCATATCATACATACGAAATCCACATCGCTGTACCGTAGTGTAACTATTTCCTCTTGAAGTACGGAATTACTTTCTGTCTGAAGACGCGTATCGTCTCCTTTGGATCTGGACTGAAATCTGTGAATATGACTTGATTCGCATCGACCTTTCGAAATGAATCGAATGCTTCGATGAGCTCGTCTCCGCCCTTGCTCAGGCAGTAGTTCTGGAATATCATTTCGTCGGTCACTTGCGCTTGTGATTGCTCTATCTTCCTCGGGTCCTCCTCTTCGAAGTTCCCCATGATCATCGAACCAGCATGCAGTTTGCGTATCCTTTTGATCGCACCGGGTATGTCGGCGACTCCGCCGATGACGCTTACGAGTTTCTGCATTTTCTTGACACTTTTTCCGGCTTCTGTTGCTCCTCTCTCGAATTGTGGGAAGATTACGTCTCGGCATCTCTGCCAAGTGTTGACTGTGATTAGGTGGTCACCGTGCTTCCCAGCGTAGAAGGCCGCCTTTTCGCCTATTGCCGAGAAGTAGATTGGGATAGGCCTCTTCGGCTTCACGTACAGGAAAGCCCTGTCCATGTTGAAGTATTTTCCATGGAAATCGAAGAAATCGTCTTCAGTCCAGAGTCTTCGTATGAAATCGAGCGCTTCGATCAATCGTTCCATGCGCTCTTTCCATTTGGGCCAATAAGGCATGAACCTCCTCTCATTCATGGCCTCTCCGTTGCCGACTCCAAGTAGAATCCTTCCGGGGTACATCGCGCCCAGGGTGCTCACAGCTTGAGCCACTATTGCTGGATGATATCTGCCTCCGATTGGGACTGTCACGTCAACGCCTATTGGCATTCTTTTTGTGCGCTCTGCGGCTGCGGCCATCACAGGCCACACGTAGCAACTGTGTTTGAATGAATGATGCCAGGGCAGGAAGTGATCGCCAAACCACACGGAATCAAATCCAGCTTTCTCAGAAAGGCCGAGCATCTCAAGCGAGTAGTCCGGATCTATCCAGAAAGAGAAATCCAGTCCGATCTTCATTTTCTGATAGGCCCCTTAGTGATCGGATCGTAACGCGCCTCGGCGGATACTTATATATTCTCACATTCGACCTAACTTCGAAACGCAATCTTAAGAGTGAAACGCTTTGGCGCGTGACATCAACGCCGGCATCTATCTGCATCCATGGGACATTGTGGACGAAGGCCCGGAACAAGTCTTCTCACGAATCAAAGAAACAGGAATCAGGCACGTGAACCTAGCCACGAGCTATCACTGTGGCAGGTACATTCTACCGCATAATCCCAAGAGGAAGATCTACTTCGCAGAAGAGGGAGTAGTGTATTTCCGTCCTGACCCGAAGTTCTTCGAGGACACACCCATCAAGCCGAGAGTAAGCAGCCAATTCCATGATGTCGACATTGTGGCACTGGCCACAAAGGAAGCAAGTAAGTATGGGATCGGAGTGAACAGCTGGACGGTAACACTCCACAACTCCCAGCTTGCAAAGGCTCATCCTGATGCAGCCGTCATCAATGCCTATGGCGATACAGACTATAACTTCCTATGCCCGAACAATCCGCATTCCCGCAACTTCGTTATCGGACTTGTCAGGAATCTCGCCGAGAAATACTCACTTGAGGCCATACAACTGGAATCGGCAGGATACATTTGGGGTCTCGAACACGGCGACCATCACGAGATGTTGGGTACACAAGTTGAACCCTTCACCTCAGACTTGATGGGGATTTGCTTCTGCAAGAACTGTGTCGCGAAAATGGAGAAGGAAGGCCTTCACGCGGATAGCCTCAGGAAACTCGTGAAATCAGTTGTCGATCTGAGTTTCGACACCCCAACGAACGTGTTGCACAGGATCCCAGTCGAGGAGACACTGAGAAACTCCTACGTGCTCTCCACAGATATTGAAGAACTCCATGAGCTCCTTCGATTCAAACGAGCCACGGTGAACTCGCTTTTTGAAGATGCGAAAGACGCATTGAAGTCCTCCAACCCCAACGTCAAGCTTCGCGTCATTGGAGCAGGCGGGTTCACTGGTGGAGGCAGCGGGGTAATGGGTAGAGGCTCAGAAGGCATCAACCTGCACGATCTTGCAAAGATCGTCGATGGAATTGACCTCATAGACTACGTGTCTGATCCCGAGATGGTGTACTACCACGTGCAGTGGGTGAAATTCGAAGTAGGCTCATGCCCTATCTACGTTGCACTGCGCCCGAGTTTCCCGACACTATACACAAAAGAGAGTATCGAGGCTGAAGTGGTTGCAGCAATGCAGGCTGGAGCAAGCGGTGTTGAGTTCTATAACTATGGCTGGACCAGTCTCAGAAACCTTGGCTGGGTAAAGCAAAGTCTGCAAGGCGCGTCATCGCGCCTCTCCTAGCTAACCCTGACTGGTGCTCGCGCTTTCACGATTAGGCGGTGGCGTGCTTGACCGCTTCGACAAGCGCGTGCACCATCATGCCTAGTATCTTCTGACCCTTCTCCTTGGATGCGAGTGTAGCATCTCCAACGACGCCCGTCTTCGTGTCCCTTCCCAAGAACTTCTCCGTAGTGAATATGCGGAGCCACTCCAAGAAGTTCGGTGTAGTTAGTCCCTTCGGCAAGTATGGCGGTATCTCCTTCACAGCTTTTTTCATGTCAACCAGTTCGGGTCGTAGGAGAAGCAGCAGTGACGTTTCCAGCTCCTCAGCGTGCAAGAAGATCTCTTCCTGCAAAACTTGTGCCAGAACCTCTAGCGGGAGAAGCGAGTAAGGTGAAAGATGGTGAACCTTTGGGAAACCGGCCGGGCTTGTCACATTCAGCTCGTAGCAAATGTCGCTGAGCTGGAAAGTGTGACCTGCATGGCCTGAAAGCAGGACAATATGCTTGACGCCATTCAGGGACAGGCTTCGCGCAATATCACGAATGACCTCTCGGAGCGTCTCCGCGGATAGGCTGATAGTCCCCGCACGGGGAAAGTGATCCTCGGAGAAGCCGTATGGAAGCAGTGGAAGGACGAGAGCCCCTGTTCGCTCACCAACAGACTTCGCGAGTTCCCAGGCGACCATGTGGTCGGTGCCCGTAGGCAGGTGCGGTCCGTGCTGCTCCGTACTACCGATCGGAACGATCACTACTCCATTTCCCGGAATCCGTCGCTTCAACTCGTCAGACGAGATCTCTCCCCAGTAGAACCCTTGCATGGTCATGCTTCAACTCCATTCATGATATCAAACTCAGAAGGGCGTCTTTGGACCTTCGTACCCCGTCCTTGGGATTCTTTGCATAAAACGTTTCGGGCACCAAGTATCCGTCCCAGCCAATTCTCTTGAGAGCTTCAATGCAGCTCTTGAAGTCGATGGTACCCATCCCAATCGGTAAGTGGCTTGCGTTTGATCCCTCGTTGTCCGAGACGTGAATGCAACTGCACATGGAGTCACGCAGCAATTCAATGTACTCCAAGGGAGGGGCGAACGCATTTCCGTTAGCCAGGTCCACGTAGGCCTTCACATAGTCAGAACCTACTTGCTTGATCATTTTGAGCAACTCCTCTGGCCGGTCAACGAAGTTGCAAACCACCGCATTCTCGACTCCGAGACGTACGCCGACATCTTCAGCATGTTTCGCGCACTCCTTGAATGACTCGATAGCTCTGTCCCAGTGGTTCCTGAATGATGATTTCGAGGCCATCATATTCGGTTGCTCAATAGCTCCTGGGAGAGCTAACACGACTTCCGCATCCAGGTCGCGCCCTACATCTAGAGCTGTGTTGTAGAATCTTATCGAGTCTCTTCTCATCTTGCTGCTGGGGTGCGCAACGTTGACCTTGAAGTCGAAGAATTTCCACTGCCTGACTTTCAGAAATGGGTCAGGTAGTATTGATACGATTTTCATCCCGTATTGATCGATGGATTCCTTGATCTTCTTCCGCTGAACCGGTTTCAGCAGTCGCGGCCACAGATCCTTCTTGTCGCACCAGAGCTCAACAGAATCAAACTTCATGTCAGAAGCGAATCGCATGTAGTCATCATATCGATACCCGTAAAGAGAAAGACTTCCTGTTTCGAATGCTAGCTTCAACAAGAACACTCCTCACCCTTGCAGTCGTCTTCTTGTCATCAAAATGCAGCTTCGCCCTTGATTTCTTTATATGACTTTACCCCGTCACGGCTACGCCTACGAAGACGATTTCTCAAGCGCTCCAGAGCCCCGAAAGCATTCTGTTACGTCCGGCAATGCCTATCCTTACGTCTCATTGCAGCACAGGAATAGGAGATCGACAAATCGGTCAGCGTCTCCGGAGGTCTTCTGAAATCATCCGATAGAATGAGCGCAGACATGCAGAACAGATCCTACAGTCGGATTCTTGGTCTGGCGCTAGCGCTATTGGACGGCACGAATGCTGTGATTCGTCTCGAAGAAACGAGAGCTATGAAGATCGGGAGGAGCGAAGGTAGACCCTGATGTCTTCGTTGAGAACTGAGGGA
>Ga0315296_10003286_pt1 | contig 13565 bp, 11 predicted proteins | sample YL17G14_18_MG_FD_203921 | JGI IMG/M metagenome (GOLD analysis project Ga0315296, IMG submission 203921) | Sediment microbial communities from Yellowstone Lake, YNP, Wyoming, USA - YL17G14_18 | ecosystem: Environmental > Aquatic > Freshwater > Lake > Sediment | place: USA: Wyoming | collected... | reverse complement strand
CTCTGCCACCAAGATGGCGAATAGATGAATCCGACCTGATCGGAACCGGGTGCGTTCACGTATGTCACTGGTAACCGAAATGCCAACATGAACCCCTTGACAAGCGGAGCGCTTTCATAGATGAGCGTGGCCTGATCGTGGAATACGTGATCGCCAGATTCGTCCCCGTATAGCCGATAGCGTTGCAGGGGAACTGTCATTCGATCCACGCTCCTGACCGTGTAGTGTCACACCGCTTCTCCAGCCACGCCCCCCTTTTCCGTTTCACGGACGGATCTCGCGCATCGGTTTTGCTGCTCCACGACGCGGCTTCAGATGAAATCATCCTCCGGTGCGGTTTGCGGCAGGTCGGGGGCTACCGGCAGGCGGCGCTTGAACTCGGAGCGCCGCATCAGTTGGATGACGCGCTCCACCGTATCTTCCGAAAAACCGTCAGCCACAACCTGGTGCGCGCTCATCTCCAGATCCACCAGCCGGTAGAGAATGCGGTCGGCTTCGTCATAGGTCACGCCCAGCTCCGCCTCGTCAGTCTGCCCGCGCCACAGGTCGGCGGTAGGCGGCTTCGCGATTATCCGCTGCGGAATCTTCAGATGGCGCGCCAATTGCCGCACTTGGGTCTTGTAAAGGCACGCCAGGGGCCACAGCGCCGCCCCCATGTCGCCCCACAGCGTGAAGTAGCCCAGCAGCCATTCGGTTCTGTTGCTGGTTCCCACTACCAGCGCCCCGAGTGCAGCCGACTGATCGTAGAGAATGGACATCCGCTCTCTTGCCATTTTGTTCCCGCGCCGCCGCCGGTCGGCGTCGGGGAAATGCCGAAAATAGGCATCAATTTGCCCGCTGATCTCTACCTCCACGCGCTCGGCGCCGGCGAGGGCGATCACCTCCTCGGCGTCCTGGCGAATCTGCGCTGGCAGTTCGCCGTGGGGCATCACGATGCACGTGATCCGCCCCCTCCCCAGTGCTTGCGACGCCAGCAGCGCCGCTACCGCCGAATCCAGACCCCCTGAAAGCCCGAGCACCGCGCGGTCAAAACCGGCATCCGCAAAGAACTCGGAGATGAACTCGACGAGAATCCGCCGCACTCTCTCACAGTCTATGGAGAGCTCGTTGCCTGTGGTCATCACATGCCCACCACACCACCGCAGTCCCCGCTTTAGGCCTTGCCTGAGCGCAGGCGACAGCGGGTGCTAACCGCGCCACACCCAGTAGATCGCGACCCCCGCCGCCAGCGCCCCCGCGACCGCCCAGTCGCCGAGGCCGACATGCGCCGCCGCCCGCGCCACGGAGAGCGGGGCGCCCACCTGGGCCAAAAGGCGCATCTGCCCGGCGAGCGCGCCAGCGTAAGCCCCTACCGCAGCCGCAATGCCGGCGGCAGCCTGCACGCTGGGCACAGATATGCGCCGCGCCACGGCTCTTGCGACCTGACCGACGAGCAAGCCGAGGGCCATGGCGGTGAGCCAGCTCAGCAGGCCCTCGTATCCCAGGGCGCATCCTCCGATCAGCGCGGTCAGCAGCGCTGCGGCCCCGGCGCCGATGCGCCGCCGGCGCGAGACGGGCTTGATCTCGATCCCGAACAAGCACTCGGCGCATCGCGTGCCAACCGGGCCGTGGTACACACATTCGGGACAGAGAGGCTTGCCGCAGCTCCCGCAGCGCACTAACGCCGGGCGCCGCGGATGATAGTGGCAATGCGTTTCACCGCGGCCATTGGGGTCACTGGGCATTGGCGGCTGTTTTTCGGCGCGGCGGTCGTGCTGACCTGCCGCAGCCGGGCCGGCATCAGGGACCGGTGATCAGGATCGGGTGACAGGATCAAATGAGTGACGGGCGCCAGTGGCAAGCGCGCACCGCGGATTCCAAGAGCCGAGCTCCCGCATTCCAGGGGCGACCGAAAAAACCGAGGGCGCCAGGCAATCGGCCTGGCGCCCCCTGCGACCCAAGCGCCGCTACAATGGCATCGCAATCAGGCGGGCGAGGGCTCGATCCCGGCGGGCCCTACCGCCTCTCCCTCCTGCTTACGCGTTTCGAGGGAAACGATCACGCCGCTTTGAGGCCGCGCCGCTGCCTTCTCTTTCTGCGGCACCGGCTGCCCCTCCAGCAGCGCCTTGAACTCCTCGCGCTCCAGAGTTTCTTTTTCGAGCAGCACCGCCACGATTCGATCCATCGCTTCGCGGCGCTCCTTGAGGATTTCCTCGGCGCGATGATAGCACTGGTCCACGATGCTGCGGATCTCGTGGTCAATCGCGGACGCGATGTCATCGCTGTAGTCGCGATCCTCCATCAGGTCGCGGCCCAGGAAGGGCAATCCGTGCTTGCGCCCAAAGCTGCGCGCGCCGAGCTTGTCGGACATCGCGAATTCGGTCACCATGCGCCGCGCCAGCTCCGTCGCCCGCTCCAGGTCGCTGCTCGCCCCGGTGGTCGGCTCGCTGAAGACGATCTTCTCCGCCGCTCGTCCGCCCAAAAGCACGGTGATGTCGTCGAGCAGCTCGGAGCGCGTGGTGACGTACTTGTCCTCCAGGGGCAGTTGCATGGTATAGCCAAGCGCCATCCCGCGCGCGAGGATCGAGGTCTTGTGCAGCGGATCGGCATGTGGCAGCAGCTCCGCAAGCACCGCGTGTCCCACCTCGTGGTGGGCGAGAATCTTCTTCTCGGCCTCCGATATGATGCGGCTCTTGCGCTCCGGCCCCGCGATGACGCGGTCAATGGAGGCCTCGAAATCGGCCATCTCGATCTTGGTCTTGTCGCTGCGCGCGGCCAGCAGCGCCGCCTCGTTGGCCATGCTTGCGAGATCCGCGCCCGAGAACCCGGGCGTGCGGCGCGCCAACACTTCAAGCTCCACATCTTCCGCCAGCGGCTTGCCTTTCACATGCACCGTGAGGATCGCCTTGCGCCCCTTCATGTCGGGCTGATCCACCACGATCCGCCGGTCGAAGCGCCCCGGGCGCAGCAGCGCCGGATCCAGCACATCCGGGCGGTTGGTGGCGGCGACGAGAATGACCCCGGCATTGGGATCGAATCCGTCCATCTCCACCAGCAGCTGGTTGAGGGTTTGCTCGCGCTCGTCGTGACCGCCGCCGACGCCGGCAAAGCGCTGGCGGCCCACCGCGTCAATCTCGTCAATGAACACGATGCAGGGGCGGTTGGCCTTCGCCTGCTCGAAAAGATCGCGCACCCGCGAGGCCCCGACCCCCACGAACATCTCCACGAAATCCGAGCCGCTGATGTGGAAGAACGGCACCCCGGCCTCCCCCGCGACCGCCCGCGCCAGCAGCGTCTTGCCGCAGCCCGGGGGGCCCAACAGCAGCACGCCCTTGGGGATGCGCGCGCCCAGGGTCTGGAAGCGCTTGGCGTTCTTGAGGAAGTCAACGACTTCCATCAATTCCTCTTTCGCTTCATCCACCCCGGCGACGTCGTTGAAGGTGATCTTGGGCATGCCCTCGGTGATGCGGCGAGCGCGGCTGCGCCCGAAGGCAAGCGCCTGGCTGGAGCCGCTTTGGGCCTGGCGCATGATGAATATCCAGAAGCCCACCATCAGCAGCACCACGATCACGACCATGATGATGCTGCTCATGAGCGACTCGGAAATCGCCGGCCGGTCGTAGGCGAAGGAGACCCCGGCTTTGCGCAGCTCCGCGAGGTAGGGCTCGCGATCGGGGTCGGGCAGCCACACGATGTAACGGCGGTGGTTGCGCAGCTCGCCGGTCACCAGGTCCTTGCGAAAGACAGCGTTGACCACCTGGTTGCTCTGCACCCGCGCCAGGAACTCGCTCGCGGTCAGCTTTTCCTGCGCCGGCTGCTTGTTGGCGAACTGCCGGAAAATGGCGAACAGGGCGACCAGCACGCCTGCCCATAGCAGCAGCTTTATGAACTTGGCCCCGTTCAAAGCCTAGCCTCCGGTCGCCGACGCGCCAAAGCCCGGACTCCGCTGCTACTCTGCGAAGTAGCGAAGCTCCCTGCTCCGCGGGCTTCGTAGCCCAGCTACGCAGGGCGAAGGAGCCTTCGCTACGAAGCACGAGCAAGGCTCCGTCCGGCAGGCGCTATGGCGACGGCGCGCGCGCCGTCCGTCGCGCGCCAGCAACATTCCCCTTATTGTGGGTTGGCGCCTTACGGGCGCGCCCCAGCCCCACGCCACTATATTGTTCCCCATTTCACGCAGCCCAACCCAGAAGATTATAGCACAGAAGCCGAGCCACGGGAAACGCCGGCGCTTGCTCAGCGGGAGCCCCGCAGCGGCTCGTTCATGCTCCCCGTGCGATAGCCGCGCAGGTCGGCGGCGACGTAGATGTAGCCCAGCTCGCGCAGGCGGGTCTCGATATGCTCCCGCAGCGCCGGGTCCAGCAGGCGGCTGATATCCTGGGGCGCGACCTCGATGCGCGCGACATCGCCGTGATGGCGCACCCGCAGTTGCTTGAAACCCAGGTCGCGTAAGAAAGCCTCCGCCGCATCCACCCGGCGCAACTCCTCCGGGGTTATCCGCTGCCCATAGGGAAAGCGCGAAGCGAGACATGCGTAGGAGGGCTTGTCCCACGTCGCCAGGCCCATCTCGTGCGATAGAGCACGGATCTCGGTCTTGGTCAGCCCCGCCTCCTGAAGGGGGCTGCGGATGCCCAGTTCGCGCGCCGCCTTCATGCCCGGCCGCCAATCGCCGAGGTCGTCGTGGTTGGAGCCGTCGCAAACCCATCGCAGCCCGCGCTCGCGCGCCCGCCCCAGCAACTTGCCGAACAGCTCCTGCTTGCAGTAGTAGCAGCGGTCAGGCGGGTTCTGGGCGAAATGCTCGATCCCCAGCTCCGAGGTCTCAACGACCTCGTGGGCGACGCCGAGCTGCGCCGCCAGGGAAGAGGCTTGTTGGATTTCGCTCGCCGGGTAGGTCTCCGAGCAAGCGGTCACCGCGAGCAGCCCCTCGCGCGGCAGCTCCTGCGCGGCGACCTTGAGCAGCAGCGTGCTGTCAACGCCTCCCGAGTAGGCGATGAGGGCGCTGCCCATGTCGCGCATGATCTGGCGCAGCCGCTCCAGCTTCGCGTGCGCCTGGTCGCCCCTCGACTCCGCTTGGGGTGACCCTGAGCCTGCTTGCCCTGAGCCTGCCGAATGGGTCGAAGGGTCGGTCACTTCACTTTCGCCGTGCCGGCGAGGGAGGAGACGGCGACCTCGGCCGCGCGCTTGCCCGAGAGCAGCATGGCGCCGAACGTCGGGCCCATGCGCGGCAAGCCGTAAACCGTTGACACCGCCATGCCGCACACGATCAACCCCGGGTGCACCTCGCCGGTGTGCTCCACGATGAGGTCCTCGCTGCGCTCGACCCACATTGCGCCGAAGCCAACCGTCTTGACCAGCCCGCGCTGCTCGAGCTTGCGCGCCACCTGCGCGTCGTGCCCGGTGGCGTCAATCACGATCTTGGATTCCAGGGCGATGGGGTCAACGCAAGTTATCTCCCGCGGCATTGAGGCCACCGGCGTCCAGTTGACCACCACGCCCGCCACGCGGCCCTCCTCGCGCAGCACCACGTCATCGAACACGGTGAGGCTGGCGATCTTGACCCCCGCGTCACAAGCGGCCGCAATCAATTTGGAGCAGGCATGGGGGCCATCGGCCACGTAGAGCCCGGGCGAGACTTCTTCGTGGGGCACGCCCAGCTCGTCCAGGACAAGCTGGCCCGGCGCGCGCACTGTCAGCTTGTTCATCAGGTAGCCGCCGATCCAGAATCCGCCGCCCAGGTAGTTGTTGCGCTCGATGATGAAGGTGCGGTACCCCCGCGACGCCAGTTCCCGGCCCGCCATCAGGCCCGAGGGGCCGCCCCCGACAATAATCACGTCGCTCTCGACGTACTCCATGAACTGGCGGGCGAATTGCCCCACGATGGCGCGGGTTATTTCTTTCTCGCCTACCGGTGCGAACTTGGTCGCTTTCTCAGCCATGCTCAACCCTCCGTCGCCGGCGCCGCCGGCGCGTAAAAATTGGGCAGCGCCCTGCGCTAGCAGCGCCGCCCGGCAATCTGGTCTCTCATTCCAGGTCTTACCCGCTGCCGACCTCCATCTTATCATATGACGGAGGTCCCGGGGTCTCGCCTTGATCGCCCCATGATATAGGGGGAATCCGAGAACCGGGCCGCCCGCAGGATACGAGCTCGCGGCCGGGTTTTATCTTTGGTTGCGCACGATACGAAACTTCTGCTCCTGAACCTCGCCGCTGCGGATTGTGAACAAGCGCACGACCGGGCGCTTAAGATTCGCCAGCGAGATAATCATGTAGTATAGATCCGGGTAGAACGCAAGTTCGCGGTCGCGCTCACTGGGATAAGCCTCGCTCGCAATATGGGAATGGTAAATCGCCAGCAGCGACAGCCCCTGCTCCTGCGCGTCGCGGATGACATCTGACTGCTCGCGTCGGCCCATGAAGTAACCGCTGTGGGGGTTATCATCTTTGTTGGCCATGCGGTACAGCCTGGTCACCAGGCCGTCCCGACCGACCAGGATGCCGCACGCTTCTTGGGGCAGCCCGCGCTCCTGCTGAGGGACTCTCAGCTCCTCGCGGACATGCCGCTCGATTTGATCCATGATGCGTTTTGGTATCCGCAGCATGATTCCCCGACCCTCGCTGTGCTCGTCGCTTGCTCGGCTCACGCCTCGGTGAACATTGGCGTCGAGAGATATCGCTCCCCGGTGTCAGGCAGCACCACCACGATGAGCTTGTCGCAGTTTTCCTTGCGCTTGGCGACCTGAACGGCAGCCCACGCCGCGGCGCCCGAGGAGACACCCACCAGCAAGCCCTCCTCCCGTGTCAGCCGGCGCCCCATCACCCGGGCGTCTTCGTCGGTCACGGTCATGACCTCGTCCACCAGTCTCATATCGAGCACAGCAGGAACGAAACCTGCGCCGATCCCCTGGATCGTGTGGGGGCCGCGGGCGCCGCCGGAGAGCACCGGCGATGCCGCGGGCTCGACTGCAATCGCCTTGAACGATGGCTTGCGCTGCTTGATGACCTGGGCGACGCCGGTGATGGTGCCTCCGGTGCCGACCCCGGCCACAATCATGTCGGCGGCGCCGTCGGTGTCCTCCCAGATCTCCGCGGCAGTGGTGCGCCGGTGCGCCTCCGGGTTAGCTGGGTTCTCGAACTGCTGCGGCATGAAGCAGCGCGCATCCGAGGCGACCAGCTCCTCGGCGCGCCGCACCGCCCCCGGCATCCCCTCGCTGCCAGGGGTCAGAATCAACTCCGCCCCGAACGCCCGCAGCAAGTCACGCCGCTCCCGGCTCATGGTCTCGGGCATGGTCAAGACCAGGCGATACCCCCGGGCGGCGCAGACGAAGGCGAGGGCGATGCCGGTGTTGCCGCTCGTGGGCTCGACGATAATGGTGTCCGGCTTAATGCGCCCCTCGCGCTCAGCGGCCTCGATCATGCTGACGCCGATGCGATCCTTGACACTGCTGCATGGGTTGAACATCTCCAGCTTGGCCACCACCTGCGCCGGCGCCCCATCGGTCACCCGGTGCAGACGTACGAGGGGCGTCCTGCCCGTCAGTTGGGTCACATCATCCGCTATCCTGGTCAACTGGGTGCCTCCTGCAATTCCGATCTACCGGGCGCTCAATCCGCCGCTCGCCTCTTCCTCTGATAGCGTGCCACAGGCCGTGAACTGCGCTGATGCCGACCGAGCTCTCGCCCATCGCCAATTCCCGGTTCGCTTTCTATGAATTGGACAGACAACTGCCACTTTCCTACTGCGAACATGCACGATCAGTGCGACAGCTACGCTAAGACGGCCAAATGCCCGCGAGGGCAGGCGCAGACGCTCAGGGGATGATACGCCCGGGCGAGATATCGTTTATCACCAGGCCCGTCGGCGCCTTGGGATAGAAGTACGTTGATTTGCCTGGCATGCGCAGCCCCGCCGCGGCCACGCGTTTCACCTGCTCCACCGTCGTTGGCCGCAGAAACAGCGCGCAGTCCGCGCGCCCCTCATCCACCTGCTGCACGGCTTCGGCCTCACTGGTGACGTATTCCACGCACGTGCTCAGCGCGCCGGGACCGAGCACCGGATCTATCAGCAGCCGGTGAATCAGCACCGTACCCAGCTCGTCAATGCCTCCGGCCCCGGGATTGCGCGGCACGTACTCTGGTCTCACCTCGAGCAGGCTGCATCCGCCCGCACTGGTATACATCCCAAAGAGCGCGCCGCTATCCGAATGCTCTAGCGATTGGACGAGCGTTCTTGCTGCTTCGCGTGGATGAGCCGCAGCGCACTTGACCTCGCGCCGCTGAAAGTGCCGCTCCACCAGGGCCTCCAGGTGCGCTCGCTGTTCACCGGTGGGCAGCCTTAGCAGGCGGTGGGTGGGCAGGATCACCACCCCCGGCTGCTCGGCAGGGCAAAGCAGGGCCAGCACATGGTTGAAGGCCGCCTCGGGCGGGGCTTGGGGATGCGCCTCTGCTTCGCGAGCCTGCGTAGCGCTCTCTGCTCCGCACTGCGTAGCTTCAGCAGAGCAGTGTCGCAGAGCAGGCTGCGCTAGCTCGCGGCTGACGGTCAAGGCTGTCTCGTAGCGGTGATGCCCGTCGGCGATGAAGAGCGGCCCTTGGCCGACGAGTTCGCAGTAGCGGTCGGTCAGCTCATCTTGTCGGCGGCGCCACAGGCAGTGACATTCACCAGAGGTCTCCGCCTCGGCCACCGGGTGGTCGGCTGTCATCTCAGAGATGACGGCTGTGATCTCGCCGTTGGGATCGTCGTGGAGCGCTAACACCGGGCTGATCTGCGCCTGGCAGGCCAGCATCAGCCGTCGGCGGTCCTCCCGCGGAGCGGCCAGGGTTCCTTCGTGCGGCAGCACCATCCCCGCCTCGAAGGGTGTCAGACGAACCGCACACAGCACGCCCAGCCGCCTCCGGCTCTCGCCGCGCAGGTCAAAGGTGTGCGAATGCGGATAGAGGCAGGGTCCATCATCATAGGCCAGGACTCCTTCCTGGCGCCAGAGTTGCAGCGTCTTCGCGGAGCGGGCGTAGCGATCATCCGCCTTCGCGGGCCACCTAGTTCCGCTTCGGCGGACGAAGGTGTCCTGGTCGCCATCCTCGCGAGCGCCATAGCCGAGCTCCAAGCGCACCACGTTGTGCGGATCGCGCCGGTGCAGGCGTTCCTGTTGCTCGGGGGTGATGATGTCGTATGGGGGGGCGAGGACGCCGCTCAGGTCCCCCCGCCGGTATCGCAGACCGGCAAAAGGTTGCACAATGAGGCGCTGGGTCACGATGTGGTTGTCTCTCCGTCGTGTCAAAGGCACCGCCAGCGGTTACGACCCCCCGGAGGCGGCGCGGTGACCGCCAGCGTGTGACGCAATGGACTTGCCCGAGGTACTCGGGCGGTCAAGGCGGCATCCGGCGCAAGCGCTGTCGCCCAAAACGTGAGCAATGGCCCGACTCGCGCCTGCCGTTGCCGCCTCTGCCGGGTACGGGCCTGGCGTAAGTCATTATACCGGCGGGTATCGGCGCTGACAAGATGAATCGGGGCGCGGGGGGCTCGAGGCTCTGAACAGTCGGGCGGATGAACGCGGGTATCGGCTGTCTGCGCTGCAAGTGATGGTGACGTTAGCGCCGCTGTCCGGCGCTTGCCAGGTCACCGATGAGCCGGTGTTGCCGGTAGGAAAAGTCCCGACATCCTCGCCGTCCCTCTTGGCGCTCCAGGTGTAGGTTAGGGGGTCGTCAGAATACGTGTCAACCGGGGTTTCGCTCGGCGCGTGCTTGTGGTCTTGATCGGTGGCTCCGCCCACACACGTCGAAGAGCCGTTGCACGTTTCCCCGTCCAGACAAGTACTCATCCACTGGCCGATCATCCACTTACCAGCGGCGACCGCCTAGCAGGGAAGACTTTCCGAGAACCGCAAATCCCTCGCTCCGGACGCCTCACTACCTCTTTAACAAAGGAAAGGATGTGGTTTCGGATCTCCTCATCCGATCAAGGCTCGGCCTCGAATGGGAAACGTATCTGCCCTGGCCGCCGCTTCCGCCGGTACCACCGGTCACGGTTCACCACAGCATGAGTCGATCAGGCATTACCGTCAAGAACTTGAATTGCTGTTGTGCCCTCATCCATGTTCGAGCGAGCTCGATATCCTCTTGTGGGTACATGGCGGGAGAGCGCTTATATCTGACAGGGAAATTGTCCAACGTCAAAGCTAACAGGTTTAAAGCATATTGGGCGTAAAGAGGTGCCCCCTCGCCTTGTTCAGGCGGGAGGCCCTTATCGCTCTCAAGATATGCTTGCAGTAACGCAATGGCCCTTGGTTGCCTGATAAACGCCAGGTGCTGTAACAGTCGGCCGACCCGAAGGACGGGGTCGGGCTCGGACTCAACTAGTTCAATGCATCGCTCGATGTCATCCCTGCTTCCCATTCGACCTAATGCCATCCGTGCTGTCCACGGAATCGAACCATACCAACCTCGGGCACCCGGTGTTTCTGGATGCAGGCGGGTCTCATCCGCCAGTAGCGCTCTCAACTTCGGTGCCTGGTCGCGGAGATCCGCTACGCCTGCAACCAATATCATTCCACGCTCCGGTTTGTCTGAAGCGACTAATGCGCGGAGCCACGTCTTGGTGTCCTCAGTGAAGGCCTCGGCAGTGAAGGCGAGCAGGAACTCCGCAGCCGACTCCCGCACAAGTCCGCTCGGATCACTACAGGCTCTGATCAGGCTGGAGACGACATCGCGTCGAATCTGTGGCTCGTCGCTTTGGATGGCGATTCTCCACCCTATGGCATGGGCCTCCCATCGAACGCGTTCCACCGGATCCTTCTCAAACACCTGCAATTCCGCCAGGATGACTTCCGGTTCCCCGACAAGTATCTCCCTGTCGTCGACGGTCACAACATGTCCCTTTTGCAGTTCTTGCATCTTCTGTCGCAGTGCCAATAAGGCAGTTTCGTTCGGGTCTCCGGCACACGGAGCATGCCAAAAGACGAGCATAATCAGCACGGCAAACCAGCAACAACCCGTATGCTTCATTTGACGCTCGTTGCCCAGCCGAGGGCCTCGGGTGGGTTGACGCCCGAAACCACGATGGGCACATCGGTGACTCTCAGCGTCACCTCATCGTTTGAGCCGGGCAGCTTGATTCTTCGCTCCACAGTCAGCAGGTACGTTCCCGCGAGAGACAGGTCAAAGACTCTCGCTAGATCAACGTAAGAACGCCAGGACTCGCCCGGCTGGACTACATCTCCACCCGCCGACCTGGGCATGTCTTTCCACATCGCGGCTCTTTTCCCATAGCGCGTCAGTTCAACGGGATCCTGCTTGTAGCGCAGCTTCAATGAGAAGTTGGAAAACAGACCCAATGTATCCGGGACCTCGTGAACGGCACCAGTGCCGTTACGAAGGTCGATGCGAATCCAAGCATGCCCTCCGACCTCGCGAGCACCCTTCGCTTGAGTGATAGCCAGACTCAAACCCTGCACGGGCTCGCCCTCCTGGACTACAAGCGCGGAGCTTCTCTCATCCGCTGGCTTTGAGGGTGCTTCCTGGCTCCCTCCCCCCGCGGCGCCCACCGCAACTGAAGCCAATATCGCGGCCATGAGGATAGCCTTCGATTTGCGAATCTGCATGTCTCCTCCTCCTTGCGACTAAAGCGGTTGCCAGTTGATATCCTCCGTCGACTGGTTCCACTCCGGGTGGGTGGTTTCGTCGTCGGCTGAGCCCACCTTAGTGTCATTGCTGCCATAATCGAGGCTCCATTGATCCTCCGAGTCCTTCGTCGCTGATCCCTTCCAGCCCCAAGCGACGCGTTTCAGTGGCACCCATATCGAACCTGCTCCGCTGGGCTTAAACATTATATACATTCTGAATCCCTGGCTGTACTCGTCCATGATGTAGCGCTTGTAAAGGACAACTGGGGGATCGCCAAGGCTGTTGCTCATATCAGGTGTTGCGGGAGCATCTACGGCTTCATGTTCGTCGTTTCCCGTGCTCCAAGAGCCCAGGTAAGGATACTGCGTATCGAGTACCCAGTTGCCGCCGGTGTACCACCCATACCAGTTGCCGGGCTCGGAGTTGAACTGCCGAAGGTTGTACGCATTCAGGGTCTGCACGTACTGCCACTGGCCGGGGTCGAACCCCTCTGGCATCGTAACCTTGGTGTACTTGAACCTCACCCCATAAAGGTAGCCCGGTGGTGGCGAAGGGTTTGTGCCGCCCCCGAAAGAGAGGTGGATTCCCGATTGACCCAGATAGTCTGCCCTTACCGCGACCGAGCTTTCCGTCGCAGGGGTTATTGTGCATGTGGGTCTCTTCACGTTGAACGTCGTCTTCGCCGAGAACTGCTGTCCGTTTACGGTGGCGGTGTAGGTAACTTCGCGCCCGTCTCCCCCGCCAACCCAGTAGTAGCTGACGGTCGAACCGGTCACATCGGTCAGTGCTGTTACGGTGGCCGAGTTCGCGTCAGCAGTGTAGTTGGCTATGCGGTTTCCGGGAACACTCCACTGGCGAGCCGTCACCGTCATCCCTGCTGGTGAGACTACGCCTTGGAGAGCGATGTTCCTGCCCACTATCGTGTCTTGCGTCTGATCGGTTATGGTGTTGGCCCCCTGTTTGATATCCACCTTGATCACCTTGACCGTCACCGACCGCGTCACGTCCGCATCGTCCCGAGTGCCGGTGTCGTCCCCGACGTGGGGTCCCGGCGGGTCGGTGATAGTGCAGGTGATGGTGATCCCGCTGCTCGCCGTAGACGGCGCCATCCATGTCACCGAGGTGCCTGTATTGTCCCCATTTTTCCAAGAGCCTGCATCACCACTGGCGGACCAGGTGTAGGTTAGGGTGTCCTCAGGAAACGTGTCAACCGGGGTTTCGCTCGGCGCGTGCTTGTGGTCGAAATCGATGGCCCCGCTGATAGTGCAAGCCACTTCGCTGTTGCAGGCATAGCCCTGCCCGCCGACCGGGGCAGTAATACCGCCTCCCGTAATTGTAATGCTCGTATATGCCTCCCAGGCAGCAGGACATCCCGAAGCACGGCCGCCAGCCCCAAGAATTAGGCCCGAGATCCCGATTAGCGGAAACATGATCCTGAGCAATGGCCTCACGCGTGTAACCCCTTCTCTGCGATCTGACGGGCCCTACTTGTCGTCTGAACGGCGCTCGATGTCGGCGATCAGGGCCTGGGCAGCCTCCCTGCTGTCCTGGTGCGTGGAGGTCGCCACCAGGTCCCGGAACACGGACAGCGCCGCGTCATAGTCGCCGGCCTGATAGTAGGCTTGGCCCTCCATGTACTGACACGCCTCCCGCCAGAAGCCGAAGGACGGCGACGCGCTCGCCAAAACCGCACCCAGGTAGTGGTGCGCCGCCTCGAATTGCCGCACCGCCACAAGCTGGCAAGCGATCCGGTAGATGGTTTCACCCCTTTTCATGTCATCGGCGCCACAGTAGGCCAGCGCCTTGTCGAACTCGACGATGGCCTGCGGCACGTTGCCGGTGTTGGCGTATATGAGCCCGATCGTAAACCATGCGTCAGGCAGCAGTTCCGCCGCCTGGGTGGGGTCCTGCTGCGGCAAGAGCTCGATGTAGCGTTTCGCGGTGGCGATGGCATCACCCCAGCGCCCCAGTTTCTG
>Ga0315296_10003284_pt1 | contig 13566 bp, 9 predicted proteins | sample YL17G14_18_MG_FD_203921 | JGI IMG/M metagenome (GOLD analysis project Ga0315296, IMG submission 203921) | Sediment microbial communities from Yellowstone Lake, YNP, Wyoming, USA - YL17G14_18 | ecosystem: Environmental > Aquatic > Freshwater > Lake > Sediment | place: USA: Wyoming | collected... | reverse complement strand
TGGGCAAGCACGTGAACGGGAGAATCTACAACCTCGTATCCTGGGTCACGGCCGCGGGGATCATCCTGCTCACGGTCCTGCTGCTGGTGACGACCCTTTTCCCGGTGATGAGGGGATTTTAGATTTTGGATTTGGGATTATTGATTCCATAATCCGCATTCCGCATTCCGAAATCCAAAATTATTACTAAAGGATGAGTACGAACGGCAGCGTCCATAACCAGAAAGCCTGGGTCATCTCCGTGGACATGGGTTACGGCCACCAGCGCGCGGCCTACCCCCTGAAGGACATCGCCCAGGAGCGGATCATCACGGCCAACAGCGACCGGATCATCTCCCGCAAGGAGATCCGCTCCTGGGTGACCAGCCAGGACTTCTATGAACTGGTGTCGCGGGTCAAGTCCGTGCCCTTGATCGGCAAGACGATCTTCAGGGTCTACGACCATCTCCAGACGATCTCGCCGTTCTATCCCTTCCGCGACCTCTCCAAGCCCAACCTCTCGGTCCTCTTCGTCAAGGGGAGGATCCAGAGGGGCTTCTGCAAAAGCCTGATCGATTACGTCGCCACCGAGCCCCTGCCGTTCATCGGGACGCACTTCATCCCGGTTCTGGCCGCGCACTACTCGGGACTCAAGGACCTGTACTGCGTGGTCACGGACACGGACATCAACCGCATCTGGGCCCCGGACGTTCCGGCCAGGAGCGAGATCACCTACCTCGCGCCCTGCCGGCACGTGGTCACCCGGCTCAAACAGTACGGGGTCCCCGCAGAGCGGATCGTCCAGACCGGCTTTCCCCTGCCCAAGGAGAACCTGGGCGGAAGGGATCTTCCCATCCTCAAAAAGGACCTCGCGGAGAGGATCCTGAACCTGGATCCCCGGGGCGAATTCCGCACGAAGTACGGGGACCACGTGGAGCACCGCCTGGCCCCGTATCGGGTGAGGGACCGAAGCTCCCGGCCCCTCACGATCACCTTTGCGGTGGGCGGGGCCGGAGCCCAGACCGAGATCGGCATGACCATCGTCCAGGCCTTAAGGGAGCGAATCCTTCGGGGCGAGATCAACGTGAACCTCGCGGCCGGCACGCGCCTTGAGGTGATGACCTTCTTCCGCCAGGAGCTTGCGAAGATGGGCCTGGAGCTCAAGGTCGGAGGGCCGGTGCGGGTGCTCTTCGCCCTGGACAAGGGGAGCTATTTTGCCCGCTTCAACGAGGCCCTCCGGACCACGGACATCCTCTGGACGAAGCCCAGCGAGCTTTCCTTTTTCACCGCCCTGGGATTGCCGGTGATCAGTGCGCCGCCGATCGGAGCCCAGGAGCTCTCCAACCGGGGATGGCTGGAACACATCGGGAGCGGGATCAACCAGGAGGACATCCGCTATTTGAGCGACTGGTTCTTCTACATCCTGGAGAGCGGTCGGTTCGCCGAGGCCGCCTGGCAGGGCTTCCTGGAGGCCCCCAACCTGGGGACCTACCACATCGAGGACCTGGTCCTCCGCGGCAAGCTGCCCGATAACCATGCCTCGTTCTCGTCATCCCCGAGAGCGGGGCGTCCTTCCGGAAGGTGATGGGACGATGGCCGCTTCTTTGAGTCTGCGAACCCGGAAGCTGTTCGATTCCGGGTTCAACTGAGCCGAGAGCGTGTTCTGCGCGGTCGCGCAGGAGTTAAAGCTCAAGCCCGGCAGGGCCCAGAAGCTGGCCACGGGCTTCGGGGGCGGGATCGCCCGGCAGGGCCTGGCCTGCGGGGCCCTTACCGGGGCGGCGATGGCCGTGGGCCTGGCCTTGGGCCGGACCCGGCCCCGGGACAAAGGAGCCAGGGACCGGGTCTATGCCCTGGTCGCGGGTCTGGAGCGGGATTTCCTCAAGAAAGCCGGGGCGTTCAACTGCCGGGAGATCACCGGGCTGGATTTCCGCAATCCCGGGGACCAGAAGCGGTACACGGCCACGGTGCATCGCAAGGTGTGCGCCCCGATTGTGGCGTATATGGTGGTCCAGACAGTCAGGAAGCTAAGGAAAAGATAAGGCGACCCCCTTTTTCCCCAGCCTCAAGCCAGGCCGTCAGACCCCTCACGGACCGCCTTCCAGCATCCCTTAGAAACGCTATAAAGGCCCCTCCTTTGGCCTCAATCCCCTGAGTCCAGGGGAATACCCTTCCCCCCCGCTTGAATAGCTCCAGCCCACAAAAGCTACCCTCCCCCAAAGGGGGAGGGTAGGGACCTAAAATGGGCCAGACCAAGCCGGAACCAACCCGGAATCAAGCCAGAACCAAGTCAGAACCAAGCCGGTTTGCACAAGCTCCTGTCTACCACTGCGGCAGGCCCTGTATAGCACCCCTCGCGCACCCCTATAAGGGCTCCCAAGAACAGTGAGAAGGTGTGAAGGTGGAAAGGGGAGAAAGAGGGTTGGACGGTTTGACGGTTCGACGGTTGGACGGTAAAAGAGGTTGGCGGGTTAATCGGTTATAACGACGGGGTTAAGACACAACAAAACCAGTGAAGGGCTAAGGATTCATGAAGACGAGGCCGGAGGTACGGGAGATGTAGCCGTTCGGAGCGATGATACGGGAGAGGAAGGAGTAACGCCTGTCCTTCTTGACAGGGGAGAGAAGGTACTGGCCCTTGGACAGGGGGATGAAAGCCAGCGTCCTAAACAGGCTCTCGTAGGGTCGCACCCAGCCAGGCGTCACAGCCATCCTAAGCTCTACCTTGGGCGGGGGGTCTTTGGGATGAGCCTTGTAAGCCGGGCCGAAAATCGCGGATAAGTCCTTATCCCACCGAATCAACAGCCCCTTCCCCTTCGCAACCAGCCCCAAACCCACCGGCTGAGGCTCGGGACCGGAGGGCGGCTTCCGCGGAGCCTCGAACCCCGCCCGCCGGCACTGGATCGCCGCGCCCACGAAGACCGTATGCCCCGGAGCCCGGACATCCACTCCGGTCAAACGGTCCACCCTCTTCCTCTTCCGGGCATACCCCCTCCACGCCTCCCGATCCTCTTCAATCAGCCACCTCTGCCACAACTTCATCGCCCAGGACATCCGGGCATACGTCTCCTTCTGCGCCTTCGTATTCGGCTGCTTCGGCACCGCATAGCGCTTGGCATACGTCCGCCCCTGATAATTCGAGAGCACCGTTTCCTCGTTCAGCCTCCCAGCCGCACCGCCGGAGTGAAGGGGATCGCGAAGCTTAGGCATAAAAACTCATGGATTAGGGGTTAGGGGTCAGGGATTAAAACAAATATATAGCCAGAACTAAGTCGAAGATAAAATACCTCGGCCATATTTGGAAAAGGTGGATTGAAGAAGGAAGGATATGTTTGTTAACTAATGTCCGGTGTTAATACCTTGACCCTCATGCAGGCCATTCTCCTGTATCAGTAAAATGGATAGCCTTCTCAAAACTATACGCATTCCATAAAATATTACAAAGGTCTTTTGAAACTATCCCAGGACTCTGCGTAAGGTAAACTTGCCTGGGACCGATAATAAGCCTTTGTTTATCCTTGTCATTCCTTAATTCACGCCAATCATCATATGGTTCAAAACGTATTAAATGACCTGCTAACAAAGTGGAACCAAGCCCGTAAAATTCAACGGCAACTACTATCGGAACACTTAAACTAATAAGGTTATATAAATGCCAAGCAATACGATGGAAATTCACAATGAAACCTGTTAGGGCAATCGGCATCAATCCTATCTTTTTAGTAAAAGTCGGATCAAGAAGAGATTCGGCTCTTCTTACCCACTCAAAATGGCCATTGCGAAAGAGAGCGCATTTACCAAAACTCTTATGATATGAGTTAAAACCATCCAACCCATAAAGAGACGGAACCACGTTTTCGCATTTAATACACCAGTTTTTCTCATCATAACTAGGAGGATTCGTCAGTGCCAGCCTGATGGCTTCGTTTTGGATATCCACGACATCTTCTTCAACCAAAAGAGGTGTCGCAGTAGTTCTGATGACAGGATATTGAGGAAGTTCGGCTTGAAAAGCTCTTCTTCTATCTTCCAGAAACTCATTAAGATCCTGAAAGATGTTTTGGGTTATACGGCACGCATATTTTATTTCCTCTACAGACATAAGCCTATTCTCCCTTCCACCACGAATCCAGAATTGATTTAAATTGTTGAATGTAATCATGTGTGGAGCGTGAAAGCTACGGGGGACTTTAATAACAACTGCACCATCAGCGCCTTCGAAGGGGATAGATTGAATTTCAAGACCCCAAAGACGGGGTTCAATATGTTCATTACACAAGTCCCGACAACGCCGGGCCAGCTTTTCACAATCTGTAACGGCAACGACATCACCGGCCTGGTCCTTCTTTTCTTTAAGCTCACCAATGCCAATGATAATATAACCGCCACGATGGTTAGCAAAAGAGACAATATCCTTTAGAAAATCCCTAATACCTGTGCCTTCAGGGTCGTCGAACTTGACGATTGCCTTGAAATCAAGAGAATCACCCTCACAATATTTCTCTGAAACCAAATATTCGAGATCCGACTTGCTCCATTGATTTAATGGCTTGCCGCTAAAAAGAATCATTTTATCTTAACCCCATGACCTCGAATGTTATGAACACAATCGGATATTTCCTCCAATCCCACCTAGAAGGATGGAGCTAAAAACATTTTCGGTTACGAGGGCAGGATGCCCTCAATACAGCCGCCAAGATGGCGGCGCTACAATCACCGGGCACAACGAAAGCCGAATTTGGAATCCTTATTCTCTAGACTGAGTTTAAAGTGGTATGTCGAACGGCACCCGTTTCGATTGTCGTTCCAACTCCCCCCACAAAGGAAATTATTCAAACCCGCACACCATTCCATAACATTCCCAGCCATGTCCATTACGCCATAAGGAGAAGCCCCAGAAGGAAAACTGCCTACTGGGGCGGTGTACTCGTACAGGTCACTATTTTCACCACTGTTGCACTTGGAAGCATCCCAATCCTTCCCCCAAGGATACTTCCTGCCATCAGTACCCCTTGCTGCTTTCTCCCATTCAGCCACGGTGGGCAACCTCTTCCCAGCCCAAGATGCGAAAGCTGAAGCGTCATCCCAGGAGACATTTACTACTGGATAATTTTCCCACTTGTTCCATTCCGGCTGGAGCGGCATATTACGCTTCGTGGCTGAACAAAACTTCGTGAATTGCCCAACAGTAACTTCGCATTTATCTATGTAATAGGCTTTCAGATAAACAGTGTGAGTGGGATCGTCGTCATAGGCGGAACCCATAATGAACTCCCCAGCGGGGATTAAAATCATTTCGCTTGTTGAACTCCCGGCCCCCGTGCTCGGAGCGGGAGTGACAACACTAATCTGCTCGTTCTTGGGTACAACTTTTGACAAGGCTACATCTACGGCCTTGGACTTTCCTGGTTCCACGACTACGTTCTGAGTCGCGTCCTGAAAGTCGTCCATGTTCAGCTTTAAGGTGTGCGAGCCCATCTTTACATCTTTCACAATTATGGGAGTTTTGCCTTTCTCAATGCCGTCTAGATTCACTTTAGCCCCAGAAGGTGTTGAAGTTACAACCAAACCGCCAGGAAAATCTACTAATTTAATCTGATATTCCGTTATTGCACCAGGATTTACAACAACGACCGAACGGTAAGTCTCGTATCCTTCCTTGGAAACCTCTACCTTCGCCTCGCCCAAAGGTAAATCGGAGATAAGTAAACCACTGGATGATGCAATGCCTCGGTCCACCCCAGACAGGATAACTTTTGCTCCCACGGGAGAGGTTGTAATCCGAACTCCATTCGTTAGGGCTTTGAGCTTTGAGACCAAATTATTTACTGTGTTAGCTGTAACGACAACCTCCTGTTGAACGCTTTGAAAGCCCTCCTTATATATAAAAACCTGATGCTTCCCTTCGGTTAACTCTGCAAGCTCTAAGGGTGCTGGGCCTCGATTCTCGCCGTCCACAAACACAGATGCTCCAGGGGGTTCAGATGTCACCTTCAGTCCACCAACAGGGCCTTTGCTGGGAGCGGGCAACTCGGAGATTTGAACCGTGCCAATCTTGGGGCAAATTCTATCTACCAGAGGAGGAACCAGCTTGGTTTCCATCTCCTCTTCCTTGATCATTTGAGACTCAGCATCTTCGGCCTCGATCACCGCTGTCTCCACGTCCACGACCCGCAGGGAAAGCCTGTAAGCCGTGCCGATTTTACCCAACCCCCCAACGATCATTTTCTTTACGTTCAGGACCTTCCCCATCTTCACAGCGCATTCGGTTTCGGTACACCCGGTCTGCTGGAAACCCTGTTCCTTCAAAATTTCCTCCATCTTCGCCTTCTCAATTAGGTCAAAACGACCACAGGTTCTGAGCTTCATCCGAACTATGTCAGTGACAATATCTGCTGTGGTTTGGCTCACCCCCTGAGGCACAACGCCGTAAACGGCCAGGGGAATGCGGTCGGCGAAAGAAGTAATGGAAAAGGAAAGAAGGATGAGGGCAAAGAGGATGTGTTTCATGAGAGCCTCCGTTTGAATCGGTAAGGCCGTGAACGGCCTCAAATAATTGGTTTTGGTTCTCTCTTCCCCGCCTAAAGGGCGGGGCTATTGACTACGCCTTTGGACAGCCTTATTGTAGCAGAGGCAGGGGGAGAAAGTCAACGGGGGGAAGAGCGCTGGATCGCTTCGCTCGCTGGACCGCTGCGCTACGCTGGAATCGCTGGAGACGTAACGGCAAACAAAAGACGCTGGACTCCCGCCTACGCCCCGAAAGTCCGAGGGCAAGCGGGAATGACGACCCCTCACCCTCAAAAGCGAATGGGAGCAAGGGAGCAGGGGGGGAAACGACAAATCCCCCCTTGACCCTTTGCCCGTTTTTATGCTAGCATCATAAGGTTGGGATCATGGTAACAGCACCCCCTGAAAAGGAGTTATTTTCATCATGAGCGGTGGGACGAAAATTGTTGCCTTTATCGTAGCCGGAATCTTCATCCTGTTCGGGTGCCTCTGCCTCTTAGCGGCGACCTCGGCGCAGCAGCAACAGAAAGGCACGGCCGGTGGGACCTTTGTGGTCGGCCTGATCCTGATCGGGATCGGCCTGGCCATCATCTTCGCCATCAAGATGCGCGAGCCCAAGCCGGTCCAGAAGGTGGAGGTGACCCAGAAGATCGACCTCAGCGGGGATGTGAAGTTAGAGGAGATGAAATGCCGCAACTGCTCGGCCCCACTTTCCAAGGACAGCGTGGTCCTCAAGGAAGGGGCCATCTTCGTGTCCTGCCCCTACTGTAAGACCTCCTACCAGGTCGAGGAGGCGCCGAAATGGTGAGAAAGAAAGGGAGTAGGGGGCAGGGGGTAGGGTGTAGGGGAAGAACAATCCTCCCGGCTTTCCTTATTACCGCATTAATGATCCTGCTCGGCCTCGTGTCCCGGGGCCGGGCGGATTACAGCTTCCGGGTGGATGAGAACGCCTCCGCGGTGCGGATCAACAAGGACGGGTCCGCGGATCTGGCCTACCACCTGGTCTTCTTCTGCAACGAGGACGGCCAGGCGATCGACATCGTGGACATCGGGATGCCCAACGATTCTTACGGCCTCTCCTCGGCCACGGCCTCGGTGAACGGCCTCCCGCTCTCGGACATCCGGGTCTCGGAGTATGTGAAGCCCTACGGGGTGGAGGCCCACCTGGGCGAGAACGAGATCCAGCCCGGGAAAAAGGGGACGCTGGACTTCAAGATCCACGTGGAAACCATGGTCTATCCGGACACCAAGGATACGGCCTACGCCTCGGTGGAGTTCTCGCCCACCTGGTACGGCTCGAAGTATGTCAGCGGGACCACGGACCTCGCGGTCTATTTCGTGTTTCCCGAGGGCGTCACCCGGGATGAGGCCCGGTATCATCAGACCCCCTTCACCCGGGCCTGGGTGGATTCCTCGGGCCGCGTGGTCTATCTCTTCCGCAATTCCGAGGCCAGCCCCAGCACCCGTTACACATTCGGGGCCTCCTTCCCCCGCCGCTATGTCACCAAAGTCTTCACCCCGCCCAGGAAGAACCCGTTCGCCTTCCTCCTCGGGTTCTTCCAGCTGATCAACGGCTGCTCCTGCAACTTCCTGTTCTGGGGCTTCCTGATCGGCATCGTCGTCCTGAACGTCGTCCGCGCCAACCGCCGCAAGCTGAAGTACCTTCCTCCCAAGCTGGGCATCGAGGGAGTGGGGGTGAAGCGCGGGCTCACCGCCGTGGAGGCCGCCGTGCTTGAGGAGCTGCCCCTATCTAAGCTCCTCACCATGATCCTTTTCGGCCTGGTCAAGAAAGGAGTAGTCCGGGTGGCCTCGCGCGAGCCCTTGCGCCTGGAGGTTGTCACGGCAACGCTCAGTGCCCAGCTGGACAAGCTCAACCCTTACGAGAAGGGCTTCACGAACGCCCTGGGCAAGGACGGAAAGATCGTTGAGAAGGAACTCCGGGAGACCCTTGTAGACCTGATCAAGTCCGTGAACGATAAAATGCGGGGCTTCTCGCGCAAGGAGACCGTGGCCTACTACAAGACGATCGCTTCCCAGGCCTGGGACCAGGTGGGCAAGGCCGGAACGCCCCAAGTGCGCACCGAGACCCTGTCCGAGAACCTGGAATGGCTCCTCATGGAGAAAGAATCGGACAAGAGGATGCAGGAGACCTTCTCTTCCCAGACGTTCATCGTGCCCACCTGGTGGGGTCACTACGACCGCAGCTACTCGGCTCCGGCCTCGGTCCCGAGTCCGGGAGGGGGAGGGATGCCCTCGATCTCCGTGCCCGAACTTCCCGGGGCGAACTTCGCCAACTCCATGGTATCCGGCATGCAGAGCTTCTCCAACCGCCTGGTGGGCAACCTGACCGGGTTCACGGCCGGCGTGACCCAGGTCACCAACCCGCCCCCGGTGACGAGCAGCTCGCGGGGAGGCGGCGGAGGACACAGCTGCGCCTGCGCCTGTGCCTGCGCCGGATGCGCCTGTGCCTGCGCGGGCGGAGGGCGATAATTGAGGGCTAAAAGGTGATAGGACCAAGGTGATGAGGTCATCCAACCAGCGTTCGGCATTCGGTATCCGGCATCTTGGTCCCTTTCTGGGGGTTTTCCTTGTTCTTTTCTCCAGCCTGGCCCTGGCCGGGGAGAGGAAAGGCCAGCCGATGACCATCCTTTACTTCAACGACCTGGAGGCTGGATGGGACTCCACGGCCGAGGGGGCCGGGGGGCTGGGGGGCTTGGCCCGGCTGGCTGGCGTCGTGAAGCGGATCAAGGCGGAAAACGAAAAGCAGGGCATCCCGACCCTTGTCTTTGCCTCCGGAGACGTGTTCACAGGAGGCAGCCTGGCCTTCCTGTTCCAGGGGGAGGCCGAAGTGGATGCCCTGAACGCGATGGGCGTGGATGCGATGGTCGCCGGGGACCACTTTCTGGGTTACGGTGAAAAGCAGCTCGTCCGACTCCGGGACCGGGCGACGTTTCCCCTTCTGGCCTCCGATATCCTCCTCTCCTCGCTTCAGGTGAACCCGCTGGAGCCTTACCTGGTTAGAAACTGGGGGGGAAGGCAGGTGGCGATCCTGGGGTTCTCCTCGGGAAGCGTCCTCACCGGCAAGTCCGAGATCGTGGTCACGGACCCTTTCCGCGAGGCGGAGAAACTCCTCCCCCGGCTTAGAGGCAGGGCGGAGCTGGTGATCGGTCTCTCCCATGAACACTTCACGACCAATTTGGCTCTGGCCGAGCGGTCCAAGGGGATGGACATCCTGGTGGGCGGACTCTCCTTCCCGCGGAGCGAGGCTCCCCGGCAGGTGGGACGATGCCTGGTCTCCCAGGGATACGCCCGCGGCATCATCCTTCAGCGCCTGGACTTCGTCCTGGAGAAGGACAGGATCGGGCATGCCGTGAGCCAGGGGATCCCCATTGAGAGGGATGTCCCTCCGGATTCCGCGGTGGTCCGGGCCCTTTCCGGCTATGAGAGCAGAACCAGGGAGGCCGGCAAAGTCAGGGTGGCCGAGGGAAAGAAGAAGCTTCCGGCTCTGGGGCCCAGCGAGGTCCCCTGGGAGACGGACCTGGGCAATCTGGTGGCCGATGCCATGCGGGAGCGGCTGGGTCTGCCCATCGCTTTGGTGAACTCCAGCGCGATCCGCTCCGGCCTGCCCTTCGGGCCGGTGACCGTGGCCGACGTGTTCCAGGCCATCTCCCCCCGGACGCGCCTGGCCGCCCTGGAGCTCAAGGGCTCGACCCTATCCGAGATACTGGAGACCTCGGTCTCGTCCAAATGCCCGGACTTCCTCCAGGCCTCGGGCCTCTCCGTGGACGTGGGCCTGGGGCGGGTGGTTGGGCTGCGGGCCGGGGGAGACACCATCGTCCCGGACCGCTGGTATGCCGTGGCCACCACGGACTCCGCGGTGGTGAAGAGCTGCTACGATGAATTCAAGAAAGGACGGGACTACCAGAGCTACGACCTCTCCCTGGCCCAGGTAGTTCTGGATTACATCCGGGAGAGAAAGACGATCGGGACCGAAACCGAGATTCGCTTTCGCGTGAGGACAAAGTGAGATGGGCTTAAAGGAACTGACCGAGAGGTATTTCGCCAAGCACAAGCCCCTAACTCCGGGCCTGGTGCACCACCGCGGACAGAAGGACCTGCAGGGCTTCCGTCTGCATCTGCGCATCGAGGAGGGGGGGCACGGCATCCTCTCCATCAACGCCTCCAAGATCCTGCACCTGAATCCCACGGCCACGGAGCTGGCCAAGCACATCATAGAAGGCGACGACAAAGACCGGGCGGTCAAGGCCATGAAGAAACGCTACCGCGGCGTCTCCCGGGAGCAGTTGCGAAACGATTACCAGCGCCTCAAGGAGACCCTCTCCGCCCTGGCCGAGCGGGATGACATCTGCCCGATCACTTACCTGGACATCGACCGCATCGAGCCCTTCACCACGCCGGTCTCGGCGCCCTACCGCTTCGACCTGGCTTTGACCTATGGCTGCAACGTGGAATGCTCCCACTGCTACGTGGAACGGCCCAAGGACATGAAAAGCCTCTCCCTAAGGGAGTGGAAAAAGGTCCTGGACAAGGTCTGGGAGATCGGCACTCCCCACGTTTGCTTCACCGGCGGGGAGGCGACCCTTCATCCCAACCTGGTGGAGCTGGTTCAGTACGCCCAGGAGGTGGGGCTGGTGACCGGGCTCTTGACCAACGGCCGGGCCCTCGCCGACAAGGTCTTCCTTCAGAAGCTCGTGGACGGAGGCCTGGACCACATCCAGATCACCCTGGAGTCCCACGACGAGAAGGTCCACGACGAGATGGTCGGGGAGCCCGGGGCCTTCAAGGAAACCGTGGCGGGGATCAAGAACGCGGTGGTCACCCCGGTCTATACGATCACGAACACGACCATCTCCAAGAAGAACGCGGGCGGCATCGAGAAGACCGTGGAGTTCATCCAGGGCCTGGGGATTACGACCTTCGCCGTGAACGGGATCATCTACTCCGGCGGGGCCAAGACCGCGGACATCGGGTTCAGAGAGGAAGAGCTCTCGCCCATTCTAAAGCGCGTCCGCAAGACAGCCGAAAAGCTCAAGATGCGCCTCATCTGGTACTCTCCAACCCAGTATTGCCAGTTCAACCCCATTGAGAACGAGCTGGGCGTGAAGACCTGCACCGCGGCCAAGTACAACATGGCGATAGAGCCCAACGGGGACGTGCTTCCCTGCCAGAGCTACTTCCAAGTCCTGGGGAATATCCTGAAGGACGACTGGAAAACGGTCTGGGAGAGCGAGTTGGCCAGGAAGTTCCGCGACCGGGGGTTTCTGATGGCCAAGTGCAAGGACTGCGAGCACATCCCGCTCTGCGGGGGCGGGTGCCCGCTGTACAACCAAATGGCCGAGGTCTGCTGCCCGGACAGCAAGTCCAACGCATGAAGATCGAGTAGGGGCACAGCATGCTGTGCCCCTACTCGACAAGACCCCTTGAAGTTTGATATGCTTTGAGTGGCCGGCAGCGGCGCTCCGGAGACGGGGTCGCGGTGGGTCAAATGAACCCCCGATAAATCGGGGCCTTTACTCATCTTCCGGAGGGATTTCCCCCCCCGGTCCCCTCGGACAAGCGCAAGTCATTTAAATCCCCCTACTTACCCCCCCCTTTTACAAGGGGGGGGTAGGGGAGATTTGTAAAGAGGGGGCGGGGCTTCGCCCCGCCCCCGCCCCCGGAAGAAACCCTAATAGATAGGAGGAAGACAGGAATGAAACGGAAAACGTTCGGTCGTCTCGCGCTCTGCGTCCTTTGCGGAGCAAGTATGTCCCTGTTGGTCCCCGGTCTCGCCCACGCCCAGCAGAGGTGGGAGAGGACCTACGGATGGGCGGGCTGCGAGGGTGGTTTCTCCGTCCAGCAGACCACGGACGGGGGCTACATCGTCGCGGGATATACCTCTTCTTTCGGGAACGGCTACCACGTCTGCCTCGTCAAGACCAATGCCTCCGGGGATACCCTCTGGACCCGAACCTACCGGGGGACGACCCAAGATCAGGGTTGGTCCGTCCAGCAGACCTCGGACGGGGGCTACATCGTCGCGGGAATGATCTATTCTTACGTGAACGCCAACCAGTTCTACCTTATCAAGACCAACGCCTCAGGGGATACCCTCTGGACCCGAAACTACGGGGGGACGCTGTACGAATATGGTGAGTCCGTCCGGCAAACTCAGGATGGGGGCTACATCGTCGTAGGATACACTTCCTCCTTCGGGGCAGGCTACAACGATGTCTACCTCATCAAGACGAATGCCTCCGGGGATACCCTCTGGACCAGGACCTATGGGGGGGCGGACAACGATCAGGGTTGGTCCGTCCAGCAGACCTCGGACGGGGGCTACATCGTCGCGGGATTTGCCGGTTCTTTCGGGAACGGCTCCCAGGTCTACCTGGTCAAGACCAATGCCTCCGGGGACACCCTCTGGACCAGGACCTACGGAGGGGCGAGCTCCGATGAGGGTTACTCCGTCCAGCAGACCACGGATGGGGGCTACATCGTCGCGGGATATACCTCTTCTTTCGGGAACGCCTCCCAGGTCTACCTCGTCAAGACCAATGCCTCCGGGGATACCCTCTGGACCAGAACCTACGGAGGGGCGGGCTACGATGATGGTTTCTCCGTCCAGCAGACCTCGGACGGGGGCTACATCGTCGCGGGATTTACCACTTCTTTCGGGAACTCATCCCAGGTCTACCTCGTCAAGACCAATGCCTCCGGGGCCACCCTCTGGACCCGAACCTACGGGGGGACGGACCAAGATCAGGGTTACTCCGTCCAACAGACTCAAGACACGGGCTACATCGTTGCGGGATGGACCCAATCTTTCGGGGACAGTGTCCAGGTCTACCTGATCAAGACGGATGCGAATGGGAATGTGGGGGTGGAGGAAGACAGACAAGGGGACAAGGAGACAAGGGGACAAGGGGAAAGACTAAGAGCAACCCCCAACCCCTTCACCTCTTTTGCCACCCTTCCCGGGCATGAGGCCGAGCGGTTCAGCCTCTACGACATCTCCGGGCGGAAGGTCGGGACCTACCGGGGAGACCGGGTAGGGGAGGGGCTGGCGCCGGGGGTCTACTT
>Ga0315296_10003283_pt1 | contig 13568 bp, 12 predicted proteins | sample YL17G14_18_MG_FD_203921 | JGI IMG/M metagenome (GOLD analysis project Ga0315296, IMG submission 203921) | Sediment microbial communities from Yellowstone Lake, YNP, Wyoming, USA - YL17G14_18 | ecosystem: Environmental > Aquatic > Freshwater > Lake > Sediment | place: USA: Wyoming | collected... | reverse complement strand
GCTCTTTGAAATAAAACGAATCCGAAAATAAGCAGTCACATGCGGGGGTTTCCAAGCCTGGTCTAAGGAGCAGGGCTTAGGACCCTGTGGCGTAGGCCTTCGTGGGTTCAAATCCCACCCCCCGCACCAAATCGCTGCGGCAATTTGCAGACGCCGTTTGGGGAGTTAGGCCTTCTAGTTTCTTTATAGCTTCTTTCAAAGCGTTTTCGGCTATCTTAGAAACATTGAGTCCCAAATCATGCGCTTTTCTAAGTAAGTCTTCGTCCACTCTTATGGTCGTCATCTTTTTCCGGCTCATAGATCATTCCCGTATAGCATTGTATATACAAAGATATATAAGGTTTCCGAGATGCTTGCGCATTCGCATTAAAACGTATTGGGGTTAGTAATGCCCAAATACGTTTCACCGCGCGCAACTGTCGAATAATTCGACACTTTAGCGTCGGCGCGCAGAGACACCGGCGGTCTTATTGCTCAGCATTATGTTGAAAGCTCGCGCTTTGGCGCTTGGACGCTTTTGGCGGAAGCATAATGGCTGTTCCGAAACCCCCACTCTATATTGTGTGTGGCACAGCGACGGCACTTTCGGAACGCTTGAGCGCCGGCGCTTGAACTGTCGAATTATTCGAATCTATAGATGCGGGGTAGTCACACGCGCGAATCGCTTTTCAACTCGTGCTACTTGAAGAGATCACCCAGGCAAGGTATTGCGTAACCTCTTTCTATCAAATTGGTAACTTTGAGAATGAACACTCGCTCAAGAATGCTTCTGAACTTCTCGACGTCTTCTACTGATATCTCAACAGGTCCCTTACCATGTTCAACTTTGTTTCTCTCGTGGCGCATCTTGGCTATCAATTGCTCCTCGCGTTCTGTTAGTTTCATTCCAAGTGTGTTGATGAGATGATTCCACCTTTCCATTAATGATGGATCATTCACATTTCTAATAGATCTGACAAAGGCCAGCTCTTCGCTCGGCGGGATGCTAAGTCTCTCGATTGCTTCAATGCACATAGTTAGGTTCTTGATATCGACGCGCCTCGGTATCTTTTCCTTCGCGCAAATGAACTCCAGTGCTATCCAGAGTTGAAGTAGGTTGTCTATTTGTGATTCTGTCTCAAGAGACCGCATTAACCACCCAAGTGCCTGATACAGACTTCGAGCAGCATTTTCGTTTCCGTCAACGGATTGGGCAAGTCTATTCGATATCGAAACAAATGGACTCAGGAATTCTTCAGGGTCATGTTTCAGTATCAATGGGTGCCCAGCCCGTATATCAAGTTGACAATAAACCGAGCTTCCGGTTGCTTGTTCAATAGCCAACCCATATCTAACTAGTCTGCATCTCGAGAAATTTCTTGCCAAGCTGTAGTAGATTCTCTTGACAATTCCATCTTCAGTCACACAAGGAGCAGTAATGTCTGTTCTAAACTGAAGCCAATTGATGGCTGTCGTCACGAGTATCTCTGCGTCAGTCAAAGCTTGATACCAATGTTTTGTTTTCAAGACTACAACGGCAAATGATGCTGTAGTTGACCAGGGAGCCTTCGAAAGTGCTTTTGCGGCTTTCGTCTGAGTAGGCAGTTGCTTTGTCAGGTCAGGAGTAAACAGAGTGCTTTGAATTTGGAAATCGCAAGGGATCTTTAGCCCTTCTATTGGAAAGATCACTTTGAATTCTCGTTCTTGCAGATTCGGTTGAAGCGACCCGTCAAAGTGGGTTTTGAATCCACCATGCGAAGCCAGAAATTGTAACATGTCTTCCCCTTTCATTCCGATGAATTCTGACATTATTCGCCCTTGATGAAGCCGCCTAGATCCGCCGTAGCAAAGAAAGACAGCTGAATTGTCACCATATGATGCCTCATGAATGAACCCACCGAAAGCAAGCTCATCGTTGTCGGTCCATATGATTTTCACTTCATCTCGGAGATCAAGTTGACAGAAATCGGGGTTCTTTTCCAAGTCCACAAAAAAATGAGCCGCCCCAACATGGGGACCACTCGGTCCTGCCTTTAGCAGATGATAGAGATGAACCCCTAGCAGCTCTTTGTCGCCGATCAACACCTTGTAAGATCTTTTGGGCACCATTCCCTTTTCAGATAATTCCCCAATTTGCCTTTTGTAGCTTTCGAGGTCATCTACATATATGAACTGGTTGTTCCCATAGGCATCCTGAAATTTCACGAAGTTACGGACATATTCAACTAGCTGTCTGTCGTTTACCGCTTCTAGGAATTCGCGCTCTTTACCTCGGGCCAGTACTAGCCCTATTTTGATTTCCTCTTTGGCAATTGACATACGTTGTTCGGTTATTCTCCACCCATTACTCAGCATCCCGCGCAATTTTCCCACATAAAAGGAGCACAAAGATACCAACTCAGAACGGTACTTCATTGAAAGCATATGTTAAGCTGCCCGTTTTCTGCTTTTCTGTGCGGCATATTAACTGTCGTAAATAACGGCAGTGGACACGCATTCGCGTTGAAACGTATTGGGGTTAGTAGAGTGATTGGCCAAAGGCGTTTGGACACGGCCGAAGTGTCGAATTATCCGACAGTTGCGCTTAGGCGCTCCGGGCCCCCCGGTTCACTTGCCAAGCATTATGCGGAAACACGCGCTCTTAGTGCTTTGAAACTATTGGGCGAAGCATAAGGCGAGTCCGGCAAAAGTGTGAGCGCAAAAATAGTTCTCGCAGACGCACTGGCGCAGTTGGGGACCCAAAGCCGTCTCGCATCGAAAGAAAAAATCTAGAAAATTGCCGTGGTTCCCGACGGTTTGGCACAAGAGCGGGGTGTTCCGAAATACCCACTTTATATTGTGTGGTGCACAGACAAGCGACTTTCGGAACGCGCTACTTTACCGGGCGACGCGATCATGTGATTGCAGCGCGCGCTCACTCATTCGGACGGTTTAAACCTTCTTGGTATCTTTGTGTATGGTTCGATCCTTGGCTCTCTAGCACCACGGCTTCCTAGTTTTCTCCGTTCAGCCCTCCATCTACGGAGCTCCTTAGCCCACGCGATTAGCTTATAGACATTGGCGCCTACAAGTCGCTCGTTCTCAATCTTTAGGAGTTCACTGATTTCATCCCGATACTCTTTCCATAATCTATCCCGCTCATAGTCCTCTATGGTCTCATCATAGTCTAATGAAAGTCGGCTGAGCCATTGTTTCCCCTCAGGCGTTTCATGCCACGGTGGCTTTGCCAGCAACCGTTTGATGAATTGCTTTCCTTCCCATTCAGTCCAGCGCTTTCCCTTTCCCGTCACCGCATAGAGAGTCTTGTGCCCACTCTTGTATTTTCTTGAGAGCTTTTTCGCGACAAGCGCTTTCAGGTTTCGGCTCGCGCCTCCTCTACTTCGAAGTATATCTGCAGCTTCTTGGAAACATATGTCGCGCTGACGCATTGCTTCCAATAGGCGGCTTTGAGATCTATATCCTGAACCTTTTGGACGCATTTTGCTTCATTTAACAGTATCTATAAACTCAGTTTTGAGCCTTTCTGCCTATGTTAGTGACGAATGATGGAACAAGAATCCGAATATTCATATGAGAAGTGTCTGAAAAAACTCGAAGACTCGATTCCAGAATATATCAAAAAGGTGGGCAAGTTTCAGCATGAAAACCAGGAGTGGGAGCTTGCAGAGTGGAAAATGCTGCCAAGAGCCGCCGAGACGTGTCGGGTCTGTGGGAAACGGCCAATAAAGGAGCTCTTTATCATCAGAAATCTTAGAACCAATGAGCTCAAGATTGTTGGCAACGAGTGTATTCGCAAGATCGCGAGTCCGAAAATAGCGAATTGGTTTGCCCCTTGGGAAATGCGAAGAGAGCGCTTGGAGAGAAACAAGCCGTTGATGGAACATGTTGATGCATTGATCAGAGCATACAAACCTTCTGCCAACTTGCTGAATGTAAAAGGCGTTGGCGAAGTTCCGTTTCATGTTTCAATAACCGCGCTTAAGAAATTCCGAAAAATGAGAGAACGACTGTGCAAAGGATACAATGCAACAAAAGATCAGCGCGGTCTCTGGAAATGCTATTGCAGGAGAATCATTGAAGCAGTCGAGCAGCACAAGAAAGCCAACACTCCGGCGCTTGATTCGAGATGACGCATTCGCGCTGTAGCATATGGGGTAGTATAGTTAATGCCCAAAGACGTTCAAGCGCGGTGACGATTATGCGCCGGCGCTACTGGGCCATCGACACCGAGTATCTGATGAGTGGACGGGCGGACGAAGACGACGTTCACAGTCTTCAAGTGTCGGACGGGTATGATCGGAATCATATCTTTTGGAACCGCGATCCTTTCTACGATTGGCTGACAAAACAGCGGCCGCGCTTAATGTACACGTGGTCGGCGCGTCCGGAGTTCGGCAGTCTGATGGCGTGGGAACTGATTGGCGCCAAAGCGTTCAGTCGCGATATGGATCGCGTGCAGCGCTTTGAGCTCACGCGTCCCGACGGCAAGAAGACACTCGTACTCGACATTCAGCCGTTTTTCAAAGAACTTGGGTTCGGATCATTAGATAAAGCTGGGCGCTTTTTATCTGAGTTGACTAGCGAGAGTCTGCTGAAGCTGGAAAAGCCGACTTATTTGGGTCAGCGGGCGCCAACGGAAGCCGAGAAGTCGTATTTCGCTGAGTATGCGTTGCAGGATGCGCGGGTGACCGCACGTGCGGCTGAATGGTTCAATGAACAGATGATCGGTCGCTTCATGGGTGCCAAAATGGCCGCCAAGAAGTTGAAACCCTTCTACTCGTTTGGTACGATCGCCAAGAACTATTTCAAGCTGCCGCAAATCAACGTGCGCATGGGACGCAAGACGCTGGTTCGAGTGGCGGATCAGCAGATTCACGATGAAGCGACTTTTGCGGGCCGCAGCGAAGCGTTCGTAACCGGCTACGTCGGCCCAGCGGTCTACAACGACGTTTCCAAACTCTATCCGGTTTCGTGCGTCGCAACCGACGCGCTCAGAATCAAAGGCGTCAAACCGCTGGATTCGTCGTCGCTTGCTCAGTTATCCAAGCCTAACGACTTACAGCCGTACGGTTGGATCAGCGGCGTCTTCAAGACAGACAACGATTTGTGGGGTTTGCCGGTTCGCGGATTGCAGCGCAATTACTACGTTACTGGCGCTGTGTATGGCATATTTCACACATTCGATTTGATGGCGGCCAAAGCGGAAATCCTGGAAGCTCATACGGCTTACGTTCCCAATTTTCGCGAAGACAAAGCGATACACGACGAGCATGCGCAGCTCGTACAAGAGTGTCTCGAGAAGCAGATGCCCAAAGTCGAGTACCTTTTCTTTAAAGGCGTGACCAACTCTCTGAGTGGCAAATTGGGTCAGAGCGATCCGGTCAGCGTTTATTCGAACTATCCTGCTTACTCAACGATTGTCGCCAAAGCGCATCTGATTATGAGCGGGCTGTTCGACCAGGCGCCAAAGCCGATCTACGGAATGGACACTGACTCGATCTTTTCGCCGGTGTCGATGGCTGCTAAGTATGGGGAGCTGACAGATCTGAACGGAGAGCATTCGGTGCCACTGCTGGTGGACGAAAAAGGGCGCAGCGACGCATACGGCTTAATCATGTTTCGCAGTAAACATTACTATTTGAACGAAGAGTCGGTGGCGCATCACGCTTGGCAACCGCTGTACGAAGACTGGCTGAAGATCGTGCAGTCATTGCCCGAGTCAGCGGAGATCCGGAGACAAGTGAAAGGCACGTTCAAAACCCGAGCGGCAAAGGCGAAGGAGCTGCAGATCGGAAGATGGTACATTGAGAATGAGACGGTGAAGACGGATCAGCTGGTTGAGTTGTTCAGCGCGGATGACAAAAGAGTACGGAGTACATATGACAGTTACTCTTTGGCTCGCGATCGCGGTTCTGTCGGATCTCGAGCTTTAACGATCACTGAATTGCGCAAAGTAATGGCGGAGACCACAGACAGATACTGGTTGTTAACCACGCCGGAAGCCAGTCGAAAGCCAAGTCCAGTTGAAGCTTCGTGGGTGGGGCAGTTTGCGCAGCAAGCGGGGCAGAGCGAAGCCCTATAACCATAAATGACGAAAGTCAGTTGCGCTTTGCTACAAGAAGAACTCTCAGTTGGCGAAGGAAGTTAGTGCTATCTTGCGACTGGAAACGAGAGATCTAGTTCCCATAGCAGTTGTAGCCATAGTTTCCCTGGTTTGTATTGTGATCTTTCTTCTCCCGCTGGAGGTGCAGAACTCGCTCAAAGTCAGACATTCGGTGTTTGACCCGATCACATATATGACGGCAAGTTTTGTTCACGGAGACCTGCAGCATCTGGGGTTCAACTTGGCATTTTTCGCTCTGTTCACTCTCATGCTATACATCATAAGCAGGAAAGCTGGGAAAGAAAAGCTCTTCTTTTGGTCCACGTTGATAATGTTTCTGTTGCTTCCTTTGTTAAATTACAGCATTCTGTTTTACAGCGGCATTTTCATGAAAGTTGAGTTTGGTTTTGGGCTTTCACTAACGGATAGTGGAATGATTGGTTCAACAATCCCCTTCTTGGCTTTCTTTTTCAAAGCGAAATTGGCGAAGTTCAACTCAATGCCATTTGTTGTTTCTATGACCCTTCTTACGTTTTCGTTGATTCTTGTTCCTTATTCTGAAAGTCTCATATTAGCTGGTGTGTCCGCGGCTTGTGGTCTTGCGTTTGGAGCTTTAGCCTTTCCAGCGATTTTGAGGTTCTTGAGAGAGTACTTCGGACGGAAAGATTCATGGCTAGAATCATATTTGGTTGTTCTTGCCTTCATCTCGTACTTCTGCGCAATAGCAAGTCTCTTTCCGGCACTCATCGTATCTAAAGGAGGCATCACTGACATCGTTTCCCATTACATTGGTCTTCTGTTTGGAATCATCCCTTTCTCTGCAATAGCAATCCTGGCAAAACAAGACAAAATCCTTAATGGCAAGGCGCGGGCTTTCAATGCTATTCGGTTGTTGCGCACAATAATGGAAAGAAAACTGTAGTCGTCAGATTACTCAAAAGCGAGGGTGTAGTGCATGATAGTTAAGTGCAGCTTATTTCTCGGAGTCTTTAGACAAGTCACCGGTTGTGCATTGGTCTTTCTGGAGTTCTTTCTTGATGAGCGATGTCAACAACTGTTTGATTGGCATGACCTCAACATACCTTAGCTTTTGGAAGTCTTCTGTGACAAAGAACCAACACCCCTTAGAGCATATTTCAGTCGCTGCGCAGACACTCACAGTGATTCTATGAAATCCTGCTTTCTGAATATGCAGAGCTGTAAGGTCTATGCAATATCTTTGCTGAGCTGTAAGTCGCAATCTTTCATCATACGGAGGCGATCCAAGAGGCACTGGAGATTGCCTTTTTCCATCTAGAAAATAGACATATTCGTGGACCATAATCTCTTCATATCCAAGATTTGCCAAATCAAACGAGAAGGCAAGTTGTTCATCGAATCTGTAGCCTTCGTAGCTCACTTGCCTGATTCTTAGAAGTTTCGATGTAAATGACTTGGACACTGGTTCATTGTGGAAGCCAGCCTTGTATCCTATTTCAGTTGTGTTTTTCTTGTAGATTATGGGTGCAAAGCCACTTATCTTCAGCTCGGGTCTCTTACTCAACTCAACCCATACAAAAGCCAGAGTCAGCATTGCTATGATGGCAGCTGATATTATCTCGGGCAATAGGTCAAATCTGCCGATAATGAGCGAATATATGACCAAGTAGAAGAAAATCACACCAACATAGTAACCTATGGCAAAGCACTGCCGATCGCATTTCCTTTTCAATTGCAGAAAGTAGAATAATATGAGGAAACATATCAAGGCAGTGAGAATGTAGAGCAAGGATTCAAACGTAAACATACTCAGCCTTCTTTAATGACATATGATATGTTGGATTTAAGAATTTGCGCGCGAATCTGGTTGATAGTACACAAGCCCCCCGCGTCAACTTCTGCAGCATTATGCCAGTGGCGCGACACTTGATGCTCTAAAACCATAACGCGAAGCATAATGAGAGTGTCAAGTTATTTGACAATCTTGCGCGGTATCTAGGCGTCCGGCGCTCCGTAAGTCACATTGCTGTGTGCACGCAATGAGAAGCAGAGAGTATGGCAGTGCTAGTGGCAATCCTTCAAATCATCAGGAACGTATTGAGCGAAAAGATGCGGAAGAAGGCGTCCAATTCTTGCTTTCTTTCGAGTTTCCTCTATACAGACAAAATGTAACAAATAAAGGACAGCGCCTCTTACAGTTCTTGCCAGTTCTAGTGTTCGCTTTAGGAGCTCATCCTCTGTCATGCTCTCCTCGTCTTGTTGCTGTTTAATCATTCGTATTTTGATGAACCTATGAGTTAACGCGTCTCGCATATCTCTCAGTGTTCTATTGGGCCCATCTTCAAAATCTCTATGCATGTCAAACAATGCATTGAGACTGAGATTCTTTGTGTTCACAATTCCCTCTCGCACGATCCCTTTCTTGATGTCATTCTTGACGTACCATATTCGCCGAAAACTCACTGTTCTTTCAGAAACTCCCAAGTTTAAGTATTCGTTTATGAAACAGGCAATTTTGTCCAATGTATCATAGAAAACCTTGAACGATGTCCTTATCAAATGAACGCGAATGTTATGTATGCTGTAGTCGAGCGTATCGATCATTCTGACACGCTTATCTGCAAAACTAAGATTCAAGCCTCTGAATCTAGAGAGGATAAGCAAGAATCTCGCCGTGACATAGTCTTCCTTTATTTCATTTAAATACCCTGAAAGATGGAGATAGGTGTCGTTTTTCAGATCTGCTTTTTCACGTTTGTTCTTTTCTACGATCATTGTTCTGATCGCTACTGTATCACCTATAGAGGCATCACATTTTTGACAGAAATCGCACGTGTTTAAGTAGAGCTTGTATCTCAAACAAAATTCAACAAAAAACCTTTCAATCTTGGATCTTGACCTAATCTTATACCCGAGATATTTAGGCGGATTATCTAATGCTCTCTTATCTCGGAAATGCTCTTTAATCTGCTTCGCGAGCTCAGAAAAGCTGCTCACAGTTTCTGGCGGTACTCCTAGTTTTAGGGCTTGAATCAAAAGAGAATAAGCTTCGACTATGAATGTGCCTTCGTGTTCACCCGCCACTGAAGCATAGTTTAGCAACGCCATTCCTTTGTTACCTAGAGCCATTCCGTGGTCGGGTCTCAATTTTACGGCCTGGTCATAGCATTCCAAAGCATCGACTACTCTGCCGAGATGATCATAGCAATTTCCTAGATTAACCCAAATCTGAGAGGCGAGCATCGTGTCCTTGAGGCCATAGCCCAGCGCCTTTCTGTAATAGTTGATTGCTGTGTTCAAGTCTGACTTTTTGAAGCTAACAACATATGGATCTTTCATCATCATGAGCCGAGAAAGAGCATATTTCCCGTTAGCAAGATTATAGTATGCAGTTGGTGCGATTTCTTCATGGCGAATTATGGTTTCAAGATCTTTTTCAAGGAGGTCAACCCCTTCTTTGACGATCTTTTCGTCACTCATCGCGTTTCCAACGTCTATAAGAATTCCACTAGTCATATAGGATACAGCATAATGAGAACCCAGATTTTTCATCTGGAGAGCAAGACATAACGCGCCTTCAAAATCACCAGAATCCATCTTCCGAGCGGCCAATTGACCATATTCATTCAGTTTTTCGAGGTCCAATGATCTCCTTCCCTAAAGAATCTACATTATCTTAACTTATTGATCTGAATATCCTTGTTTAGGTATATTAGAATCGTGAGAAATCAACTCAGGCTTCAAGATTCTATGCGCGAATTGCTTCGGCCTTCCCTAAGTCGCATCACCGTGCACCACACACTATAAAGTGGACATTTCCGAGCGGTCGCGTTATTCGGCAAAGCCGCCGCGCTCAGACGCCTCCGGGCATTGACTACTCTAGTTATCCCCATACGCTACAGCGTGAATGCGTCAGTAACGATCTGCCAGCTAAGTACTATGCTCGTGAAGACGTAGGTCCGCGTTGTTACCGAGAAAGGCTTATTCTACTTTGTTGTACAGTGCTAGAAATAGTGGAAGGGCTACAATGTCAAGAAATGTGATCATACATCACAAAGAGCTTTTCTCAGGGCCCTCATTAACGCTTGGCAAGATCCATTGGATGATTCAAAAAGCCAATTTTGAGTTAGAGAGTCAGTGCGTCACCGAGAGTCCTGATGGCAATGTAATGCGCGATGTGGTGACAGAGCTAGGCAAAGAAGTTGGGATGGATGTTATTCATTGGTGGATCTTCAAAAGAGAAATCGACGTGAACGGACTTCAGGAAAAAACCAACGTTGCACTTTCTCACGCTCAGAAACTCAAAGAAGATACATTTGACCTGAAACAGAAATGCTACGTTACCTCTTATGAGGGTCTCGTAGGGGAACTGAAGAAGTTCAGTGCCTCGCATGAACGCGACATCAACGAATTATATGATTACGCACTCTATCTGTCCAACAAAGATGCTTTGGCGCCATCTATGTTATTCAGCTACAGAGTTTGGGGACACACAAGACGAAAATGGTTGACTATCAAACCTACTGCATTTGCTGCCACAAAGCAGAACGAGGCTTGGGAGATCTCTGCCGAATTCGCGATCGGCTTACGCGATGAAAGCGGATACACTATTGATTCGGTTTATGGCGACATAATGGATAACATAGCAGAGGGAATAGACCCGGAATATCAAGGCCCCATTGTAGTACCAGAGGACAGATTGCTTCGGCAGACTTTCCAGATGATCCTTGGTAATCTTGCGGTCTATTATGAGAACATTCGAGAATCATTGAGAAATATTATCCTTGAGATAAGAAATTACATAGCTCCGACGGAATTGCTTTCCAGAGAATCATTTTGGCAGTCTTTCATTACGTGGACGACGCGAGGCAATAGAGTCGAAGATCAGCTTTGGGATTTGAAGGAAACTTTTGAAATGTTTCACATAAAAGAACAAATGGAAAAAACAAGAGCTGAAGTGGACTTTTGCGAACAGGCCGCGAGTTACGCCAACACAAAAGGAGGTGTGCTAATTCTGGGAGTCACAGATGACCATCCAAGACAGATAGTTGGAATAACTGAGCTTGAGAACAGAATGAAATTCGTTATATCGACCTTGGCGAAACATATTCGACACCAAATCGACTTTGTGCATCTCGGACAAGTCATAGCCAAAGATGGAAACAACACAGATAGAAGCTGCTTAGTGATTGCAATAGCTCAAACAAAAGATGTGATTGAAGTTGAAGTCGCAGAAGGGAGATTTTCCTACCCTGTTAGATTGGCGACCGGGCTTGATAGAAGCACATATGATGAGATTAAGAAATCCAAAGAAGGCGTCCTTCGAGACAACTATCAATTCCTACTCACTCTTGAAAGTTATTTGGCTCAACATTAGGCGGACGTGGATCTAACGCAAAGCGCGCGCTAACTTGGCCGTGGCTGTAGTCACAACTCTTTTCAACGTGTTCCACTCCATCCTCTAGTTGACTATTATGGTTTCAAACAGAAGCCTGGTCGCCTCGATTTTAATCATAGCGGCGGTTTCAGCCGTTTTCGGCATATCACTCTATAAACTGCAAGTGCAGCCGACGGCGCATCAACCAGATGATGAGAACCAGAATCAAGTCACTGTATTCAAAGCTGTTCTTGAAGTAGACGGATATTTGGCGTCTGGCCACTGGGCAAGAAATCCCACGACTGATTTGCCCCAATACACAGGCATCGTCGAGTACTCGATTGCTAACATCGGGAATGCAGGCGCCTCGAGCGTGCGTGTTACAGTCCGGGTTGACGGCGCGACCTCTGTGAAGTCTATTCCTATTCTTGAGCCCCAGAGCACATACAGAAACTCATCATCTATCTCGGTCACTTACGACTCCTCCGAAGTGTTTATAGTGGAAGCAACGTGTTCCGGCTCAAGTGATTCTGACTCAGTCTTGGTCGATGCGAATCTTCCACGCTCGCCAGAATGGACATCCAGTTCAAGCATAACCGAGCTTTTCATAACGCCCAGCGAGAATAACGTAGCATCAACAGAAGACAATGTTATTGAGAACAAATTCATCTTACTACCGAACTGGGTTGCTCTGCGGGACTGGGTTGGGAACAATATCGACTATAAGTATGATTCTGAGACGTATGGGCAATCCGATTATTGGCAACTACCTAAGGAGACTCTTCAACGTGGAACTGGCGACTGCGAAGATTTCTCGATTCTTTTATGCTCTCTTCTTCGGGCCAATGGGTGGTCTGCCAACGACGTCTACGTAGTGATTGGTGAGAAGGGTGAAAGTTGCCATGCGTGGGTGAAGATCAACTTGGGAATTCTGGGATGGTACAACATTGAGCCGCAGGCTGACGGATGGAATACACTTGTTGGAGATTTTCTGAGCCTATCCGGCTATGACGCGATCTGTCACTTCAATGACTCCCAATTCCATTGGACGGGTTGATGTGCGCGCAATACGAAATATCGGGGCGCGACAACCACCCGCGTTGAAACGTCTTTGGGCATTAACTATACTACTAACCCCAATATGCTACAGCGCGAATGCGCCCAATCAGAAAAAAGATGGGTCAGCTGAGCACTTTAAGCCCAGCTTTGTCGTAGATGGCTTTCAAGCGGTCTGGCGAGAAGTCGGTGTAGTGGCGGGCGAGAATGGATTGGGGCACGCGCCCGCAGAAAGCGTCGACGTAGCGGTCTGGTACGCCGAGCTTACCCATTTGGCAGCAGAACCATTCGCGCAGCGTTTGCGGTGTGACTTGGATCCCGGTTTTCTTGCCGGTCTTTTTGAACTTCTTGTTCATGTTTCGGGCCGTGTATGGAAAGACTCTCGTATCTCCGGCTATTTCCTTCTTGGTGAGCAGATACTCCCTTAGCGCTTGCTCGGCTTCTTGATTGAAGAAAGTGCACCACGTGTTCTTTGTGTTGTTAGCGGCTTTGTTGGGTATGATGGTCCTCTTGTCCAGATCTAGATCGGACAGTTTCAGCGCGAGAACCTCACTTCTTCTCAGACCGGTGGTCGCATATGTCAGAAAGACCGCTCTCTCCACTGGCGAATTCAGCTGTGCATAGAAACGCTGAAGATCGTAGTTAGAAGGCACTGTAATGGGTTTGTACTCATGTCTCGGAAATCTGAAGCTCCTAACCAAATCCTCTCTGTCGAGATAATCGCGAAAATACCGCTTCAACGCAGAGAGCAGATTCTTGTACACCGTCGCACTGCAATCGGCGAAGCTCATCAAATAGTCTCTGATCTGCTCGCGAGTTATCTCTGAAGGCTCGCCGCTCACCTTTAATAGAAACTTCTTGATTTGTCGCGCGTGGTCGCTCGCCGTCTTAGGCGCAAGCTTCAAATCTATTCTGCAGAACTTCTCAAACTCGACCGGACCGCCGGTCCCTGTGGCGTAGGCCTTCGTGGGTTCAAATCCCACCCCCCGCACTCCAATTTCAGGCATGATTTAGGCTTAGTTGAGCTAAAGAAGGACATTTTGAGATGCCATGAGTGGGGGGTGAAATTTGAAC
>Ga0315296_10003282_pt1 | contig 13570 bp, 14 predicted proteins | sample YL17G14_18_MG_FD_203921 | JGI IMG/M metagenome (GOLD analysis project Ga0315296, IMG submission 203921) | Sediment microbial communities from Yellowstone Lake, YNP, Wyoming, USA - YL17G14_18 | ecosystem: Environmental > Aquatic > Freshwater > Lake > Sediment | place: USA: Wyoming | collected... | reverse complement strand
CTTTTCAGATAGAAACTCCTATCTTCCTTGCGCAAGACTGTCTATTAGGAAAACGTAAATCAAATTACATTCCTATCCGAACTGTTATGCAGAAGGTTCAACTGCTTTGATGGTCGGCATTGTTGGTTACACACTGCATAAATGAGATAGTATTAAATACTTATTTAGCTACTATGCTAGCTTGGTGAAGCATGACATGGTGTACACCAAGAAAAGCATCGTGAAGGAATGGCTAGACAAGGATGCAAGCATACAAAGATTCAATGTTTTGGTTGATCGCAAGCGGCTAAGTCCTTCAACCCGGCGCGGCTACGTTAAGAGCGTCAAGCGTTTCGTAGATTACTATAAGGCAGCAACGCCGACGGAAGCCATAAAGAAACTGAAGGCGCTGGCTGTTGAGGACCGCACAGGCTTAGTGGATTCATTCATAACTCGGCTGCAAGACGACAGCATGAACACAACAACGATAGTGCAGTTGATCAGAGGCGGCTTCAAGAAGTGGCTGCAGCTCAACGAAGTGGAAATAGACTGGGTCAAGATTCAAGCTGAGATCTTGCCGGGCGAAGAATCTCTTGTTGAGGATCGCATGCCGACGAAAGAAGAATTGAAGCAGCTCTTGAACGTCGGCTCGTTGAGAGACAGAACCATGACTCTAGTGTTGACTAGCAGCGGCTTGCGCATCGGAGCTTTATGCAGCTTGACGCTTGCTGACATTCAACTGAGCGAAGAGACACCGCGCATAGTGGTGAAGCGGCAGCCTGGCAGAAAAATCAGCCGCAAAATGAAGGGCTTCGCAACGTTCATAACGCCGGAAGCGAAGACCGTATTGCTGCAGTACTTGGACCACCGAAAGAAGCAAGGCGAAAAAACCACGGATTTGTCGCCGCTTTTAACTAGCGACCGGCAAGAAGAACTAGGCAATTTCTTGAGCAGCATGTACTTGAGCAACCACTGGCGCAGATTGCTGAAAAGAACACACTTAGCCATAAAGAACGGCGGCCCTTGGAATGACATTCATTTGCATACCCTGAGAAAATTCTTTGAAACTCAATGCACTAACGCCGGCGTGAAAACCACGTATAGAGAGTTCTGGATGGGCCACATTGGCAAGTATCTTGAAGAAAGCTATTTCCGCGGCGAAGTTGAAACACACGTTGAAGAATACCGCAAGGCAATTCCATACCTTAACATTCTAGCGCCGGATCCAAGCGACTACAAGGCCCTGCTGGACAAAGTCCGGTTTCTTGAAGAAAACGGCAAGCGCAAAGAAACGGAGCTTCAACAACTACGCGCAAACTTGGATGAAAAGAAGTCGGTGGAGCTGGCTCGCGTGGAGGAGCTTGAACGCAAATACGAAGACTTAGCCAAACAGATCAAGGATGCGTTGAAGCTTGAGAAACAAGGCTAACATCCACGCTTCCCCTATTTTCACGCTTTCCCCCCGCTTTTTTGTGCAGAAACCTGTCTCCGTGTTCATCAAACCATGTTAGTTTTTCATCACATTCCCATAAGGCTTCTGAATATTGCTCGCACAAGCAAGTTTCTGACATATTCTCGATAGAGGCTTATGTGCTTGCGAATAGAAAAAAAGGGAAGATTAGACTAGGCTAGTTTAGATTAAGGCAAGGTCACCACAGCCAACACCAAGGCATGAAGGCATGAAGCCAGAACAAGTTTTTGGTGTTGATCTGGAACGCCAAGTTCTTTATCTGAGTTTCTGCCTTAAAGGCTTTTTGTTTTCAAGGAAAAAAGGGAAAGAGTTGAAACGGTCCTTGGATCCTCGTAGTAAAAGCTCACGGACTCCTCAACAATGGCGCTGCATTCTGCGCGCTCTGGACTTCAACTCTGGCCTGATAGAACTTGCAGTGACAGTCTTCACATGACACTGGGCAACTCTCAGCTCGAGCGCATCCGGAACTGAAAGGCGAGTCTTCACCTTGGTAGAACTCGTTTTTCACAGTCAAGTAATCGCAGAGCCTGGAAATGTACCGCACCGTGACTTGGAGATCTGTGTGCCTCAAAATCATCATCAATCCATAGAGGCTCTTGCGCTCAATGAAGTGCCACTTCGCAGCAAAGTATGCCCTGCCCACACGCGGAGACATCACGGGAACCCCAGCACGTTCACAGTTGTTTGCCCAAATGTACTCAATCGTCTTGACACTCAAACCGGCGCCCAACGTCTTGCTTCCCGGCTTACGTCCGGTGTGAGGGGCGCCTGGCAACGGCTGAATCAGAATGCCTTGGGTTCTGCCCGTTAGTCTCATGTATTCGTCAGCATGTACGGCAAGAACCGGGTCCAAGGGAATAAGGAAGTGCTTGTGTTTCTTGCTGTCCAGGATCCTGAGATCTCCGTTCTCAAAGTCCACGTCTTCAACTCTGAGGCTACTCACTTCCCCAGCCCTGAAAGCCTCTAAGATTGGCAACTCGAGGACAAGTTGATCTCGCAGCGGCTTGGGAAATGCCAGCAACTTGGCGAAGTAAGCGCGGTGGATGATGAGTCTTCCGTCTTTGAGCACTTCGCTGTCGACGCTTGCCTCCAAGGACACGCCAGAACACACCTCTGGTTTCTTTAGATTGTAGGATAAAGCATATAAATCTTACCAAGCATACTCAGTAGTATTAAACAGATTAAGGAGGAATCATAGAAATATGGAGATTATGAAAGCCAAAATGAGCATAACAGTTGAGAAGAAACTCGTAGAATGGATAGACAGCCAGGTGAAGACTCAGCGTTTCAGGAACCGCAGCCATGCGGTAGAGTTAGCTCTTATGAAATTCGTAGAAGCTGAGAAGGGTTCAGCATAAGCGCGCTTGAGTCGACCGGCCTCTCTATCGCAAGCCACTACCGGATTCAGCGTGAATAGAGACTCCAGTTTCTTCAGTCTTTTCGTTGTTTTCGTTTTATTCGTTGACTTCAGCACACATATACATTCATTAATATCTCTCATAGAGAGAGAAGAATCGAGGAGCTTTTGGATTCAGCATCGGTCTATGTCCTCTTATGTTCTATGAGGACATTGAACATTGTTTCTGTTCGCCTCTCTCTGATCCCTACTAGATGATGAAGCAGTAGACCTAGATGAATGAACGCGAATGTCTATCTTCTGCGGCTGAAGTCCATTTTCCTCATAACATGTGGGCTGTTTGGGTCTGCGCGTCTGCATTTGCTGCAGTAACCGATCCGGTCAATCTCATCGTTATGGAAGTGCAGCTCTTTCCAGACGGTTGCAGGGCTAAGGTGAAATGCTTTAGCCATCTGTTGCATTGACGGTCTACGGTATTCCCTTGGTTCATTGTCTTGTTCAGTTTCAGCCAGGTCTTCCGGTTCCTTGACTTTCAAAACGGGTTCAACGGTTTGACTTGGATACGTGAGCGAAAACTCGTACACTATGCCTTCATCTTTTTTGAATGAAGGTTGAGGTTGCTTTCGCTCTGGTTCTGGCTGCTCCATACTCATTCACTTCTCTGTGAAACCATGCCTTCAGCCTTAAGCTTCTCCTCTTCCCTTCTAATGACGTCTCCGGCGTAGCGTCTAAGGTAGTTGAAGCCGGTCTTGTAGTCTTCCAAGTCAAGCCTTCGCATAACCTTGAACGCGCCTATGATAGAGCTGTCTTGCTTGATCACATCCGAGCCCACAGTTTCTCTGAACAAGTGAGGCCACACGCCAGCGCTTGTGCTTCTCACTACGCGGAATACTTGACGCCCTGAAATGTGCTTGTCAAACTGAATGATGAAGCTTGTTCCAAAAAATGATTTCACGCTTGGAAACAGAAACTTGGGTTTAGGCTCCAAGCCTTTCAAATGGTTCAGATATTTGATGATGGGCTCTGTGAGAGAGTCAGTTAAGGGAATCAGCTTAATGGCTTGCTTCCGCAAGACGCTGCCTTTCCTCTTCTTTTCAAGAATGAATGTTGCAGCTAGGAATCCGCTTTCAACCTTGATGTTGTCGAGTGGAAGCATAGCGATCTCTCCCCGGCGCTTCCCGGTCAACCGCAAAAGACACAGCAAAGCAAGGTTCCTCAACCTCAGAAACTCATTCTCGATCTGACCGGCTTTGCTCAACATGGCTGCAAACTCTTCATTAGATATGACTGTTCGCCTTTCCTCTCGCTCTTTGGAGCCTCTTACGCGAGTCAAGTTAGATCCTCCGGTCGACTTGGAAGACGACCCAACATCACCATGCAAAAGAACACGCACACTATAGACGCGGCTGCCAAGAACTTGCCGAACAACAAGGCGCGGGGACTCCAGAGGATTTGAGAACATAATGCCACTAACAAAAAGAATGAGAGAAGGATTCCTTTTGGAACGTGGATCTGCCGCTTGGATTTACGAGTTTCAGTCATAGTCTCTCACCTTCAAAATCCTTTACTTCCTTCTTCTAAACAGTCTTGGGTAGAACAAGAAGATTAGAAAGCCAAAACCCAGAAGCATAACAAGAGGAACGATCATGCTTGTCCTGCTAGATGGTGGCGTGATGAAGTTGAATGTTTTTGATGTGTCGCCGTTGAGTAGGAGTGTTACGGATTGTTTGTCTGTGCCTTGGTAGGCTATGATGTCGTATGTGCCATAGGGCAGTTGCCAGCTTGTTTGTCCGAGTAGGTTTGTGGACTTGTTTTCGCTGTTGATGTTGACTGTGCCAAGTGCTGGAATGAAGTCTCGTTGAACATAGACGTCAAGAACGTATTTTCCGCTGGCGCTTATCGGGACTTCGTATGTTAAGATGAGAACGCATTGTCCAGTTGCATTGATGCTAACTGCGATTTGAAACAGACTCGATGTTTTAGAAAAGACATAATCATGGCTTTGTTCGTCTGGTAGTAAACCGATATAGGTAATTGTTGGCAAGCCAACAGGTGTTACCGTTACGTTATGAACCTGTGCGGTTCTACCTTCAGAATAGGTTGATACAGAGGGAGCAGTGTAAGGACGCAAAACTATTGAATTACCATCGTTAATTTCTGAGTCAATTCCACCAATGATTTTACGTTCAAGCTGTATGGCGTCTATGTAGTATGCTGCGTTGTATGAGGTTGATTTCAACAGGCTTATTCGCGCTCCGATTTGATGAGTAACGCCAGAAGGGAAAGGAATAGCCAAGACTGCACGTTGCCATGAAGTGGTGGGGCTAACGGTAGTTGACGTCCCAACGGTAGCGAATACTCCATTGAAGAAGTAACCTATATTGATTTTTAACATGGATGTCATTGAACGGTTTGCTCGGTAGTAACAACTGAAAATAATAGTTTCCGCAGTGTCATATTGCTTGAAGCTATCATTGTTCCATGTGGTCATAGCCCAACTGGCAGCGTAATCATTCTTGGTCTTGTTGACGTTGTATGAGTATAACCCAGAATTGCTCTGGTATGTTGTTCGCCCTTGTGCTGCACAGTAATTATTTGTTGTCCAATGGCTTGTGTTTGTCTCAAAACTCGGATTGACGATGTAGTTGCCGATCTCTGCGCCCACTATTGATAGCTTGAACTGTGTGATGTCTTGAGTTGACAGGTTGAAGTCATATTCACCCTTATCTGCGGCGGGTATCACAATGTTTTCTTTGTTATATGAACCGTAGTAATCCATGAAGATTGTAAACCATCGTGTCCTAACTTGCTCTTTTGTGGTTGAAGCCCGATAGATTTTATTGTTATAGTCATTGATGAAATACCAAAAGCCAAAGGTGTTGCGCTTCTTTGTAATGTAATCTATGCGCCATGCTCCACTGCCAGTGTAGGTTGACTGGAAGAGTTTGAGCCAGTGGTCTCCATCCCATGTGGCTTGCACGGTTTCATAGTCTGTGCCAATTACCATCAAACCATCGTCAAATACTGCGCCCATCATGCTGTAGGCATATCCGCCACTGACAGCATCGTCCGAATAAGTGTTATAGACTACTACAGCCTCAGTCATATCGATAGCTGTTTTTGGAAGCCTTAAAACATCTTGGTCGGTATCTGGAATGAGATAGACCCAATCCGCATCAAAAAGGATGTCTGTATCAAGGTCATTCACGGTTCCAACCCTCACTTTTATCCAATCATTTGCCGTTGCGTTCCACTTCAGGATTAGCGCCGTTGTGTCACCAGTGGCAACCCAGATGTCGTTGGTATATGGGTCAACGCAGACGCTATGAATATGGGTTGAGAAATCAGGGTATCCTGTGAAGTTATAGAAAACACTCCACGTATCACCATAGTCATCGCTCTTATAGATCAAATCGTTCACGCCAGAATCAGCGTAAGTGTTTATCAACAGGGTTCTATTGCTGAGTTCAGCCAATCGCCAGACTTTAGGACTGTTATCTATCACCAGTGTCCATGATTTTCCATAATCAGCGCTTTTCCAGATGTCACAAGTCATTCCAGTTTGGTTCGCTGCGAAGATGTAATCCATTGATGAGGTCATTGTTAGAAAGTTCGATGTGCCAGTATTGTTTTGCGTCATCGTCCACGTTGTGCCATCGTCAGTGCTAACGTAAAAATCGCCGTCAACGCCAGCGATTACAGTACCGTTACTCGTCTGGGTTATGGCGTTAAGGTTAGCAGTGCCAAAATCCTTAACCATCGTAACCGTTTCCGTTTGCAGTGTTGGTGTTGCGGTAACTATGGGTGTGAAACGCAGAAGAGCAATCGTGAGCAGAAACAGCAAACAAGCACAAACAAACTTAGACTTGAACTGTGGTTTCTTCTTCATTATGTCTTAGTTCCCTGATTTTGATGCGTCAACTCTTCTCCATAACAGAAACCTCTCAAGACAGTAACCAACAACCAATGGAGTGACGAATACCGCGGCGACAATCCAGCCGAGCAACGAAAACTCAAGCAAGGACCCTGAGTAGGCAGCGAGTCCCATGGCTCCAATCGCTATCAAGAGCTCAGTGGGAATGACTGTTCGTTTCAACTTGGCAAAGTATTCTCCAGCCTCAAGCATCAACCCTATTTCAGGAGCCCAGTGAAGCGGCACCGGCCAAACCATTGAGGACCTAGTCATCTGCTCAAACATCCAAACGAGAACCATCATGGCAAAGTAGAAAGTCAGCCATGGCACTTCCTCAACCAAGACATTTCTGTTCTCGGTCAGGAACTCTTTGAATGTGGGAAGCTGCCTCGCTTTCAAGTTATTTGCGTCTCCGGCTTCCCATGAAGATGGCTATGACCGCGATCAAGAAGCCTGGAGCCACAAGCAGAATGACCAAGAAGAAACCAGCCATCGCGAGCAAGGTGAGCAACGCTTGAACTTTGGGATCTGCGAGAGCATCGGCTAACCCGATTCCCCAGCCGCCCTCGCCATACTGCGCTTTCTTGCCATAGTCCTCATAATCCTTCAGGTCCTGAACGTCTTTGACGTCCCATTGACCTATCACGAAGACGTGAACATTGAAGCCCATGGTCACAACGTCTCCGCTCGCGTAGTGACCCCAGATATCGGTCCAGTGGCGAGTGCCAAAATTGTTGAGGCCCACATAAGTGTAAACGTAGTTGGTGAACAAGGCTGGATTCAGTTTCTTGCCCCGGTACGTGGTAGCTGGAATCTCAGGTTTGCTGCCAGCGGTCCCTCCAAGGTTGTAGTACATCGTCAGATAGCTTCCTTTACTCTCTGGGTTGACTTTGATTTCTGCAGCCTTCTTTCCTTCCTCAGTCTCGCCTGATTGGAGTTTACCGGCGAAAGCTATGTCTGACAACGTGATCTTAGCTATGGCAAAGTACGCCGTGGACTGGCCTTCAAAAAACCAAATCGGCGTGAGATCGAGTTTGAACCAAATTTCCGTATCGCTGTAGAGTTTGTTAAAATATTCCCTATTCTGCACGTTTTCATACCATGGTATTTGAGTCCAGTCAACGGACCACTGAGCAGCTATTGAGACATACCATTTAAGCTGCCACTCTTCCATACGGTACTTGAGAGTAGTGTTTGTCTCTGCCTCCTTGAGCTCCCACTCCCAAGAGTTAGCCGGGTTGTGGATGTACTCCACCGCGGTCCTTATCCAGTCTGTTGGAATCCAAGCTGGACCAAGGCTTTTCCTTGGAACAAAGACGCCAGACATCTCGCCAATAATGTTAGGCTGACCAAATCCGGCTTCGTCAGGATCAAAGTCCATGGCAGTTCCCATGCGAACCTCGTTCATTTTGCCATTGTACCGAACTGCTGAAAACGCGGCTCGGGCTCCCTGGTACCCCGAGGTGTAGCCGATGGATTGCATTGGCCACAGGCTCGCGGTTCCTCCAACGCTGGACAAAATGAGCAGGGCAAGAATGGCTACTGCCGCAGTTTGAACGGCGCTGTCACGAAATAGTCTCATATCAAGCAAGTCTCCTTTTTGTGATTTGAAAGAAGGCGAGCCACAAGTGAGGCGAGTCCGAAGCTATGTTCTGGCTGGCTATGTGCAAGGGCTTGAGCCAGCAAGCAGCACTAGGAAAGATCATGCACCAGAACCGGAATTTCACTTATGACTCGCCAAAAGTCTACTCAGCGTCTTGAGTATTTGAACGTGGTATTTCAGAGGGAATACAGTCTTTTGGTTTGACCTGATGTTTCTGGATCAGGTCTCTAAGCGCAGCTCTGAAAGCCTCCGTTTTATTGATAAACAGACCTGCTTGGACAAGTTGCTCTATTTTTCGCTCCATAGCCTTCGGAAGCCGAAACGCAACCGCCTTTAGATCAGTCAACTTTAGCTGTCGACCTCTTTTCAATCTCTTTCGCAAGCAACTCAGCTTTCAACCTCACAGCATCCTGGCTGAAGCCGGCTTTCTCCAACGTAACCCAAAAAGGCTCACTCATTGTGTCAAGCCCTCACCAAAGCCTTCAGCCTCTCAACACAGCCAGGGCAGACCTTAATTGTGTAAGTCTTTCCGCAGCATGGGCATTTCATAACCAGGGTTAAGACGCCGTTTTTCTGGTTGAAAAAGGCAATGTGCAAGTCGCTTTCTTGCGTCATGTTTCAGTCCTCCTTCATGTAGCGTTTGGACTGCTCAGCTTGTTCACGTTCAAGCCTTTCCCGAACTTCCGGCTTCAACTTCATCCATTCCGCTTCATAGCAGGAGGGATGCGCTGGATTCCAAGCGGTGAACGCGTTAGTAACCCAGTCGTCTGTCCAGATTGGCTTTTGGCAGTAGTAGCAATGATGAAAGAAGGGCTCAAGCTCTTGAGTGGCTGCTAAATCTCCTCGAAATAGTGGAATTAGCGGCGAGTTCCACTCTTTTGAAGCTCTTTCGTCTAAAGCGGTTTGAATTGGGCTTAGATTGGCATTGGACAAAATTGGTCTTGCGGTGGTATCCTCAAGTTTCGGCATGGGAATCATGGGCTTTTCCATAGTGGCAGTTACCACACTATCCACGGGGGTAATTTTGTCCAATCGCTTTTCAAGCCAGATTTGAGCTTCTTTCTGCATGTTATCATGCAAAATAGTGGAATTGGTCAGTTTGTCCGATATTCCAGCCAGCTTTTTCTCCAAGTCTGCGGTTTCATAAAGCAAGTTGAATGTCTTGGGTCTTTTCTCATCAGAGCTAAGATATCCAGCAGCTTCCCATTCGCTCAGATATCGTCTTATGGTCTTCTCGCTTTTGCCTAGGTTTCGAGCTATGAGATCTCTCACATGTTTGTCAATGGGGCGATGTTTCTGTACTTCATGCCTTTCTTCCATTTCCACCACGTATTCGTGTTGCTTCAGTTCCTTGAGTAAGTCTCTGCCTCTTTTCTCCAAGTTGCTCATCATAGAGGTTAGCGGTTGCTCTGCCTCTGTGAGAATCTCGATTGCGCTCTCTGGTGTGGCTATGAGGTAGCCGTTTTTTTCTTGTTCTCCGTTGAGGAAGTTGTACAGCTTCACCAGATTGATTAGTTTGTCATAGTCTCCTCTTACTCGCATGTTCTCCTTATCCAGGACACCGAGCAGGGCCTCTGGGTAGGGAATCACAACTTTTTGGGGCTTTATGTTTTGAACCAGGCATTTCAGCACTTTGAAGCTGTGTTCGTAGCTTGTTTCTTTTCGTAAACCTAAGGCTACTTCGGCTTTCTCGTTTTCATGGTTGATTTTCCATTTTCTCACAGCTTCCGTTTGCTCTGGGCTTTCGTCTGGGTTAATTGTCCACACGCGTCGCATGAATTGAGGATCCAACACCATGCGGGTTGTTGTGCTGACTAGCGTGATGGGTGGAATAACCGTTTGCTCAGTTGCGAATCTCCCAGTGTCCTTATCTCGAACAACAAACTCGACTGTGTAGCCTTTGTCATCTGAGCTGAGAAACTTGATTGTTGAGACGCCTTGAGCTTCAGCATCCATGCTTCCGATTTCTTGCAGTTTGAGGATCTCGTAGCCTTCTAGGTCCGTGTAGTCTAGGGCATGTGCAGTGAATCTGCCTACTGACTTGGTTTCAAACAGGTCTGCGATTTTCTGAAGGGTTGATTTGCCAGAGCCTTCTGTTCCTTTGAGTAAGATCATTTGCTTTAGGCTAGGGTCCTTGGTCTTGCCAGACAACAACAGAACAAACAAGACTTTCTTGTTTTGGGTTTCGCCAGCGATTAGGTTGTCTAAGTGTTTTGTGATTTCCTCAAGGGGTCTAGGTGATTCTAGCAGAGCTGTTGCTTCCTCAAAGATTGCTGCGTCAAACGTGTCTTTCTTGAGCAAACAGCTTTCCTTGTCTCTGCATTGAGGCGATAAGACTTCATCATCACAGCCAAAGATGTACTCGCCTTCCACTGCTGATTCAATGATTGTTTGCAGCTCGGTCTTTTCAAGGGGGGGCTTGTTCTTTTGGTTCCATTCTTTCAGGAGCCGCTCTGTTTGTTCGGGTGGGATCTTCTTGAAGTTGACATAATAGGATGCTAGGCGTAGGCAAACTTCGTTTCTCAAGCCTTCACCTACACCATGCAGCAAACCTTCAATGCACTCTGGGTTTTTGCCTCTGTATGCGCGCTCGTTGTCTTTTCTCTGGAAAGTAACCTGCTGCTGTTGTGTGTCTAGCATTTCCTTGATTCTTTCGATTTCCTTGTCCGGCAAGCTGCAACCATGAATATCTAGAAGGGCCTCTGGCGCCAGATGGTTCCCAGTGTCTGCGTCTATGAAGCAGCTCCACAAGTTGTTTACTTGATGTAATCCTAGCGGCAGCTTAACCAGGTTGCCAAAGCCATTAGGGTCGACGGTTTCTTGTTTGGGAAATAGCTCTATCGTAGACCCGTCTACGAGTAGACGCAGAATCTTTTGCCCAAGGAACCTAGCAACCTTCGCATCCATAGCTGGCTCAAGGAAAACCCAAACATGATAGCTGGGGTCTGGATATCGGCTTGCCTCTATCAACACGCTGTTTTTGTTGAAGGCGTCAACTGAGACTTTAGCTATCTGAAAAGCCGTTTGCCTTGGGTCTTTTGTTCGCTCTGGGTCAACGTCAAAGCAAATCCATTTCGCTGTCTGGGTCTTCGGGTCCAGTTGATAGACGCCGACTGTTTGTTTGCCTTCAAGATGCTGTTTCAAAACTTCGCTAGTTAGTGGTTGCTCTATTCGCAGGTAGCCTTTTGGCTGTTGTAGGGCATAAGTGTCTTCTCTGTGGATGAACAGTTCCCGGATCCTTTTCTCTATGGGGTTCGGCTGCATTGTGGCTTCCTTCCTATTGTCAAGCCATTGGTGAAGACCCAGTAGAATTTGCCTTTCAAGTTGAATTTGCCGTTGTGTTTAGCCAGGTCTTCACGCAGCGCCTTGAACTCAGAGTTGTTCACATCATCGCTTGATTGGAACGGTCCTTTTGCCCCGGTCTTGTCTTCCCACTTAATCTTCTCTGGGTCGTATTCTTTCAAGACGACTTTGCTTTTCTGTTGAATGAGCTCGTCATACGCCATTGCGATGCCGTTATGGAAGTCTCTGATTTTTGCGAAAGTGGCATAGATGTCTATTTCTTCACTCATGGCTAAGCCCTCTTCAGCGCTAACTTGAGAGAGCGCACTTCTTCCAAGCAGTTTTCAACTCTGCCAAGCAACTGCAAAAGCGCTGAACGATCAACTTGAACAGTGTCGCTGGTCACTTCATGGGCTCCTTTTTCTTTGAGAAAATAGGCTCAATCTTCAGGACACGGTTAACTTCAATAGCCACGGTTTCAATAGACTGCCCTTCACTTTCTTCATAGTATTCAAGCCAAGACTTTGGAATGATGATTCCCCGGCTTGTTTTCCCAACTTCTATGACCTTTCTAATTATAGGCATCTTTTACGCCTCTTGTTAAACAAGAGTTAAATACGAATAACCGTAATATAGTTTTCAAATGTTGCATTGTAACATAACGAAAACATGCGGAGAATCGTAATATGCCAAATCATCTAAGCATTGGAATTTTTGAGGGAAAACAAGCTCCTTACAACCAAGCCATTTTAGAGGCGCTACTCAGATATGGGCCTCTCACAAGTTGGGAAATAGCAAAGAAAATCTATGCTGCAAGAGGCGAAACTAAGAACTCAGATATAGCGTACTCAAGAACTCAGAGGATATATTCCGTGATTGCTCGAAAAGAAGGCCGTCTTGACTCTTTGAAACAGAAAGGTTACATAATGCAGAAAGACTCCAAATACGAGATTGCGTTTCCAAAGGGTCTTACCATCCTCATTAAAAAACCTGATATTCTGAATGAGCTAAACGAATATTACTTAAGAAAACCTCGACTCGACAAACACACTTTCTCAAGGCAAAAGAACTTCCGAATGCCCTTTGGGATAAGACTTCAGATAGATCCTAAACAACTTCAAACGGCTGGTGAGAATCTACTCAACAAGTTGGATAACCGAGAATTCTTCCGTCAGATGGCAAAGAGTATGCAAACACTTGTGGAGCGAGAATACATTGATCTGGATAGAGTAGAGACTACGCGCTTAGCGTTTCTCATTCTTCAAAATATGAAGGATTTCTTTTCGGAATGGACTCAAGCGACCTGAGTTCTGATTAGTGGGCTGCCAGTAACTGCAAGCTGGCTCAAGCAGCTTGACCCTGATTTTCTCTTTCTTGCATGTACTGCTCCACTCGCTGATCTTTAAAAACTTCTCCAAGGTCTTAACCATCGCAACACTCAAGTATTGTGGGTTTGTGTGCATCTTCAACGCTTGAGCCAGAATGGGCGCGTCACTGGCCAGTCTGCCTCGGCTTACTCGAGAGCCCATTTTTGCATGAACGCAGTTGCCGCACACTCGCGCTCGCTGCTGCTCTTCTAAAACAGCGACTACTATGCCCGGTTCACCATGGCTCCATTATTGCTCTTTGACAACTTAGACTTTTCCATTTGTAAATGTGGTATGGCTTAAGCATATCAGATATGCTTGAATATGCTCAATATATCTATAAGCGAGAATCTACAAGAACCAAGGACTAAGAGTCGATGGCGTGGGCATCGAAGCCACTTACAGAGTTACACTGCAGTAAACGCTTGAGGCACAAACATGCAAGAATACCATTCATATTTGCTGGGCATAGTTGGTAAGCCCAATACCGGGAAATCGACTTTTTTCAGTGCTGCCACTCTTGCGCCAGCTGAGATCGCAAGCTACCCTTTCACGACAATCAAGCCCAATCGAGGAGTGGGTTACATCCGCACGCCAT
>Ga0315296_10003281_pt1 | contig 13572 bp, 14 predicted proteins | sample YL17G14_18_MG_FD_203921 | JGI IMG/M metagenome (GOLD analysis project Ga0315296, IMG submission 203921) | Sediment microbial communities from Yellowstone Lake, YNP, Wyoming, USA - YL17G14_18 | ecosystem: Environmental > Aquatic > Freshwater > Lake > Sediment | place: USA: Wyoming | collected... | reverse complement strand
CAAACATCCTCATCAAGAAACTTCGTGAAAAAAGGGGTCTGGCGCCTGACGTGCCCAAGACGGAAACGTTCGCGGATGAAGTATGCTGAAAGCCCATTTTGATGTTGCCCTGGTTTGTGCTGACTGAGGTCTCACTCGACTAGTCAAAAAAAATTTCTACTGACTAGTCAAACCACATGAACCCTAAGCGTGAAGCGACTGGCCTCTCACATGACTGGTCAAATTTTTTTTCTACTGACCAGTCAATTTGCGTGTTAGAGGCATATTGAGTGTGGTGACTGGTCTCTCAATTGACAACTCAAAAAATATTTTTTTTGGCCACTTATTTCTGGTTTTATTGTTTGAGCCGAGTTTTGTTTTGGTTTGTTGGGCAAAGTGGTTTTTTGTTCTGGGATTGACTGTTTATGGAGGGTTTGTTTTGGGGGTTCTGTTGACTCTTAGGGTCTTGCATGGACTAGGTTTTGTCCATGTTAACCAAAGGGGCTTCAATTTAAGATAGGCATTCCGAATTCTGTTGACTCTCAGGGGTATTGGAAGATGTTAAATACAACTTTCCAGTAAACAACAGATTGAAGGAGAAAGAAAAATGAAGAAGATTCTGCAGATAAATTTTAAGTTCAAGGCACCAAGATCCGAGCTTGAGAAAGCCTTTCTGAAGGTTGCCCCTAGATTTGGTCCTAGTGGCGATGTCAAGGGACTTCTATGGAAGATCTGGCTTGTGAATGAGGCTGAAAAATCAGCAGGTGGAATCTACCTGTTTAAAGATGATGCCTCAGTAGAGGCGTACCTGAAAGGAGAAATAGTTGCAGGGCTAAAGAGCAATCCAGCCCTAAGTGATATCGAAGCAAAAGTATTCGACATACTACCTGAACACACAAAGATTACTCGTGGTCCTGTAGACTGACATAACTCTAAGAAACAACAACCTTCCCGTTTTTCTAGCTGTTAGAAACATGTGGAGGTTCATACATCGGGATTAAAACCTTAACTTTTGGCTTTGGAGCGCACTTTTTCATAGCAAGTCTCTATTTTTCCATTTTGAGTTGTGCTAGTAATTCAGGAAAATCTTCCATCACTCAAGTCCCGAAGAGTTAACAGAACGGTTTTGGGTTGTTCGAGAGTTGATGCAAATGGGCGTGTTGGGTCTGGTGGAGTGGTATGTTGGGTTGGGGTTTTGGTTGGGTTGTTGGTGAGGGTTTATTATTTTGTGGTTGGTTGTTGTTTTGGTTGGGTGTGGTTGTGTTGTTGCGGTTGGGTGGGGGTTGTGTTTTTGATTTGGGGGTGAGTTTGTGTTGTGGGCAGGTGTTTAGGTGGGAGTTTGTGGGTGGGTGGTGGTGCGGTGTTGTTGGGGATGGGGTTTGGAGGGTGCGGCAGGTTGGTGATCTGTTGGAGTTTGAGAATGTTGATGTGGAGATGGTTAGGGAGTATTTTGGGTTGAATGTTGACTTGCCTGGGATTCTGGGGGAGATTGGCAAGGACGAGTATGCGAGGAAAGCTGTTGAGGCGTTTAAGGGTCTTCGGATATTGAGGCAGGATCCTTGGGAATGCTTGGTATCGTATGTTTGTGCTACTTACAAGGGAATTCCCGCGATAAAGAGGATGCTGTTTGAGCTTTCGAGGAGGTTCGGACGCAAAATAATGTTTGAGAACGGAGCGTTTTACGCGTTTCCGACGGCTGAGAAACTGGCACGGGCTTCGATGAGTAGATTGGCCGAGTGCGGGTTGGGTTACAGGGCCAAGTACGTGAGGGAAACCGCGAAAAAAGTGCACAGCGAACATATGGACTTTGAAAGCCTCAGAAGAGCGAGTTATGATGATGCTCGAAAGGAGCTGTTGGGGTTTCCAGGCGTCGGACCTAAAGTGGCTGATTGTGTCCTGTTGTTCTCGTTGGACAAGCATGAGGCCTTTCCAGTGGATGTTTGGGTCAGACGAGTCATTCTCAGACATTATGCGGAGCATTTTCCAAATAGGTTCATCAACAAGATTTCTGAAGAGAAGTCTTTGAGCAACTCGGAATATGCAAGGTTGAGTCTGTGGGGAAGAAAATACTTTGGCAAGTACGCGGGCTACGCCCAAGAATACATGTACCATTACGAAAGAACACTGTAGGCACAGTCGAAGAAATGACTATGCCTTCGGCCATGTTCAACGCGGAAAACGTTTAAATCAACTTCGAAACAGCATATTAAACGGCCAAAAAGAAAGGGCCCGTAGCTCAGCCAGGTAGAGCGCCAGGCTCATAAATGCCATGCGCATTGAGAGACCTGTTGATCCCCGGTTCAAATCCGGGCGGGCCCACCATACTTTAGGTTCGGAACCGTTACTTTTATTAGTGCAAAGCCATAATTCTGATGTCTGAACAGCGCGAAATACGCGCATTTGCTAGATGATGCGGATGTCAGACGTTGGTACGAGAACACCGCCAGAGGTTCAAGGATTTCGGCTGACGTTTATTTGCGTCGGCTCGGAAGTTTTTGCGAATCAAACAGGATGACTCCATCGAAGCTCGCATGCTTGCGCGAGCGAGAATTACACAACTTGCTAATGGATTATGTTACTTCAGCTGAGAAGAAAGGCTATGCAGGAAGCTACATAAACTCAACCATGAAAGCTGTCAGGTCCTGGCTTAGGCACAACAACAAAGAATTGAAGGCCAAGATTAAGATCAAGGGGGTTGATAACACGCCATCGCTCAAAGACGAAAGAGTTCCAACGATTGACGAGTTGCGGAGAATATGCTTTTCAGGCGACAAGCAGGCCAGAGCGTCTTGTATCCTGATAGCCCATAGTGGATTAAGAATACAAGCTCTAGGAGATTATGAAGGGCATGACGGTTTGAGAGTTAAAGACTTACCTGAAATGAAGATTGAGAACAAATCCGTGATTTCTTCGAAGATGCCCGCGATGGTGATTGTTCGTAAGGAACTCAGTAAGGCTGGGCATCAGTATCTTACGTTTCTGAGCGAAGAGGGTTGCGAATATCTGAAGGATTACTTGGAGGAGAGGACAAGAGGGGAGGAAACCATTACTCTGGCTTCACCCATTATAACCCCCAAATTGAGAATAAAGCCCTTCATCAGGACAGTGAACGTTGGCGACATAATAAGGGGGCCATAAGGCAAGCTGGGTTCAAGTGGAGGCCGTATGTTTTGAGGTCATACTTTGACACGCAACTCATGTTAGCGGAGTCAAAGGGGCTAGTTTTGAGGGACTATCGGCAGTTTTGGATGGGACATGCAGGTGATATGGAGAATCGCTACACGACTAACAAAGGTAAACTCCCAGAAGCCGTGGTCGAGGATATGAGGGAAGCATACAGAAGAAGCCAGGAATACCTGCAAACCTCGAAAACCTTGGAAACGAGTGAAGAAAAGCTGGCTCAAGCCTTCAGAAAACAACTTCTCCTGGTTGCGGGTTTCAAACAAGACGAAATCAGTAAGATGGATTTGCCTGCAGTAAACGATGAGGAACTTCAGGAGATTGTTAGGAAGAAACTCTTAGGTGCCCCAACAACGAATGGCACCAAACAGAAAGTAGTCACCGTTGATGAAGCTAATGGCTATTTGGCGCAAGGTTGGGAATACGTTGCGAAACTCTCGGCCAACCAAGTTGTCATCAAAACGAATTCCACGAACCCTTAGTTTAAACATTGTGTGTAGAAAAATCTGATACTCTGAAAAGCGTGGGTTCAAATCCCACCCCCCGCACCATCTTCGCAGCATCAGATTCGCTCATTTTTCGCTTGTTTTGAGCGCAGGACAGCAGAAAAACGACTTCAAATTGTGGACACCTTTTGATTTCACTTGAGCGTTTAAAACTGTCAACCTTCTGGAAGACGAGATTGAAAATAGGCGTGCTTAGAATAGCGCGCGCTTCGGCAGCTATGACTTTTCCACCATGCTTTACTACACGTGCCATTTCATTTATCGCATTTTGTCGGCGGTTAAGATAACAAATCAAAGACTTGCAACATACGACATCGGCGAAATCATCTTCAAGTGGAATGGCGTAAACATCTCCGACTTTGAATTCAAGTATTTGATACTGATTCTTTTCAGCAACCTTTCGTCTTGCTTGCTAAACCGCAGATCTTGAGATATCCAACCCTATCACTTTCCCACTTTCCCCCACTTTTTCCGCTAAACCTGAAGCCTCGTCTGGCTTGATCGCCAAGACTTGGGCGCCTACCCGATACGCCAGAACGGAAGACGAGACAACAAGAAATTCAAATCTATATAGACAAGACCAAGGGAAATATTACGAAGGATGATAAGGGTAAACCAGACCAACAGGATGTGCTATATTTCGACAGCGTTTACGCCGCCATTAACAGTTGCGTAAGATCACTGCTTAATATAATCAATGGAAGAGATGCAAATTTCAAAGATGTCGATGCACTCAAAGATATATACACTGCCAATGCCCAAGCTCTCGAAACCTTTTCAGCGAATCTCCAAAGTTCATTTGGACAACTCGCATCGATAACTTTTGGGGGAACCAGTGCCACTGCTATTGTGGCTTATTACTTCCTGAAACTTCCAATCTTTATTTTCCCGCTTGTTATTAACTGCCGCTGGTGCAGCGTCATTTGCGGTTCACAAACTGTTTATTGTACCTTGGTTGCGAAAAAAAACGTAAAAGCAAATATTAGGACTGACTATCAAAGAGATCTGTACTACCAGCAATATGTTCGAGCAAGCAAAGATGCGCTGAAGGGCCTTTTCACGGAAACATTGGACTTATATAACGAGGTCTATGGCGTATCATATGACACTAAATATGATGATCCAAAAACTATAGAAGCACTCATTAACAATTTGATGGAATCAATTGACTTTAAGAAATATGCTTGTCCAAAAATCTACAAATGCTATGCGAACGGGAAAAAATTCAACCAAAAAGATCTTGCCCAGCAGTGGTCAAACTGCGAATCAGGCGAAGGAACTGATGGGTGCCAGTTCTTTAAGGAAGGTGCCCAAGTAATCGGTAAAGCTTGAATATGCTAACCGAACGCATGCGTCAATACTAGCGCGTTATAGGGGAAACAAAATATTGCGGCAAACTATTACTTGTTGAGGGATAGCATTCAGCGTCTGAGCGCTCCATGCCCCGCGATGAAAAGCACAATTACTTACCTCACAGCGCGCGCGCAGACGAGGCGTATTGAAGCTGTGAAATTGTGCAGTAACAACAGGGTGGAGGTAGCAGTATGAGGGTAACCACAATTACGCCTACCGTCACGCGTGTAATTCCACCAATGTCGAGACATGCAAATACGTTTGAAGTATCGTCGAATCATGTTTCGCTCGCGAGTCGTATTATATAAGTTACACCCTATCGGCCTCAGGACGACTGGTAGGTATTGCAAATGGAGGCAAAAACTCTATATCGAGTTCTACAGAAGGAAATGACTTATCCCATGAGTGCATTCTCATTACTTGCTCCATGATGTTTTCACGTAATCGGTTGTCTTTCACGAAAGCATGATTGAAAACTTCAATTTGGATTTTCACCTTCAAATTACCTCCTTTGTTCGATTTCACAAAATTGAACCTAGGTACAGTATTTTGAGAAGGAGTAAATTCTGGGAATTTTGAAAGAACATCGTAAGTCTTTGCAGAAGAAACAAATCTGTTTTTTCCTTGCGAGATTTCACTCAGGTCAAGGCATCGATGCACCCTTCCAACAAATTCCTTTATGCTTATTCCTTCATAGCCACAAATAGAACATCTTTCATTAGTTAGAATTACAATGTCCCCAGTCAGGTAGCGAATAAGGGGGACACATTGCTGAAATGGGTAAAGAGATGTAAGAACCATGACTCCTTCCTGGCCAAGATCAAGTTGCCTCTGTGTCCCTATGTCTATTACTTCTGGAATGCATGAAATTGAAAAGTGCTGTAAATCACCGTTTGCGCATGTGGAAGCCGTTCCGCAATGCTCGGCCATGCTATAGGTGTTATATACAGATCCATTCCAGCTGTCTGCTATAAATCTGCGCCTATGGCTAGGAATATAACTTCCTGTCATCCCGATGTGTTCAATTGCACTCTTGGAAGGATTCAAATTTCTGTTTATCATTTCCCGTGTTATCAATTCAATTGATAAGGGAGAACCATAAAGGGCTGTAGGATAGACCTTCCGGTGCTTGGAGATACAAAATTGCGTCTGCAGAATTTTGATAAATCCGTCGAACCTTCGATCTAAAGTGGGATTAAAGGGAGCATAAATCAATGAAAAATCAACTTGTGAAGAAATAAATAACATTTGATGATATATTGGTGGAAGAGAACCATGAGATAACACGTTTTGTGACAAAATGACTCCAACTCTGGTCTTCTTTTTGGTTTCTGAAAGAGAGCTGGAAATACTCCAAAGGAGTCTGTCAGCCTCAACTTCTTCAGCAGAGCGATAGATGATCATAGGGGTGCCAGTAGTTGTTCCACTTGTTCTACCAACGAATCCAGGTTTTGATTTGGCACTTATGAAGTCCTCTACGTGCTTTTCCAAATCCTCTCTTTTTGTTAAAGGTAATCTTGAAAGATCTTTGGGCATCTTGACATCAAGAACACTGATTTTGTTAGTAGTATAGATATGCCTATAGTAATTGCAGTTAGCATATACATATTTCAGAGTATTTTGCAGTAGGAAAAGCTGAAGATCGCTAGGTGTATTGTTAGCATGTTTAATTCCTTCGTTGGCGGCGGCAACTTTCTCTTTGTTGCCTCTCAGTTCCTTCAACAAATCTTTAAGATCATTCGTAGTAAACATTGTATCACCAATCATTTGCTAGGTAATTAATTCAACTATTTGGTTTCCATTATTTAAAACTTAGAAAAGCAGAGCACGCACCGCGCATGCCGAAACCTAATCGTCTAACTAATCGCATCATGATGACAGTGAGCCCTTAGTAAAAAAAAGCCAAGCCACTCCTTTGCATCTGGGAATTCTCAAGCACAAAGACTCAAATGAAACCCTGAGATTCACCAGCCCATCGGATTTTTGGAAGTAATTTGTCCAACATAAACTCTCTAGAAGCCTTTATGAAATCCCTATCGATTGATTTCGTCTTGAAAGTATAACCGCTCTCATGGTTACCCGCAGTTTGAAGGTACTTCGAGTAATCTCGATCAATAAAAGTGATTCCATATTTTTCAGGGTTATTAAAAACGTCAGTCCCTGGGTAGGGTATTAGATTATAAATAATAAACTCTTCTGGGTTGCATTCAAGCATGAGGTCAACAGTTTGCTTTACCGATTCCCAACTCTCACCTGGAAAACCAACTATAAGATAAACTCTGACGACGATACCTGCTCTCTTCGCATTGTTTATGCCGTTTCTAATCTCTTGAACGGTTTGCCTTTTGTTCATGAGATCTAGCATTCTTTGAGAACCAGATTCGACGCCAAAGGAGATATGGACGCACCCTCCTTCCACTAATGCTTCTGCCATTTCCCGTGTACAACTTCCAACTCTTCCAAAACAACGGTACGTTATATCTAAGTGCCTTAGTAGCTCCGCTATCTTCTTGACCCTAGACAGGTTATATGGAAACAAATCATCTTGGAAACGAAATGCTTGTATTCCATGCAGCTCATTGAGACATTCTATTTCCTTTACGAAGTTCTCTGGAGATCTGAAACGTAAAATCTTGCCAGCGCCCATTACAATACTATTACAAAAAGCACATGCATAGGGACAACCTCTAGAAAACAAAACGCTAAGACAACGTTTTCCCCTTATTGTTCTGTGATAGCTGTCAATATCGCATAGCGAGTAATCAGGGAAAGGAATTTCATCTAAATTCTGGATGGGCATTCCATCTATTATGCGTGGGATGCACCTAGACGCGTTCATACTGTCAACGAGTTTAAGCATTGCCTTTTCTCCTTCCCCTTTAATGACATAATCGAAATCCTTTATGACCTCAATGGGAAGGGCGGTTGCATGGGCGCCCCCAGCAACAAGTATCGCATTTTCATTAACTTCAGACACTATCTTGGCTATTTTGACGGTAATATGATACGTTGGTGTATACGTTGAGAAACCATATATGTCGCCATCACTCGGGATCATGGTTTTCCATGATGCCTCGGGCATCGATCTCAGATCGACAAGCTTAACTTCATTTCCATTGTGCTTCAGATAAGTGGCGAGGTAAAGTAAGCCCAAGTTTACCTCTAATCTGTCATCCCAAAGCTCAGGGCATGGAGTATCTACCAAAACGATTTTCACGCGCTATGCCTCGAAATCTTACCCTGGCCGTGTTGGCACTGATCAAATTTGCGGGTTTGATTTTCGCTAGTAAGCCTATGGCTATTAAGAGGTTGACAGTATTCGCAATGAACACAAGGTAAATGATCAGCAAGCGACCCAAGGACGCTATAATCTCCTCTAAGCTGTGCTTGCCTTATTGATGAGATCTTCTCTCCTTGCCACATCATCTGAATCAAGCTATCTTTCACATTGCCCAAGATCAGAGAGGAATCGACCGTTGGTCCTTTGAATAATTCATTGAAACAAACAACCCCGTTGCCGTCACAGTCGATATTGAATCTGGTCCAGTGCACACTGCAGGGTACCACTTTATTTGCACTATCGCAGGTCCCCGGTCCCTTTGGCAACAACTTATTATAGTTATGATAACTTCTTACAAAAGTGTCTTCGACAAGACCACTCCTTTTCCAATATGTCACGAATTCTTGATCCTTCTTCTCATCATCGCTTTCCACTCGGGTGGCTATTATGCGTGTATTAAGTTGTTGTTCTGCAACTAAGGTTCGCATATAATCTATGTTGTTTTTTACTTCTTCGAAGGCATCGATTCCCTTCGTTTTGATGTAATCTTCTTTATTAGTGCTGTTTACGGACACTTCAATTATCGAACAACTATAGACCAATAGCTTCAATACATTCAGAGGTGCCAATCCACAAGTGAATATCCAAGTGTTTAATCTATTTCTCGCATATAATAACCCGTCTTCAAGGTGCTTCCATAAAATGGGTTCGCCAACACCATGAATTCTCAGAAAGGAATGATGGAACTCAGACATTTGGTCAACAATATTCTTAAAAACAGATAACTCCATTTCTCTTTTTCCAAATGTCTCTGCTCTTTTTTCAGGCAGCACCAGTCCTACTGGACAGTGGATACATCGACAGGGGCATTCACCTCTAATAACACACACGTTAACAATATTTGGAAAAAGGGCGCTTTTACCAGATGCCGGCCATGCCCGGCTTGGAAATTCAATCTTGTGGTTCACAAATCATTAAGTAGCCCTCATTCTAATTAGTTTTTCTCCAAGACATAATGCAGAACCCAGAAGCATTTTTCGGAAAGTGGTATTCTTGATTTGTTTTAGCCGGGTATAGAAAAGACTTTAAGATACACTTCGCAAAGGAGCTATTCATGGAGCCAAAGAAAATTATTGAACTAGTTAGGAGACCTCCGACTGAGGAACTTTTGACCGAAGAGAAATTAAAAGAATATTTGCATAACGGTACAAGACTTCAACACTATATTGGCTATGAGATCCCAGGTTTTGTCCATCTAGCGCGCGGAACGGGCGAAAATATCTGGAGAGATGCAAGCTGGAGAGATAACGAAATATGGTGATGGTGAGGACATATGCAACTTCATCTATTGTCGAATTATTGCACAAAGGTGGACGACTTTTTTGTTGAAACTGTGGAAAGAAAGGGGCTGGGTCATCCTGATACCCTCGCAGACATAATTGCAGAGACATTCTCAGACAGATATTCTCTTTTCTGCCTCAAGAGCTTCGGGGTTATTCTTAACCACTGGGCTGACAAAGTGACTCTTGTTGGGGCTAAGTCTAATATCTCGTTTGGAAATGGTAAAATAATAAGACCGATCAAAGTCTTTCAATTTGGAAGAGTGACACCTGATTTAGGAAATATTAGTGTTGACGTGCACAATCTGTTTAGAGAGTCGGTAGAACATGTCTTCAAAAGTGTGTTCAGAAACGACGAAATGCTAGATAATATAGAATGCTATGTTGATACGCATGACGGCAGCGGACCAGATCATCCGAGAGAGTTTTATGACCCACAATCCAAATTAGAAGTTCAGAAATTACATTCTTCGATTGGGGCAAATGACACAGTCATTTGTACCGCATATGCAGGGTATAGCAAGACAGAGATTTTGACTATAGAATTGGAAAACCTTCTAAACTCGCCCAAATTCAAATCCGATTTTCCAGAAACAGGCTATGACGTGAAAGTTATGACAGTGCGGGTCGGAAAGAAACTTGACGTAGTCGTATGCTTGCCGTTCAAGGCTAATCAAACTCCGAATATGGTATTCTATAAGAGAAGAATAGAAGAAGTAAGTTCCATTTTGCTTGAGAAATCAAAAATGATATGCCCGGAATATACCATCTCTATCCATATGAACACAAAAGACCGAGAAAGTAACTCTGTGTATCTGACGGCATTCGGCACCTCTCTTGATAAAGGAGGTTGCGGCGCTGTCGGACGCGGAAACAGATATAACGGTGTTATTACGCCAATGAGAGAAATGAGCATCGAAGCTCATTCAGGCAAGAACCCAGTCTATCACGCAGGCAAATTATATCACGCCATGGCGTTTGACATTTCGAGAGAGCTCTTCTTGCTGTATTCCTTAGAAAATTGTGTTAACATAATATCTCAAAATGGAGATCCTTTGGAGAAACCTAGTTTTGTATTTGTAAAATGCCATGAAGATGCATCGGAATATGAAGAGGAAATAAGAGAGGTCGTAAATTCCAAACTTGATAATGTGAGAACGTTCACCAGAAAGATAATATCTGAAGATCCTTGCTGTGAGCATGTGAACAGGCCTAGATCGCTTTATGGGGATGTGTTTGAACAAACAGGGCATCGAATTGGCGTTTGACTGGCATCTTACGGATACCTGCAATTTCGATTGTGTTTACTGTCACCCTCAAATAAAAGCAAAAAAGAATCATCGCCTTCCTCTTAGACTGACAACCGTGCAAATGATTGATGTTTTTAATCGGCTACAGAAAACATGCCATATCTTGATGTCAGGAGGTGAGCCGTTTTTATATCCCGATTTTGTTAATCTATGTGCCGGTTTGACGCAAAACCACTATATCACTATAAATACTAATTTTTCCGCCGCCAATGTTAGACAGTTTGCTCTGCGGATTGATCCCAAACGCGTCTTGAATATTTCTGCAGCGATTCATATAAATGAAAGAGAGCGTCTAAATCTCGGTACCCAGGATTTTGTGGAAAAGGTCATATTGTTCCAGAGAAGAGGATTTGATATTTCGGTAAATTATGTGCTGTATCCTCCTCTCCTCACTAGATTCGAACAAGACCGTGACTTACTCGTTAACCTTGGTGTAGCTCAGGTATCTGCAAAGGCGTTTAAAGGAGTATATGAGGGGAGGCTTTACCCTGAGGGATACTCAGCGGAGCAGATGAAAAAGATTCTATCGTATCGTACCCTTTCAGGGCATACGGACGAGTACCTCAAAGGTTTGATGAATCTGAAAGGTAGGTTGTGTGAAGCCGGAAGAAAATCATTCAAAGTAGAAGTTGATGGAAATGTAAGAAGATGCGCTACGGTAAAGGGCGACTATGGAAATCTTTATGATGGCACCATAAGAATTGATGAGTCACCCCGTCCTTGTCCATCGCCAAGAGCCTTAGCCTTGTCTTGGTGCTACAAATTTCTAACAAACGGAGACAAACAAGCAAGTGCAACTACGCACTAATTGAATATTAGCATATCATATGTATGCGCCGTGTGAAAGACGTAGCAGCAGATTCTTCAGGAGGCAACCATCTATCCATGAAGGATGCCTAGTGTCAGGGGACTAATCTTGGGAAGCGTAGATACCCACTCTATTGTCAAAGCTTGTACCGCGCGCGAAACCACACACGTAGTAGGCTAATACAACATAGCAAACCGAAAATCTACTAGTCTTTCAGGACCTTCATTGCATTGCTTATGGAACGAATAGTTGCTGCCACCATTAAGAACCCGATACTTGAGAGTACCAGAATATTCAAAATGCCCAATAATGAGGGTTGTCCTTGGCTAATGAAAATAATAGAGCTCCACGCTTCCTTTAGAAGGGCAATAGTATACGACGATCCAATATATGTAAAGAATGCCATCCAAGATAAAGATACAAACCCGAAACCCATCAAGATTGTTCTAAGTCTGGGTGATTCAAAAGGCAGTCGAGTATCTTCAGATCTTATCCGCCTCACTTTTCTTATGAGATGCTTAAAAGCAAGATCTCTTAGATTCGGAATATCCAATACATCCATTAAAATATAGTAGCCGTCACTTTCTATGAAAGGGCACAGGTTTATGAGGGTTGCGATCAAGCAAAGGAAGCCTCCGGAGTTCAGGAGGGACTGTACATCGTAAGGCACAAAATAGAACTTTGAAAATGTGATAAAAGCCGTAGCGACCACGATAGTGGAAATCGGTCCTGAAACAGATATCCAGACCCTTTGCTTTTTATCCAAGAACCAACTCTCAGATGTATCTGTATATAGATACGGAAAGAAATATTCAAATCCAATGCCTGCTTCTCTAGGCTCAACTCCGTAGTATAAACATGAAATCGCGTGAGAGAGCTCATGAATGGCAAGAACTGGAACAAGAATCAACAATAACAAAGCCCAACCTAATATGGGAGAACCATATATCGCATACAATGGCACGCTGACAGTAGGTCTGGTGAAGATATTAACATATAATATGAACGGAATAAGTAATAGGGTGAAAGCAAGAATAGATTTTTTGACTTTGCGTGTGAAGGCAAATTTAACCCTTTTACGTAAAGCGCCAAGTCTGATGAACGTGTCCGAAGAAATCAATCTGATCGAAAGAGTCCGTGCATTTTCTCGTCTTTGATTTCGTTCATTCAGAAGTTTCTGATCAACAGTTAAGAGTCCCTGATAAGATAGCTTCAAAATATAATTTTTAACCTCCTCAGAATCAACCCCTTCATATCTATCGTGAAGCCTTTGTATAAGTCCCTCGAAATTCACTTCGTTTTTCATACACAGTAGAACAAAGAGTTCTGTTTCGGTCATCCAATATAGTTTCTTCGTTGCTTGATTCTTGACCACAAAATAACTAAAACCCCACCGTGAGTTATGCTCCTTAAAAATCAATGGAACCGTCTTGAACTTCGAGGTTTCCCATAGTTCCGACATACAGCAGTCTATTGAAAAATCTTAAATATAACTATGCCCCTAATTGTAAACTAAGGGCAATTAGGAGGTGTATTAATGGAAAAGAAGACTTTCAAGAAGCTTCTGCTCTTGGAACTTAAGAAGCGGGAATCTCGTATGGCAATACCGTTACTGCTTGAAATGTAGCAGCATTTTCTTTTCTTTTTTTCCATAAGGTTTTTCTGTAGCGGGCAGAGGTTGAAGGCTGCCGTGCGTTTTAACGAGGCAGTTGAGGGGTTTTCTGCAATTCACTGATAGCTGATCAAAACGAATAAACAAAGTGATTCATCGAAAAGAAGATGCTCTCAACTCTTCTTTTGAACCTTTTTGTACCTA
>Ga0315296_10003280_pt1 | contig 13573 bp, 12 predicted proteins | sample YL17G14_18_MG_FD_203921 | JGI IMG/M metagenome (GOLD analysis project Ga0315296, IMG submission 203921) | Sediment microbial communities from Yellowstone Lake, YNP, Wyoming, USA - YL17G14_18 | ecosystem: Environmental > Aquatic > Freshwater > Lake > Sediment | place: USA: Wyoming | collected... | reverse complement strand
ACGTGGCCGGGGCAGATGAGCCCCTGTAGGTGTACTTCACCGGAGTCCAGCAGTGCCTTGATTATTGGCGGGCAGAGCTTGTGCAAGGAAAGCACATAGTAGTTCGGCAAACTCTCCTGCTCCGCCTGCAGGATTGAGGCGGCAACGGTGGGGGCGGTGGTCTCAAAGCCGATGCCGAGGAATATCACCGATTTCTCCGGGTTTTTCCTCGCCAGTGATAGGGCATCGAGGGTCGAGTAAACAACGCGCACGTCGGCTCCGGCGGCCTTCGCTTCCTCAAGACTGGAACGACTTCCGGGCACCCTCACCAAGTCGCCAAAGGAAGCGACAATGACATCGGGCAGCGACGCCAGGGCAATAGCCTTATCGAGGTCAGCATTATCAGTAACGCATACCGGGCAGCCCGGCCCTGAGGTAAGGGTGAGCGCTGGTGGCAGCAGCTGGCGGAGGCCGAACTTCATGATGGACACAGTATGCCCGCCGCAGAACTCCATGAAACGTGCTGGTTTGCTGGCGTGTCTCCGGATGCTGTGGATTAGACCATTGGCCAGCCCTGACTGGCGGAATTCGCTGACTAACTTCATTCCCTCTCCAGGATTTCGCTCATCTCGGCAAATATGGCCAGGGTCTCCTCTGCTTCCACCTGGTCGACAATGTTGATGGCATAGCCGGCGTGGAGGAGCACGTAATCGCCAACCTTGGCCTCGGGGGTAAGCATTAGGCTCGTTTTGCGCGTGATGCCACCGATTTCAACCTCGGCCTCGGTCCCATTTATCGATTTTATCCGTACCGGTATGGCCAGACACACGTCACTCGCTCCTTACTGTACCTTGTCTATTACTTGATAATGGGCAATCGCCGCCTGTCCCAGGGAAATTCCGCCATCGTTGCCGGGCACCAGGCGGTGGCTCAATACCTGAAACCCGTCTCTTTCCAGAGCCTCAATCGCCAGGTTGAGCAGCAGGCGGTTCTGAAAAACACCGCCGCTCAAGGCCACTGTGTTCAGGCCCGACTGCCGGGAAATCAGACGGCACGTCTCCAGGATGACCCGTGCCACGGTCAGATGAAATCGGGCGGAGATAACATCTGGCCTGAATCCAGTTCGTACATCATTCACCACTGCCGAAATGAGGTCGTGCAGTTTAATCACCGCCGGTTTTTCTTTGGCTATGGTAAATGGGTATGGCTCAAAGCCGGTGACATCATCCGGAGCTATCATTTCAAGCTCGATGGCGGCTTGGGCTTCATAGTCAATCTGTCCCCTCAGGCCAGCCAGTGCTGATACCGCGTCGAAGAGCCGCCCCGCCCCCGAAGTGAGCGGTGAGTTAAGCCTCCGTTTCAGCTGGGCTTTAACAATTTCGACCTCATCAGTCGCTATCTGGCTCATAATGGGGAGGCCTTCAAGTGGCGTTTCCGGCCCGAGCAGCGAATATAGGTAACTGAGCGCCATGCGGTACGGCTTGCGAATGGCGGCGGCCCCGCCCGGCATGGGCACATACTCCAGATGGGCTACACGCTCGAAACTGCCCCAATCGCCGACGATAAATTCGCCACCCCAGAGGTTGCCATCAGTGCCGTAGCCGACGCCATCAAAGGCGACGCCGATGACCGGCTCTCTGAATTCATGTTCCACAAGGCAGCTGACAACATGGGCGTGGTGGTGTGGCACACCGATTGCTTTCAACCCCTTTTCCGCGGCATATTTTAGGGCATACTTGGTGGCAAGATACTCCGGGTGCAGGTCATAGGCAATGAATTCCGGCTGGACGCGGAACAGTTGCTGGTAGAGGTCAACGGTGTTCTCAAAATGTTCCACCGTCTCTTCATTATCCATATCCCCGATGTGCTGGCTCAGGAAGGCGTACTCATCTCTGGTCAGGCAGAAGGTGTTTTTCTCCTCGGCACCGCAGGCCAGTACCTGCCTGGCCTTAAAGGGGAGGTGAATAGGGGATGGCGCATGGCCCCGGGCACGCCTGATGGCACGCGCGGTACCTCTCTCCACCAGATAAACGCTGTCATCATAGCGGGCATGGATGTCGCGGTTGTGCAGCAGGAAATAATCGGCGATGTCGTGAAGTCGGCGCAGGGCCTCGCCGTTATCCTGGCAGATGGGCTCCTCGCTCAGGTTGCCGCTGGTCATGACCAGCGGCCGTGCCACATGGTGGAGGAGGATATGATGCAGCGGTGTGTAGGGCAGCATGACCCCGAGGTATTTGTTATTTTCGGCGACCAACGAAGTTACATTAGAGGTGTCTTTGCGCCAGCGGAGAAGGACGATGGGCGCATTTGGCGAGAGGAGTAACTCCGCTTCCTCAGGTGAAATGTAACCGTGTTTTTCAATTTCGACAAGGGACGCCATCATGAGGGCAAACGGTTTGCCGGGTCGCTTTTTGCGCTCTCTGAGGCGCGCTACGACATCCTGGTTTGTGGCGTCGCAGGCCAGCTGGAAGCCGCCCAGACCCTTGACGGCAACGATGTAACCCTGATGGAGTAAATCAGCGACTTTGCGGAGCGGGTCCTGGCCGGTTACCGGAGCGCCATCGCGGTCGGTAAGTTGCAGGCTTGGGCCGCATTCTGGGCAGGCATTGGGCTGGGCATGGAAACGGCGGTCAAGCGGGTCATCATATTCTGCCTGACACGCCGGACACATGGTAAAACGGCTCATGGTGGTCATCGGGCGGTCATAGGGGATGTCCCTGATGATAGTGAAGCGCGGACCGCAGTTGGTACAGTTGGTGAAGGGGTAAAGGTAGCGGCGATTTTTCGGTAAGAAGACCTCTTCCAGACATTCCGGGCAGGTGGCCAGGTCCGGGGAGACCAGCTGGTACTTGCCCGGCTCAGGCCGGCTTTTTTTTATGATAAAATCAGTATCACCCCTGGCGGGCAGCCTTCTGGCGATGACCTCTTGGACACGGGCGGCGGCTGGGGCTTTCTCCGGCAACAGGGTGAGAAACCGGCTGACCTTTTCTTCCGGTCCCTCCACCTCAATGGTCACATTTCCTGAGGTGTTTTGTACCCAGCCGTTTAGGTGACAGTTCTTGGCCAGTCGATAAACAAAAGGTCGGAAGCCAACGCCCTGTACTATGCCTTTGACTTCGATGCGCAGTCTGGCCCTGGTATCAACTTTTAGAGGGGAACCTCTCATAACCTCCCCGTTGTAATCCCCAGCGCCTAAACTAAAGTGGCTGCCTGGTGAAATAAGAAGAACATTCGGCGCTCCAGGTCACTCTGATGCTATCAGCCACATTACAGCGCTGCACTCTACCGCCTATATTTTATCACAGTCTTGGCTGGCACGGCTAGGCAAAGAAGCCATAGATGATTGCAGCGACCACATGAGTGACTATTTCAGCACCCGGCCGGTGATTTTCTCGTATGCCTGTACGTACCTGCGGGACGTTGCGGCAATAACATCGGGGGGCAGGGGTGGGGCGGGTGGCTCTTTGTTCCATCCTGACGCCACCAGCCAGTCGCGGAGCGGCTGTTTATCATAGCTGGGCTGCGCCTGGCCGACCCGGTACAGTTTGGAGTCCCATATCCGTGATGAGTCCGGTGTCAGCAGTTCGTCAATCAGAATGAGCCGGTCTTCTTCAAGACCGAATTCCATCTTCGTATCCGCAATGATTATGCCCCTTTTGGCGGCATACTCGTGCGCGTAATTGTAAATCGCGAGGCTTTTCTCTTCGATTTCCCGGGCCCTTTTTTTGCCAACCAACTTATTGACTTCAGCCATGGTGATTGGCTCGTCATGTCCGGTTTCCGCCTTGGTCGTCGGGTGAAACAGTGGCTCAGGCAGCTTCTGGCTCTCCTTAAGCCCCCCGGGCAATGAGTAGCCGGCTATCTTGCTGCATTGCTGGTATTCAGTCCAGCCGGAACCAGACAGGTAGCCACGCACGACGCATTCAATCGGGATGCGCTTTACTTTTTTCACCACCATGGAGCGCCCGACCAGGTAGGCAGGGTAGGGGAAGCGTTTTTCCGCGGGCAGATACGCGTCCAGGCTGCGTACATCTTCAACCGCCTCCACCAGATGGTTGGCCACGATTTCTGATGTCTGACGGAACCAGAAAATAGACAGCTGGTTCAGGACGAAACCCTTGTTTGGAATGGGACTCGGCAGTACCGAATCAAAGGCTGAGATGCGGTCGGTGGCGATGATGAGAAGGTGATTTCCCAGGTCATAGGTGTCACGAACTTTACCTCTGATGAATAATGGTAGAGGGAGCTCTGCCTTCTTAAGCAATGATAAATCACTTCCCATAATCTAAGCTTCTGAGTGTTTCGAGTTTAATCGATTAGGCCTTCAATTGATTTCTTGATAACCCGGCTCACCACGGTTTTGCTTACCGGGTCTTTGGCCACCGTATCGGCAAAATCGAGCCTGTCAAAGTAGAGACGCAGGCTTTTGATTTTATCGTTCTCAAAGACGAGGACTTCCGCCTGTTTTGACTTCACCTCTGGACCGCTGTACAGCCGTGCCCGGATGATAAATTCCTCGAATAGAGTATTTCCCTCCGCCATGGTTATGATAGATTGAAATTTAATCTGCCAGATGTTCTTAAACAGCCAGTCAAACCATTTCTTAACCCCGGCCTTTCCGTAGAGGCTTTGGCGCAGCAACTCGATTTCACAGTCTTCGGCGAAGCAGGACATGACCGCGTCCAGATTTTTATTCTCTATGGCGTTGTCCAGCTTCATGGCCACTCGGCGGATCTCTTCAGTGGCTTTTTTCCCAGGCATAGTACCTCACAACCTCTGTAGCATCATATTACAGGGCTCTCGGTGGCAGATTGCTCGATTCTGATATAGCGCTTTTCCACTGCGCCTTGGTCAACCCCAGGCGCTCAAAGATTTCATCAACATGCCTTAGATAGTACTGGTAGTCAAACAGAGATTCAAGTTCTGGCAGGGGCAGGATTTCAGCGACCTCCCTGTCGGCTTTTAGCAGATTGAGGAAATTCTTATTTCCTTTCCAGGCCTTCGTCGCATTGCGCTGCACCAGCTCATACGCTCTCTGTCGGGAAAGGCCTTTATCAATGAGCGCCAGCATCACCCGCTGGGAAAAGACAAGCCCTTTGGTGAGTTCCATGTTCTTTTTCATGCGCTGTGGGAAAACCTGCATTCCCTTGATTATTGAGGCGAAGAGGGACAGACAGTAATCAACCAGCAGACAGGCATCGGGCAGTATAACGCGTTCCGTGGAGGAATGGCTGATATCACGCTCGTGCCAGAGGGCGATATTTTCCATGGCGGTAAGGGCATAGCCCCTTACCAGTCGGGCCAGGCCGCTGATTCGCTCACAGAGTTCAGGATTGCGCTTGTGGGGCATGGCGGAAGAGCCGGTCTGGCCGGTGCCGAAAGGCTCGCCCACTTCGCCGACCTCTGTTCTCTGGAGCCCTCTGAACTCAATGGCGAATTTTTCCAGAGAGCTGGCGATGATTGCCAGCGCGGTCATAAACTGGGCATGGCGGTCGCGCTGCAATATCTGGTTTGATACCGGCGCGGGGAAGAGGCCAAGCTTTTGGCAGGCCCGCTGTTCCACCTCCGGCGGGACGGTGGCGTACGTGCCTACCGCACCGGATATCTTGCCCACGGCGATGGCCTTTTTGGCCTCGCCAAGGCGTTGCAGGTTACGTCTCATCTCTTCAACCCATATCGACAGCTTCAAGCCAAAGGTGATTGGCTCGGCGTGAACGCCGTGGGTGCGCCCGATCATCGGGGTGTATTTGTGCTCCATGGCCTTATGTGCCAGCACCGCAATAAGCGCTTTAATGTCTTCGGTGAGCAACTGGGTGGCTTCCACCAGCTGCAGGCTGAGTGCCGTGTCCATGACGTCTGATGAGGTAAGCCCGAGATGGATAAAACGCGATTCCTCGCCCAGGCTCTCCGCCACCGAACCGAGGAATGCGGTCATATCATGGTGGGTTTCCTTCAGTATTTCCTCCATGCGCTTCAGGTTGCACTTGGCCAGTTTGATTTTAGAGATGGCCTCACGGGGCACGACGCCTATTTCCGCCCAGGCACCGCAGACAGCTATCTCCACTTCCAGCCACTTGTTGAACTTGCTTTCATCCGACCATACCCTTTTCATCTGGGGGCGGGAATAGCGCTCAATCATTTGCTTTCTCCTTGCAGGTCGCGACGATATTTGGCATAAGCTTGGCTGATGCTCTCATATTTGATACCCAGGATTTCGGCGGCCAGATAGGCGGCATTCTTGGCGCCGGCAGTGCCAATAGCCACGCAGGCGACCGGTATTCCCGCCGGCATCTGGACAATCGAGTAGAGGGCATCAACGCCTTTCAGCTCACCGGAGGCGAGCGGTATGCCGATAACCGGCAGGGTAGACCAACTGGCCAGAACACCGGGCAGGTGGGCGGCTCCTCCGGCTGCGGCTATGATGACTTCAATGCCGCGCTCATGGGCGGTCATTCCATATTGTCGGGCTTTCTCCGGAGTGCGGTGTGCCGAAATGACATTGACCTCATAGTCAATGCCAAGCTGTTCCAGTATCTCCAGGGCTGGCTTGAGTGCTTCCGTATCTGACTTGGAACCCATGACCACGCCAACCAGCGGCATATTACACTCCCTTAGCCTTTATTTCCGCAATATCCCTGCGGTACTGGCATCCCTTAAAATGTATGCGGGATATATTATTATACACTTTCTCTCTTGCCTCAGTAAGGTGCTTGCCGGTGGCCACCACAGTCAGGACTCTGCCGCCGCTGGTCACCACCTCACCTGGCGTTGGCCCGTCTTTGGTGCCGGCGTGGAAGACCATGACCTCTCTATCGACCTCACTCAGACCGAAAATGGGAAATCCGGTCTGATAGCTTCCGGGATATCCGGCGGAGGCCATCACCACGCCGACGCAGGCTTCCTCACGCCACTGTACCTTAACCCGGTCAAGTTTATTATCCACCACCGCCACGATGATATCCAGCAGGTCGGGCTTCAGCCTTGGCAGCACCACCTGCGTTTCCGGGTCGCCGAACCGGGCGTTGAATTCTAGCACTTTTGGCCCATTCTTGGTAATCATCAAACCACCGTAAAGCACTCCCCGGTAAGGCCGGCCCTCCTGGCGCAAAGCTTTTACCGCCGGCACCATGATGGTTTCCCTGACCGACATTTCGAGCTGTGGGCTGAGAAAGTAGGGCGGACTGTAACTGCCCATACCGCCGGTATTGGGTCCGCGGTCGGCATCAAAAATACGTTTATAGTCGCAGGCGGGCACCATGGGGACAACGGTGATGCCATCGGTGAAGGCGAAGGCACTCATCTCCTGGCCAGAAAGGTGCTCTTCAATGATTATCTGCTCTCCCGCGGCGCCCAGTGTTTTCGATTCCATAAAGCTGGCCAGAGCGTCAAGGGCCTGCTCGGTTGACTCGGCCACGACCACGCCCTTCCCCGCCGCCAGCCCATCGGCCTTGATGACCACTGGCGGCCTTTGTTTTTGGACGTATTCTTTTGCCTGGGCATAGTTGGAAAAGCTGGCGCTGCGGGCGCAGGGAATGCTGTATTTCTGCATCAATTGCTTGGCAAACACCTTGCTGGCCTCAATCTGGGCAGACATCCGGGTCGGGCCAAAGATGGGCAGGGCTTCCTTATTGAATTCATCAACGATGCCCGCGGCCAGCGGGGCCTCCGGGCCGACAACGGTCAGGTCAATCTTATTTTCTTTTGCCGTTTTAATTAGCGATTCGATGTCGGTGGGGCTTATTGGGAGATTGTGAGCCTGCTGTGCGGTACCGGCGTTTCCCGGCGCGGCGAAAAGCTCAGTCACTCTGGGGCTTTGGGCGAGCTTCCAGACCAGCGTATGCTCCCGTGCCCCGCTGCCGACAACCAGTATTTTAATTTAGTTTACCCCCCTGCTTTGTCGCTACTCCCACTCAATGGTTGACGGTGGCTTGGAGGTTATATCGAAGACGACGCGGTTTACCTCGGGCACCTCGTTGACAATGCGATTGGAGATACGCGCCAGAACATCATAGGGCATGCGTGCCCAGTCCGCCGTCATGGCGTCCTCGCTGGTCACGGCGCGGATGGCAATCACGTGACCGTACGTCCGGTAATCGCCCATCACGCCCACGCTGTGGATGTCGGGGAGAATGGCGAAGCTCTGCCAGAGCTGGCGGTAGAGCTTTGCCTTCTTGATTTCATTCATGACGATGAAGTCGGCACTGCGCAGGATTTCCAACTTCTCTTTGGTCACCTCGCCGATAATGCGTATGGCCAGTCCGGGGCCGGGGAAGGGTTGACGCCAGACCATCTCTTCGGGCAGGCCTAGCTCCCGTCCCACCTGTCGCACCTCATCTTTGAAGAGGTAGCGCAGCGGCTCAAGCAGTTTTAGCGTCATTCTGGCGGGCAGGCCACCGACGTTGTGGTGGGTCTTTATTTTGGCGGAGATGTTGCTCACCGAGGACGTGCTCTCGATAACGTCAGGATAAAGGGTTCCCTGGGCGAGGAAGTCAACCTTGCCCGCTTTCTTCGCCTCTTCCTCAAAGACGTGGATGAACTCCTCGCCAATGACCCGGCGCTTCATCTCCGGGTCGGTGACGCCTTTCAGGTGGGCGAGGAAGCGTTCGCTGGCGTCAACGTACCGGATATTCATGCCCAGGTTCTGCTGGAATACCTTGAGCGTTCTTTCCACTTCCTCGCGGCGCAGCAGCCCGTTATTGACAAAGATGCAGGTAAGCTGGTCCCCAATGGCGCGGTAAATAAGTGTAGCCACCACTGCGGAATCAACTCCTCCGGAAAGCGCGCAGATGACCTTGCCATCGCCCACATTTTCCTTGATTCGGGCGATGCTCTCATTGATGAAGCTGCCCATGGTCCAGTTCCCCTTGCAGCCGCATACCCGGTACACGAAATTCCGCAGTATCGTTTTACCTTCCGGCGTGTGAACAACCTCGGGGTGGAACTGGAGCCCGAAAATGCCATCGCCATTGCCCATGACGGCAATCGGCGAATTTTCCGTGTAGGCGAGGGCGGTAAAGCCGGGCGGCATCTCCTCAATCTTATCACCATGGCTCATCCAGACCGGTGTGGATTCGGGTAAATCGGCAAACAGGGCTGAGTCAGGACTGCTCAGGTGCAGGATGGCATGCCCGTATTCTCGTTTAATACCGGGTGCGACCACTCCGCCGAGCTGTTTGGCGATAACTCCCATCCCGTAGCAGATGCCGAGCATCGGAAGATGGCTTTCGTAGATATAAGATGAGGCTAGCGGTGCATTGAGGTCGTAAACGCTTCTGGGTCCACCGGAAAGAATAAACCCCCGGGGATTGAGCGGGGCAATCTTTTCCCAGGGGGCATCATAGGGTACCAGTTCGCAGTAAACCTGGCACTCGCGCACGCGGCGGGCAATCAGCATGCTGTACTGGGAGCCAAAATCAATAACGATGATTGCTTCACGTTCCGCTCCGGAGACCGCTTTCTCGGTCGCCGATGGCTGTTCTCCGCCTATCTCTTTAGCGATTTCCAGGTAAGTGGAGACTTCGATGTCGCCGGTCGTTGCGATGCGGAGGCTTTTTTCTGCCGCCGGTTTTGCCTTCCCTGTCACCATGTCTTTATAGAACACAGATTACCATTATGATATACTACCGTCAAGAGGAACAACAGGTCGCTTTTCAAGGATGTCAGCTTCAAAAACCACCGAAACGAGGTATGTTTTTTTCAGTAACAGCCCGTCAGCCACGCTCCGTTTTGGCCGGCGGCTGGGGGAAAGAATCAGCGTGGGAGGTGTTATTGCCCTGGTCGGTGAGCTGGGTTGCGGCAAAACGCTTTTTACCAGAGGTTTATGCACCGGGCTTGGTATTCCAGAAAAAGAGGTCAGCAGTCCCACCTTTGCCTTTGTCAACGAGTACCGGGGAAGGCTTCCCGTCTATCATGTGGACCTGTACCGTATCGACGATATTGAAAGCGGATTTGAAATCGGCATGCTCGATTATCTGGCCAGGGCGGAGGCCGGAGTCGTGGTGCTGGAGTGGGCGGAAAAAGTGCTTTTTCTGCTGCCTGAGGACTATCTGCAGGTGAAGTTCGAGGTGCTTTCCCTGCAGAGGCGCCGGCTGGAATTCACCAGCTCTGGGGAGAGGTCGGACGCTATTATCCGGGGGCTTGAAGGCTGATGCGGGTGCTCGGCATGGATACCTCGGGTTACGCCAATGCCATAGGCCTGGTCGATGGTGAGCGCGTTCTTGGCGATTTCGTTTTCGAGACCAGGAACGAGTCGCTGGCCAAAATCATGACCAATGTAGACTGCGTGCTCAAGGAGGCCGGACTTGGCCTGGAAGATATTGAAGGGTTCGGCGTGGGACTGGGTCCGGGCTCGTGGACAGGCATAAGGATAGGGGTGACGGTGGGCAAAATGCTTGCCTACAGTACGGGCAAGCCGGTCAGGGGCGTTTCCACCCTGGAAGCGCTGGCCTATGGCGCGCGCGATTGCCATAAGCTCATCTGCTCGATTGTGGATGCCGGTGCTGGAGGGACGATATACGCAGCGTTCTACCGGAGTGGCAACCATAAAATTCATCAGGTAGGCGATTACTACGTTGGCGACCCTGCCAGCCTGGCTGAGCTGATAAAAGAGTCGGCGGTGCTGGTGGCTAAAGATGTAAAAAAATACCAGAGCGTGATAGCTCAACGGCTTAAATCGAATACCATCGAGGCGGTGGAAAGCAGGCCCAGCGGGGCGGCGGTGGCGTTGCTGGCGGCGGCCCGTCTCGAAAAAGGGGAGCATGATGATACGCTGGCGCTGGCACCCTTGTACCTGAAGGAGGCCACGGCCAGAGCTTTTGTGAATAAATATGCCAAGCGCGCTCAGGCAGCGCAGCAGGGGTAACCGGGATGCTGGTACTGGGTATTGAGACTTCCTGTGATGAGACTGCAGCGGCGCTGGTGGCTGATGGCAGGACGGTGCTGTCCAATATCATTGCCAATCAGTTAGACCTGCACTGTAAATACGGTGGCGTGGTGCCCGAGATTGCCGCGCGCCGGCATACCGAGCTCATCGGCTACGTTATCAATGAGGCGCTTGATGTTGGTGGCCGAACCTTGCGTGATGTGGAGGCAGTGGCGGTAACGGCGAAGCAGGGGCTGGTCGGCTCGCTTCTGGTTGGGGTGGCGGCGGCAAAAACGCTCAGCTACACCTTGCGGGTGCCGCTCATCGGGGTGCATCACATCGAGGGGCATATCTTCGCCAACCTGCTGAGCAATCCGGAAATACCGCTGCCCCATGTCTGTCTGACGGTTTCCGGCGGCCATACTCTGCTGGTATATGTTCGGGGCTACTGTCAGTATGAGCTGCTTGGCGGCACGGTGGATGATGCTGCCGGTGAAGCTTTTGACAAGATTGCCAAGTTCCTCGACCTCGGTTTTCCCGGGGGGCCGGTGATTGACCGCCTGGCCACGAGGGGAAACAGAAAAGCCTTTGCCTTTCCCCGGCCATTATTAAAGTCCAGAACCTATTATTTCAGCTTCAGCGGTCTGAAAACGGCCATCATCAATGCCTTCAAACACCAGCTTGCCCGCGGCGAAGCCCTGCCGCTTGAGGATATTGCGGCCAGCTTTCAGGAAGCGGTAGTTGATGTCCTGGTGGCAAAGACATTGCGGGCCGCCAGGCAGCGTGAGGTATCGGCGGTCAGCGTTACCGGCGGCGTCTCGGCAAATAGTCGCTTGAGGGAGGTATTTGCGGACGCCTGTCATAAGGAGGGCATCAAGGTGTATTTCCCCGCCCTCTCGCTGTGCACGGATAATGCGGCTATGGTGGCGGCGGCCGGCCATGCCAGGCTGAGGCGAGGCCAGGTAGATGACCTGTCTCTTGATGTCATCCCCAATGTGCCACTTGAGGTGCAGCATGCGGGTTGAGGTTGCAGCAATCAATCCCGATAGACCATCGAAGCAGGTATTAAAGCGGGCGGCGCGCCTTATTGCTAAAGGAGCGGTGCTCGTGTGCCCGACGGATACCGGTTATGCGCTGGCGGCCAATGCCCTTGATACCAGAGCCATCGTCAAGGTCTTCAATCTCAAAGGACGTGCCTACTCCAATCCGATTCACATGGCGGTCAGTTCGCTGGAAATGGCGGGGAGGTATGCTCACCTCAGCCCGGAGGCGGAGAAACTGGTACACAATTTTCTACCCGGTGCTTTAACGCTGGTGCTGCCCAAGAAAGAGGTCGTTCCGTCCCTGCTGGTTGCCGGGCGCGATACGGTTGGCATCAGAATCCCTGATAATAAGGTGATGCTGGAGCTAGCCGCCATGACCGACCTGCCCATTACAGCGACGAGCGCCAATGCCAGCGGACAGGCAACGCCATATTCCGTGCCGGAGGTGCTCTGTCGGCTCGGGGAGGCGGCGGAACAGGTTTCCCTGATTCTGGACCAGGGCTTGATACCATCCCGCGGGCTCTCCACCATTGTTGACCTGACGGTCAGCCCGCCCCAGCTTCTGAGGCAGGGGCTGGTGAGCTGGCTGGAGATACGGCAGGTCCTGCAGGCGCTCCAGGATTCCAGCTCAAGGCAGGACTGACCACTATACGTGTGCCAGTTTGACAATTTAATTTATTCTGTGCTATTTTGTGATACGGGCTGCTGCGGTTTTTCTTGATATTTAGTCCGTACGTATGTAGCCGTTATTTTTTTTAACCAACTTTGAATGAGGAGAACCGGCATTGAGAAGCGATGTTGTCAAGAAAGGGATAGAGAGGGCGCCACACCGCTCCCTGCTGTATGCGCTGGGCTGCAATCGCTCGGAAATGGACAAGCCGTTTGTGGGCATTATTAACAGCTATAGCGAGATTGTTCCCGGGCACATCCATCTGCGTGATATTGCGCAGGCGGCAAAGGCAGGGGTAAGAGAAGGGGGCGGCGTCCCCTTTGAGGTCAATACCATTGCTGTGTGTGATGGCATCGTTATGAACCATCAGGGGATGAAATACAGCCTGCCCAGCCGGGAACTAATTGCCGATTCCGTGGAGACGGTAGCCGAGGCGCATGCTTTCGATGCGCTCGTTCTCATTCCGAACTGTGACAAGATTGTTCCCGGGATGCTCATGGCCGCAGCGAGGTTGAACATCCCGTCCATTTTCATCAGCGGTGGTCCCATGCTGGCCGGTCGGTTTGGCAGTGATAATAGAAAGGTTGACCTCATCTCGGTCTTCGAAGGGGTGGGCGAGGTTCTCAGTGGCAAGATGAGCCAGGAGGAACTGGAACAGCTGGAGCAAATCGCCTGTCCCGGCTGTGGAAGTTGTTCTGGCATGTTTACCGCCAATACCATGAACTGCCTGATTGAGGTTATGGGGATAGGGCTGCCGGGCAATGGCACCATCCCAGCGGTAGATGGTCGGCGGCTAGCTCTGGCAAGGGATGCCGGGCGGGCGGTGATGAGGCTGCTGGCGGATGACGTCCGACCTCGTGATTTTATCAATAAGGAGTCCATTTACAATGCCCTGACCGTCGATATGGCGCTTGGTGCCAGCACCAACTCGTTGCTGCACCTGATGGCCATTGCCCATGAGGCGGGCGTTGCCTTTCCGCTGACGCTGGTCAACGAGATAAGTCAGAAGACGCCCTGTCT
>Ga0315296_10003279_pt1 | contig 13576 bp, 10 predicted proteins | sample YL17G14_18_MG_FD_203921 | JGI IMG/M metagenome (GOLD analysis project Ga0315296, IMG submission 203921) | Sediment microbial communities from Yellowstone Lake, YNP, Wyoming, USA - YL17G14_18 | ecosystem: Environmental > Aquatic > Freshwater > Lake > Sediment | place: USA: Wyoming | collected... | reverse complement strand
TTCGGCGGTGACGTAGATCGGGCCGCCCCGGAAGTACTCGGTCAGCTGGAGGTCCTCCAGCTCCCGCAGCTTGCGCGCGATCTCGGCGACCCGCAGGGCGTTGAGCTTGATGGTTTCGATCCGCCTGGCCGCCTCCGGGCTGAGGGACCGCGAGAACAGCAGCGCCTCGACCGATCCGAGGATGGCGGCCAGCGGGTTGCTGATCTCGTGAACGAGCGCCACGCTCGTCTGACCGACGAGCGCCAGGCGCTCTTTCTTGATCAGCTCGCGATCGACCGCCGCGCCGCGCGTGACGTCTTCGGTCACGCAGAGGATGCCCGGCCGATTCGCGTTGTCGCCGTCAAGGGGCATGAGGTCCACAGCGACGTAGTTGGCGGGGTTGACCCGGGGACACGGCAGCTTCGTCCACCTGACGGTCTCGCCGTTGGTCACGACGCGGGCGGCGATCCCTTCCCACTCGTCCTTCGAGAACAACGGATACGAGTCAGCCGCGGAGGTGCCGATCAGGTCCGACGGATGGCGGTCCACACCCAGCCGCTTCATCCACTGGAGCTGGGCCCCGTTCAGGAAAGCGACGGTCAGGTCGGCCTCCAGCACCAGGACACCCACACGTACATGGTTCAGCGCCGCAAGCAGACGATCGTTCGTCGTCACTGGCCTCTGGACTGGTGTATCGGCGCCGGCGGACGGAATCTGAAGTGTCCGCAGGCAAAGCCATGGCGAAAGCGTGAAAAGGCGTGGTCAGAACTCGACGCGCACGCCCGCGACCGGGGTCAGGCCCCACTGGTCGATGGGCGTGGGCCTCTTCAGGGTGTTGTTCCACTCGAAGATGTAGATGTTCGTCCGGTCGTAGAGGTTGTTGACCTCCCCATATGCCGCCAGCCTGACCTTTCCGATCCGGAACGTCCGTTCCGCGCGGACGTCAAGACGGTGATACGGGGCGTAGCGCTCGCCGTTGATTCGCGTCCGGTCGTAGCGTCCGACGCGCGCTTTCGTCGACGCGGCCACATCGTACGGCGTATAGGGACGTCCGCTGGCGTAGCGCCAGGAGGCTGTGGCGCTCCACGGCGCGCGGTGGTAGCCCAGGTTGAGCCTCGTCTGATGGCGGATGTCGTAGTCCCCCGGGCGCCACACGCCGTCGAGCCCGCGCTGGGTCACGTTCCAGAACGAGTAGCTCAGCGCGGCCGTGACGTGCCCGCCGAGGGCGGTCGACACGGCCGCGTCGAGGCCCCTGGCGCGCACGCGTCCCTCGCTGACGAGCGTGCCGACAAACGGCGACTCGAAGTCCGCGAGCGCGCTGATCAGCACCCGTGACGGCGCCACCGGATCGACGGGGTAGCCCGTGTACCGTTTGTCGAAGCCCTCGACGAGCACTCTCGTGCCCCGCCCGAGCGCCACGTCGACGCCGGCAATGACATGCCGCGATCGCACCGGGTCGAGGTTCGCGTTCTGCGGGCTGGATCCGATCCAGATGTACGGGATGCCCTGGCGGTAGACGCCCCAGGCCCCGGTGACCCGCACGTTCTGGGCCACCCGGTACTCTGCCCGCACGCGCGGGCTGCCGTACACGCCGCGCGAGGAGCCCGAGCGATCGACCCGCAGGCCAGCCCGCAGGCGCAGCCTCGCCCCCACGGCGCTGGTCAACTCCGCGTACGCGGCTGAATCCACAAATGTGTCACGGTTGTTCGACCGCACCGCGACGACGGGGTTGTTGTACTCGTTGCGGAAGGCTTCTTCGTAAAGGTTGTAGGACAGGTCGGCGCGCTTGACCGACCCGCCCACGAGCACCGTGCCGATGGCTCCAATCGTCCGCGTCACGTCGCCGGTGACGCGCAGCTCCGTTTCCCGGGAGTCGTCCGAGAACTCGATGGCTTTTCGGTCCCGTGCGACCACCGACAGATCGTTCACGCCGAAGCTCACCGCCAGCCTTGAAGCCGTGAGGCCCGTCCACTGGCTCGCGAGGCGGATGCCGGCAAGGCCGGTCCACTGGTCGTCATGAAACGTCTCGAAACCGTCGACGCTCGACCGCGAGACGACGTTGTCCTGCCCGCCGAGGACGAGGAATCCGAGCTGATGCCGCGCGGTCAGCCGGACGTCCAGCTTGCCCACGCCGTCGAAGTAGCGGGGTCGCACCTGCTCGTCGGCCTGGTCGATGACGAGTTCCAGGAAGCTGCGCCGCGCCGAGGCGAGCCAACTGCCGCGACCGCCCGGAAGCGGTCCTTCGATCACGGTCCACCCGCCGCCCACGCCGGCTGCCACCGTCCCCGCCACGCGAGTCCGGCTCCCGGCGCGCACGGTGAGGTCCACGACCGAGGAGGCCCGCTCGCCGAACACCACGGAGAACCCTCCCGGCTGGAGACTCGCGCGCTCGATCAGCCATGGCGGCAGCATGGCGATGCCGCCGGCCGTGCCGCCCTGGCCCCCGAAGTGACTCGCGTTGGGCACGCTGAAGCCATCGATGCGGATTTCGGATTCAATCGGGCCGGCACCGCGGACGAGCAGGTCGTTGCGGTTGTCGTCGACAGCAGCGACGCCGGGGGTCATCTGAAGGACCCGGAACACGTCTTCCACGCTGCCGGGCTGTGTGGTGATCTGGCGGGCGTCGAGCAGCGTCACCATCGCGCCGGGCAGCGCCGCCGGATCTGGCACGGCCGCCGGAGCTCTGACGTCCATCACAATGTTCAGGCGAAGCTCCAGGTCGACGGTGATCTCGGAGGCTTCGCGCACATCGACCGTTCGAGGCGCTGAAGGCTCGTACCCCTCCAGCCTCGCGACGAGCGTGTGGGGACCTCTGGACACGCCCTCGAAGACGAACCGTCCTTCCGCGTCAGTCGATGTGGCCAAGCCCTCGCCGCGCAACTCGACGCGCACGAAGGCCATCCCGGCGCCGGTCTGCGGATCGATGACACGGCCGGCGATACGGGCCGGCTGGGGGCCAGGGACGACACTGGACGCCTGCTGTGCCGCACCGACCGCAGCCGACGACAGGAGCATCCACGCGGCCAGGGTGGCGACGGTCGGACGAAGAAGAGTCAGCATCGAGCACGGGTTGCGACGGTATTCTGGTGCGGGGTCCCTTGCCTGTCAACGCCGCGCGCCGTGTGCCGGGCGGTCTTGTCTCTGCTACCATACCGCCATGCCCAATCCGGTGTCGTTCGACGTGACGTCGACCGTCGATCTCCAGGAAGTGGACAACGCAGTCAACCAGGCCCGTAAGGAAGTCGCCCAGCGATATGACTTCAAGGGGTCAAAGGCGGCCATCGACTACGACCGCGGCGAGGGCACGCTCACTCTGACGGCCGACGATGAGTTCAAGATGCGGTCGCTGTGGGAAGTCATCCAGGCGCGCCTGGTGAAGCGCAGCGTGCCGGTCAAGAACCTCAAGCCCGGCCCCATCGAGCGCGGCGCCAACGACACGGTCCGACGCATCGTCACGCTTCAGCAGGGCATTCCGTCCGACACGAGCCGCCAGATCGTGAAGTTCATCAAGGACCAGAAGCTGAAGAAGGTGCAGGCCGCCATCCAGGGCGACCAGCTCCGCATCTCTTCCCCCTCGAAGGACGAACTCCAGCAGGTGATGGGCCTGCTCCGTGAGCAGGATTTCGGCATCGCGCTGCAGTTCGGGAACTACCGGGAGTAGGCGGGGCAAGCTCGGCCTTGTCGGACGCGGCGCGCGCCCGGCGTGAGTACTTGTGATATCCTGATGGGCTGTCACAGCCCCTACAGACACGGAGGTCTGTTCACAAATGGCCATGGCTTCGCAGGATACGACGAGCCGACCGCAGAACGCGACCTACAGTGGTGTGCGGACGAACAACATCACGAAAGGCCTTCCCAAGCATGTCGAGTCGATATGCCCGGACCCGGACTGCGGCAGGGTTATCATGGCTCGTCTGTACGAGGAAAACGGCAAGGTCTACATGGACAAGACCTGCCCCGAGCACGGGTACGTGAAGGACCTGTACTGGTCGGACGTGGAGCTGTACCTCAAGGCCGAGAAATGGGAGTTCGGCGACGGGGCCGGGCTGATGAACCCGGTGACCCACCAGGAGGTGTGCCCGCGCGACTGTGGCCTGTGCCAGGAGCATACGAGCCACACGGTCCTCGGCAACATCGACCTCACAAACCGGTGCAACCTGACCTGCCCGATCTGCTTTGCCAACGCCAACGTGAGCGGCCGCGTGTACGAGCCGAGCAAGAACGAGGTCATGGAGATGCTCCGGCTGTACCGGAAGGAGCAGCCGGTGGCCGGGCGCGTCGTCCAATTCTCGGGCGGCGAGCCGACGATCCACCCGGACTTCCTCGAGATCCTGCGCGGGGCCACGGACCTCGGCTTCACCCACATCCAGATCGCCTCGAACGGCATCAAGCTCGCGGATCCCGACTTCACGATGCGGGCGGCCGAAGCCGGGCTGCACACCGTCTACCTGCAGTTCGATGGCGTGGACGACCGGGTCTACAAGCAGATGCGGGGACGCGAGCTGCTCGAGACCAAGCTGAAGGCCGTCGAGGCGGTGCGGAAGGCGGGGATCCGGATCGTCTACGTGCCGACGATTGCGGGCGGCATCAACGAGGACCAGGTCGGCAAGATCCTCCAGTTCGCGATCGACAACATCGACGTGTCGAGCGGGATCAGCTACCAGCCGATCGCGATCACGGGGCGGGTCAGCTACGAGGAGCGCGAGAAGCTGCGGTTCACGCTGCCCGATCTCGTCCGGTGCATCGAGGAGCAGACGGGGCTGCTGCGGAAGGACGATTGGTACCCACTGAGCCTCGTGAGCCCGATCTCGAAGATGCTCGGCGCGGTGCGCGGCTCGGAGACGGTGACGATCACCTGTCACCCGCATTGCTCGCTGGGCACCTACCTGGCCGTCCCGCGGGTCTCCGGCAAGCCCTACCCGATCACCCGCTTCATCGACGTGGAGCGGATGTTCACGGAGCTGAACGAGCAGGCGGCCAAGACAGAGGCCAGCCGGTTCAAGCGGCTGACCCAGATCAACGCCTTCCTGCGGCTCCAGAAGTACTACGACAAGAGCAAGGCGCCCCAGGAGACGGACTTCAAGAACTTCCTGAAGTCCGTGGACGGCATGGTGGACAAGGACATCGGCCGCAAGGGCAACACCGACAAGATGCTGCTCGTGGCCGGCATGCACTTCATGGACGGGTACAACTACGAGCTCGAGCGCGTGCGGCGCTGCGTCATCCACTACGCGACGCCGGCCGGACGGGTCATTCCGTTCTGCGCGTACAACGGGGGCTTCGTGCACCGGACAGCGATCGAGAACCAGTTCTCGGTCCCCGTGGACGAGTACCGCCAGCGCCGGAAGGAACACGCCCAGGGTGAGGATGCCTGATCGCGTGTCCACGCCGATCACGAACCGGACATACCAGGTGGTGAGAGAACCGGCACGCGGGTGGCGGCGAGCGGGGGAGGCTCCGCTTTCGACTTGGACGAGCGGAACGCGACGGCCAGGTCGAGTGCCGACGCCACGCGTGGCGTCGGCCGCGGAGGGCCGCCCGCACGGTGGCTCGACAGGACCCGCGAAGCGACACCGGGGACTCTGACGTACGTCTGCCGGCCGTGGCCCTCAGCGGCCGCGGTCCTGCTCCCAGGTTATGGCGATACACATCGGCATCGACCTCGGCTCGCTCAGCGTGAAGGCTGCGCTGTTCTCCCGCGACGCCGAGGATGCGCCGTTCTTCGAGCGCCACGCCGGCCATCCGATCTTCCAGTCCGTCCGTCGAATCGACACGTCAGCCGGCCCGGCGTGGTATCTCGCGGTCACCCGCTACGCCCGGATTGCCGGAAGCCCGGTCAAGGAAACCCGGGCGCTGCTCGAGCAGCTGCTCGCGCTCACCAACGGCTCGAAGGTTGGCGAGGTGGCCGGCACGGGCACCGGCGCCGCCCTGCTCAACGCCGCGTTCGGCGTCAGCCGGCAGAACGAGTTCCGGGCGCTGTCGAAGGCCGTCGAGCTTCTCGTGCCGGAGGCGTTGACGCTCTTCGAGATGGGCGGCGAGAACTCGAAGTACATCCTCTTCGAGCGCGACGAGGCGAACGGCCGCCTCGGCATCGTCGACTACCAGACCAACGGTGACTGCGCGGCGGGAACGGGCGGGTTCCTGGACCAGCAGGCGATCCGCCTGCGGTTCACCGTCGAGGACATCGGCGACATCGTGCTCCGTACGCCGCGCGCCGCCCAGATTGCCGGCCGGTGCTCGGTGTTCGCGAAGAGCGACATGATCCACGCGCAGCAGAAAGGGTTCTCGCCCGAGGAGATCCTGAAGGGGCTGTGCGACGCGGTCGCCAGGAACTTCAAGAGCGCGATCACGAAGGGCAAGAAGGTCGTGCCCCGCGTGGTGTTCGTGGGCGGAGTGGCCGCGAACAAGGGCGTGGTCCAGGCGCTGGAGGGTGCGTTCGACTGGGAGCCGGGCACGCTCATCGTGCCGCCGGATCACACATCGTTCGGAGCCATCGGATCGGCGATCCTCGCCGACGAGATGTCGCAGGGAAACGGAGGCGTCTCGGCGTCGTTCTCGCTCGACCGCCTCCCGTCCGACGCCCAGCGGTTCCCGACGTCGCTCAGGCTCGCGATGGACAACGTGGTCCTCCTGCGCGACCAGATGACCGCGGTCAGCCCCGAGGACATTCACGACACGCGCGAGGCGTTTCTCGGCATTGACATCGGCTCGGTCAGCACGAACCTGGCCGTGCTCGACGCCGACTGCAACGTCCTCAAGGAGATCTACCTCCGGACCGATGCGCGCCCCATCGAGGCCGTGAGCCGCGGCCTGCGCGAGATCGAGCGCGACCTGGGGGCCAAGATCCGGATCCACGGCGTGGGCACGACGGGCTCAGGCCGCGAGCTGATCGGCGAGCTGGTGGGCGCGGACACGGTGAACGACGAGATCACGGCGCACAAGACCGGCGCGGCGTTCATCGACCGGACCACCCTCGGCCTCGGCGTCGACACGATCTTCGAGATCGGCGGGCAGGACGCCAAGTTCATCAGCCTCGAAGAGGGGATCGTCGTCGACTTCGCGATGAACGAGGCGTGCGCCGCCGGCACGGGCAGCTTCCTCGAGGAGCGGGCCAAGGAGCTGGGCATCTCTATCGAGGGCGAGTTCGCGCGGGTCGCCCTGTCGAGCGAGCAGCCCATCAGGCTGGGCGAGCGCTGCACCGTGTTCATGGAGCGCGACGTCAACAGCTACCTCCAGCGCGGCGCGGAGCTGGAGAAGCTGGTGGCAGGGCTCGCCTACTCGGTCGCCACGAACTACATCAACCGCGTCGTGCGGGGACGGAAGATCGGCGAGGTCATCTTCTTCCAGGGCGGCACGGCGTACAACGACGCCGTCGCCGCGGCGTTCAGCTCGATCCTCGGCAAGCGGATCATCGTGCCGCCGTTCAACGGCGTGATTGGCGCCGTGGGCGCCGCGCTGCTGGCGCGCGACAAGATGACGGGCCGCCGGGACCAGAGCGCCTTTCGCGGATTCGACCTCGACAAGGTCGACTACCAGATCCTCGAGTTCACCTGCAAGGGGTGCACGAACTTCTGCCAGATGCAGCGCTTCACCGTCGAGGGCGAGAACACGTTCTGGGGCGACAAGTGCTCCGAACGCTACCGCAAGGCGGTCAAGGTCGAGCGCGAGCCGGTCATCGAGAACCTGGTCGAGTTCCGGCGGCAGAAGCTGCTCGAGCACTACGACCCCGACTTCGGCAGCGGGCCGGTGGTCGGCGTGCCGTACTGCATGTCCACGTACGACTGGGCCCCGTTCTGGTTCAAGGTCTTCCGCGAGCTCGGCATCAAGACGCTCCTCTCGGAGCCGACGAACAACCAGATCGTGAAGCTGGGGCTCGAGTCGGTGGTGTCCGAGCCGTGCTTCCCGGTGCAGGTGGCGCACGGGCACATTCGCTGGCTGATCGAGAAGAACGTCGATTTCATCTTCGTGCCGAACAACATCGCCGCGCCCGGGAGCGCGCCGGACCGGCCGGCGTTCTTCTGCCCGTGGAACCAGACGCTGCCCTTCGTGGTCCGCACGGCGCCGTTCATCTCGGAGTACGCCGACCGGATTCTCGCGCCAACCGCATGGTTCAACCTCGGCACGAAGGTCGTGGCCGGCGAGCTCAGGCGCGCGCTCAAGGCGGCGGGCATCAGGAGGACCGTGAGCCAGGTCGAGCAGGCCGTCGAGCGGGGCTTCGAGGCGCTCGACGCCTTCCGCCGGAGCCTGATCGAGGCAGGAGACCGGGCGCTCGCCGCGATCGCGCGGAACGACGAGCACGGCATCATCCTGTTCGGCCGCCCGTACAACATCTACGACAAGGGCGCCAACCTCGACATCGCGACCAAGATGCGGGCGTACTACGGGGCGAACGTCGTCGGGTTCGACTTCCTTGATTTTGACGGGTTCGACTTCAGCCAGTACCACGAGAACATGTTCTGGAGCGCCGGGGCCAAGATCCTGGCGGCCGCGGCGCTCGTGCGGGACAAGCCGAAGCTCCATATCGTCTACATCACCAACTTCAAGTGCGGTCCGGATTCGTACATCAAGCACTACATCACCGAGGTGTCCGGACGGCCGTTCCTCACGCTGCAGTTCGACGGCCACAACAACGACGCCGGCATGCTGACGCGCTGCGAGGCCTACCTGGACAGCAAGGGAGTGTTGCGGAGATGGGGTTCGACGGGACAGCCGGTGGCGGTAAGCGCAGGCAGTCAATCAGGGGCCGGAAGCTCTACATCCCCGAGATGAGCCACAGCGGCGCGGTCGCCTTCGCGGCTGCGTTCCGCTCGGTCGGCATCGACGCCAGCGTGTGCCCGGATTCCGACGCCAGGACGCTCGAGCTGGGCGGCCGTTACACGTCCGGCGAGGAATGCCTGCCCGCGCGCGTGACGCTCGGCAACTTCCTGAAGGTCATCGAGGCGCGGGACTTCAGGCCCGAGAAGACCGCCTTCTTCATGCCGACGGCTGACGGCCCGTGCCGCTTCGGCCAGTACGCGCCCTACATCAAGAAGGTACTGCGCGACATCGGGTTCGAGGACGTGATGGTCTTCTCGCCCAGCAGCCGCGACGGCTACGCCGGCATCGGCCAGCAGAAGAACGAGCTCCAGCGGAACGCCCTGCGCGGCCTGATTGCCACCGACGCCCTGCGCAAGATGCTCCACCGCACGCGGCCGCACGAGATCAACAAGGGCGAGACCGACAGGGTGTTCGAGCAGGCGATCGGCGCGGTCGAGAAGGTCCTGGAACAGCAGGGGGTGCCGACTGAGCCGCGGATGCAGGAGCTTGTTGCGGTCATGACCGAGGCCCGCGACGCGTTCCGCCGGGTCCCCGCGCACTACAGCCGCAAGCGGCCGCTCATCGGCGTCGTCGGCGAGATCTTCTGCCGTCTGACGCCGTTCACCAACGACTCGCTCATCCGCAAGCTCGAGGAGTTCGGCGCCGAGTGCACCCTCGCGCACATCGTCGAGTGGGTGTGGTATACCAACCTCGAGTCGCAGAAGCGCCTCGTGCACGCGGGCAGGGCCTTCTCGAAGGACATGCTCGTCGCCAAGATCAAGAACCGCATCCAGCACAAGGACGAGCACCGGATCTACGGCGTGTTCCACGACGACTTCCGCGGGTACGAGGAGCCGCCGGTGAAGACGATCTTCAAGTACTCCGAGCCGTACCTGCCGAACCTGGGATCGCTCGGCGAGATGACCTTGAGCGTCGGCAAGGCCGTCTGCCACTACCACCAGGGCTGCGACGGGGTCGTGGACATCTCGCCGTTCACCTGCATGAACGGCATCGTGACCGAGGCGATCTACCCGAAGATCAGCCGCGATCACGCGCACATCCCGATCCGGAACTTCTTCTTCGACGGGACGGCGTCGGATCTCGACCGCGACGTCGGGATCTTCATGGAGCTGGCCCGGACGTACCAGTCGCGCAAGAAGGTCAAGCGGATCTACCCGTTCAACTTCCCGCAGGAAGCTGCGTAGTCCAGGCCCTGTGTTGCTGCTACCGTAACCGTCATTCCGGCGAAAGCCGGAATCCAGCGGCAGCTGCCACCCGGCCACCCGATCCGTGTGATCCCCTGAGAACTGAGAACCGGGAACTGAGAACTACCGTCGGCTCAGTCAATCGCGCAAGACCGTCAAGCGGGTCTATCCGTTCAACTTCCCGTCGGAATCCACCTGGCGGAGCAACATCGATGTGTCGATCGGGTGCGTCACTTCTCAAGCCAGGCGCCAGAGCTGATCGAGCGAATCGTCCGGGCAGGTTGACGAAGTATCAACTGTGCCATAGAATGGAATTAGTCAACCAGCCTGGCAGGAGGGTCGAATGGGCCCCGTTCTCGAAACCAGCGTGAACCGGAAGCGTGAACTCCGCAGCCTGGCGGACGTCCGGGAGGCTGTCGACGCGGCTCTCAGGAGGCTCCTGGAAAGCGCCGGGCCTGGAAAGCCCCTGATTCGCGTGTCCAGTCGGGAAGGCCGGGTTGTCCTGGCAGCCACTCTCTCCAGTCTCGAACGGCGGAACGTCCGGATCGAAGTCGAGGACGATGCCCTGACTTTCTGGCGACATGCGTCCGCGGTGAAGGTGGCGCTGGGCAGCTTCCGGACCCTGACGAGCCTGCGCCGAGGAGTGCTCGAGGTCGTCGTCCTGCAACGCTCCCCGGAGCGGGCCTTTGCGCTTCTTCCACAGTCCGCCAAGGATGCTCCTGCCGAGACCTGGCAGGCGGTTGCGCGGGTCCTCACGGCGGCCACCTCCCCCATGCGCACTGTGTTCGTGACGCGGGCCTTGAACGCCGTCGCTCGCCTCAGCGCAGAAGCTGGAGAAGAATCCCTCGTGGCCGCGTCGGCATCGCAGAACGACTATCCAGTGCTTGTCAGAGCTCTCGAGGACGCCAGACCTCTCGCAGTGATGCGAGAGGAGGACCCTCTCGCGCCGGCGCGCCTGCGAGGCATCACGGCGCGACAGAAGCTGCTCGACGCGGCCGGCGGTACTCTGTCAGCCGATGAAGTCGGCAAGCTCCTCGGGATTACCCGGCAGGCCGTCGACAAGCGCCGGCGCTCCGGGAAGCTGCTCGCTCTGGAGCTGGCACGCAGGGGGTACGCATATACGGCTTTCCAGTTCACGGAAGACCGCACGTTGAGTGGACTGGAACAAGTCCTGGAGCGGTTGCGGGATCACGATTCATGGATGCAACTCGCGTTCTTCGTCAGCCGCAATCTCCATCTTGGAAACGAGACCCCGATTGCGCATATTCGCCGAGGGCGCATCGAGGATGTCCTCGCGGCCGCTGAGATGTACGGCGAACACGGAGCCGCCTGATGGATGAACTCGGCGGGCATCCGGACCCGCCACCGGACCTGCATCAGCGCGAGATACCGCTCATTGACATCGATCAGGCCTGGTTCCGCATCCACCGAGTCGACCGGGACCCGATTCACTTTGGGCGCGAGGCACAATGGCGCTTTGACTCGCCCGACCGGTCGTACGGCGTCGTGTACCTCGCTGTCGACGAACATGCGGCCTTCATTGAGACGTTTGGCCATGTGACCGGCGTCAACAGCGTGACTGTCAGCTCGCTGTCCGGCCGGCATCTGGCGCGAATTGACCCAGCGCGGCCGCTTCGGCTTGTGGATCTCGTTTCCTCCGGGGGGCTCGCCCGGCTCGGCGCCGATGCCAGGCTCTGCACGGGCAGTTACCAGGTCTCCCGGCGCTGGTCGAGAGCACTCCACGATCACCCTTCGCGACCGGATGGGATCCGTTACCCATGCCGCCATGACCCCGCTCGATCAGCCGGTGCAGTCTTTGACCATGTCACTGGCCACCTGTCTGCCCACCGCCTGGGTTCCTTGCTGACGATTGAGAACGGCACGCTGTTAGGCAAGATCCTGGACCACTACGGATTCGGGCTGATTGACGTGTAGAATCCCCGCAGCGGCAGTCGCACATTCTCGATGTCGTCACAAGGGCGACACCGACACGTTGGTCGACCCCGCCATCCGCTTCCCGTCGGAAGCGGCGTCGTCTCCGACATTCCTGGACCGCGTTCCATGATTCGGCGTCGAGATCCCCGCGCGGGTCTGTCCGAACAACCCCCCGGTCCCGCGACCGTCATTCCAGCGGACGCCGGAATCCAGCGGCCACAGCGGACTGGATGCCGGCTTCCGCCGGCATGACGAGGTGCGACGCCGGAATCCGGAGGCCACAGCGGACTGGATGCCGGCTTCCGCCGGCATGACGAGGGCAGCGACCGTCATTCCGGTCAGTCACTGTCACTGTCTGCTATCTGGCCGGTCCCAGCGGCAACTGCGGCTGGTTGACATATTTATGTCAGATAGGTATGCTTTGATGCATGCGGACGACGATCCGGATGGATGCGGAGCTGTTGGCGGCGGCCAAGAAGCTGGCGGCCGAGCGCCATCAGACGCTGACGGCAGTGATTGAAGAGGCGCTCCGGCTCCGGTTGGAGCGGCGGCGGCAGGCCCGCCCCCGGGCCGTCCGGCTGACGACCTTCAAGGGTGGTGGCGTGATGCCGGGCGTGGATCTCGACGATTCGGCAGCACTGCTCGAGGTGATGAAGGCGTCCGGTGCGGCTCGTTGACGTCAACGTGCTCGTCTACGCGCACCGCGAGGACGCAACGAACCACCGCGCCTGCCGCCGCTGGGTCGAGGCGATGCTCGCCTCCGACGAGGCCTACGGCATTTCCGAACTCGTGCTGAGCGGCTTCCTCCGGGTCGTCACCCACCCGCGCGTGTTCAACAAACCGAGTCCCATCGAGGTGGCGCTCCGGTTCGCCGATCAGCTCCGCGACCAACCGCACTGCGTGCTCGTGGCGCCCGGGCCGCGTCACTGGGAGATCTTCGCGCGGCTGTGCCGCGTTGCCGGCGCCAAGGGCAACCTCGTGCCTGATGCCTACCTCGCGGCACTGGCCATCGAGTCGGGCAGCGAGTGGATCACCACGGACCGCGACTACGGCCGCTTCCCCGGCCTGAAGTGGAGCCCGCCCGATCTCGCGTCGTAGCCTCGGTCCTCACTGGCTCACGCGTGTCACACTGAGAACTGAGAACCGAGAACTGAGAACTACAGTCCTCTCAGTCTCTGTCTCTGCCTCTGTTCGCTATCTGGGCGGCCCCAGCCGCATCTGCTCCATCATCACCCTGAGCATCTCCGGAAGCTGGTGATCCCAGTACGCCCAGGTGTGCGCGCCGGGGTGCTCGCGGTACTCGTACGCGATCTTCTGCGCGTTCAGCAGCGCGACAAACTCGCGGTTCGACTCGGTGAGACGGTCCTCGGTGCCGCAATCGAGGTACAGGAACGGCATCCTCGCCGGATCGGCTTTCTTCACCAGCGCGTAGATGTCGTTCTCCAACCGCGTCTTGCTGCCCGGCGGGCCGAAGATGCGCTGAATGCTCTCGTAGAGCAGGCTCATCAGCGCTCGACGGCACATGGCATTCCTCGTCAACTCGACAGACTCAACGATCGAACGATCCTGGGCACAATCGTGCGGAACGGGCGCGATGGTAGGATGTGAGGGCCAGGAAGTCAACGGAGATTCCCACGGTGCCTCTCGCCGTCCGTTGCGGC
>Ga0315296_10003278_pt1 | contig 13576 bp, 7 predicted proteins | sample YL17G14_18_MG_FD_203921 | JGI IMG/M metagenome (GOLD analysis project Ga0315296, IMG submission 203921) | Sediment microbial communities from Yellowstone Lake, YNP, Wyoming, USA - YL17G14_18 | ecosystem: Environmental > Aquatic > Freshwater > Lake > Sediment | place: USA: Wyoming | collected... | reverse complement strand
GTGTTTCTGTAATCGAGAAGATCACGGTTCGTGCGAGAACCCAGGTGTTCGGCCAGGCTCTCCAGGACCGCGGTCCAATATGAAGGAAGGGAATGAGAAGGTTTCCCGAGAGCAAAATAATTCGAGAAGGAGGATTGGTCGATGGCGACGCTGTCGACAGATATGCCGCCCTTGATTTTCCCGATCTTTTCAGGATGAAGAGAAAGATACATGTTTAGCCCGGTGACGTGGGGGAGCCACAGGAAACGGATCGTCCTTCTGGGCGCGGGAAGAAGGCCATTGTCGATGAGGGCCTGGAGCGTCCGGGCCATTTCCAGGATCAGGGCACAGCCGCTGCCATTGTCTACGGCTCCGGGCAGCGGATGGTCGATGTGCGCCCAAACCCAGAATTCCTGGTCGGGAAACTCGTTCCCTGGAATCGCCGCGTCCAGGATCTCGAAAACACTCTCCTCTCTCTCCTTCAGTTCCGTCTCGATCTTGACTTGGACCACGACTTCCTCCCCTTTGTCCAGAAGAGCCTTCAGGAAAAGGAACTGGTTTGTTGACAGCGAAATGCCGAAAGTGGAGGGTTCACCCGAACGGCTGTAGGGTGACCAATGCGTGTCGAGGACGGCGTCGTTATTGTCACCGCTGTTGTGCGGAAGGGTAAAGTAGAAAAAAAGCCCGGCGGCCCGATGGACATGGATGGCCAATTCCTTGATGTCCTCGGGCAGGGCGTTTCCGGCCAATGCAATCTTGCCCTTTAGATCCTTGTTTCTGTAGTTATCGGGATTGGCGCCGTCTCCGATGAAGACAACGGGGGCAGTCAGATCCGCCGCCCGACTTCCCTGGATCAGGCAGCTGGGAGCGCTCTCGGCGGTGGTGAGGAGCTTAGGGAAGGGCTTCACCAGACGGATTTCGGCTTTTCTGGTTCGTGTGGGGACCTGTCCGTCAAAGTTTTGGAGAAAGAAATATTCCAGGCCGGTCTGGACCGGCACCCGGTGGATTTTCGTGCCCGTTAGGCCGTAAAGCTGGCACTTAGCCTCCAGCCGGCGGAGGAGCTCGCCGATCGCATCCGACCCCAGCGTCCTGTGATACGTTGAGATGATGCTGAGGTTGTTGAAGGCCGCGTAACCATTGACCTCATTGGCGAGAAGCTCCAAAACCCGGTCTTCTGCGACTACAGGACGCCTGGCTGGGGCGGGGCCTTCCGGTGTCGAAGAAGATGCCAGCACTACGAGCCAAAGCCCTATCCACGCGATCAACTGCGCTTTTTTCATGATGCCTCCAAACGGGATGGTAATCGTCATCTTTTAGGACGGAACCTGCGGGCTTCATTTGCCAGAGACGACCGGGGGCCGGAAACCACTCCTCCTTCATTTTCCTGCATCCGGGGAAAGAGATGATAGCACGATGGCACAACCCGAAGTCATTTTCCGTCCTTTCTTAAAGAACGTATTAAGAGAGGAGGATTTTATGAGGAAAGCTATTCGCATCCTGCCGGTCATTTTCCTTTTGTTGCTGTTCGCTTCCAGCAGCTGGGCCCAAACGGGTGGCACGCTGAAGGGGAAAGTGGTCGACGCCAATGAAAAGTATGCGCTGCCCACCGTCCGAGTGAGCATCGAGAAAACGAACAGGAACGGGGTGACCGACGCGGAAGGGAACTTCTTGATTAAAAACATACCTGCCGGCACCTACAGGGTCACCTTTGAGCTCTCCGGCTATCTTATCGAAACGAAGAAGGACGTGACCATCCGGCCCGGCGAAACAACCGAGCTTGAAGCTGCCATGAGAATGGGGTTCGCCCACGAGACGACCGTCACGGCGCGGCGCGAGATGGAAAGCCTTCAGAAGGTGCCCCAGAACGTCGAAGTTCTGACGGAGACCGAACTGAGGACGGCCCCCACTCTGAACATAGCGCAGGCCTTGAATACCGTCGCGGGAGTCGATGTGGAAACCGGATCGGGTCTCACAACGGTGGGGACCTTCATGTCGATTAATGGCTATGACGATGTCTACATCAAAAAGATGGTCGACGGTGTGGACGTGACCGCGATTGTGACTAACTGGAGTCTACTCAACGCCTACCCCATGGAAATGCTCGAGCAGGTGGAGGTGGTAAAGGGCGGCAACGCCGTCTGGGGCGCCAGCATGGGAGGGATCATTAACCTGGTCACTAAGAGACCCAGAGACCTGGAAAGACCCATCCTGACCCTGACGGGCTCCCTGGCCAGTTTCGGCGCGATGGATTTCGGAAACGCCAGCGCCATCGGTCAGTCGGGAGACCTCCAGAGATACGGAGCGAACATCATCGGTTCTCATAAGAAATTCGGCTATATGCTGGGCGCCAAGCGGGATGATCATAAATTATTTACCGACTTCGGCACGGAGAAAAATTTCAACCTTTTCTCCAAGTTCGGGTATGATTTCAACGACACCACCTATCTTGATTTCCTGTACAGCTACAACAAGGTCAGTGTGACCGGCCATTCCTTCCTGGAAACAGACATCTTTTTGCCTTATTTCCCCTACTACTGGAACTATAATGATGACGCGGATTCTGCATCTCAAGCCGCCTCTCTCAAGCTGTCCAGTATGGTTCTTCCCGGTTTTAACCTGGAGGCCCAGCTGAAATTCAACCGGATGGACGGCAACTTCGACCGTATCTGGCTGGAAGGAGGGATAATCAATGGCCCCACCGGGACCGTCGATACCTCCAAGTTCAATGACCAGAGGATCGGAGGGACGGTGAAGGGTTCCTACAATCCCAGCACGCAGTTCTCGTTGGTAGCCGGGATGGATTACTACCGGATAAGGGCGGATTTCTCTCAGATGATCACCGACCAGCCGATCATCAATGTCGACAGCTTGGCCCCCTTCACGGCCCTGGAATACCGAGTCGGACCGCTCGGCCTTCACCTCGGCGCCCGGTACGATTACGATTCCTCGTTCGGCAACCAGCTCAGCCCCTCCATAGGGGCCAATCTCAATCTGATGAAATCCACGATCCTGAGGGCGAACGTGGGCCGAACCTTCAAGGTCCCGGACCTATGGTATACATTGGGCGAATCCTATGTCGACCTAATTCTTCCCAACCCCGACCTGAGGCCGGAAAGGGCCTGGGCCTACAGCGTGGGGTTTGAATCCCAGGAGCTTCAATACGTATGGGTCAAGATGTCCCTTTATTACCATGATATGAGGGACGGCATCGTCAGGGTCCCTGCCGACCTGGAGGGGCGTTACACTTGGGGCAACGCGACGCAATTCATCCGCAAGGGGTACGAGGGCGAAGTGGGCGTCCAAGCTCCTTTCGGGTTGCAGGTCTACTTCAGCACGAACTATAACAAGCATGAGAACAAGTCGGAAGGAGTGATCCTGCAGTGGATCCCCACTCGCATCTACAAAACCGGAATCAGGTATATCAACAAGAAATTGGACCTCACGGCGAACCTGCGCGGCCGCTGGATCTGGTGGAACGAGAGCGATGACCTGATCGCGCTGTTCGAACCCAAGGATAAGACCTGGCTGTTCGACCTGCGTCTGTCCAAAGGATTCCATATCAGCGATCATATTTTGCTGTCGCTTCTCGTTGACGTATTCAACATAACCGATCAGCTGTACTGGGACCGCAAGGACTCGCCCAATCCCAGGAGATGGGCGCAGGCGGGGTTCGAACTCAAGTTCAACTAGAGTCTCTCTGGTTTTTTTGGTTCGCGGGATTCGTGGAGGGGTCCCCAGGAGGGCCTCTCCACGACGACGGGAGCCAGGTCCAAGGCGCCCTGTGCATGGCGCCAGGCGAACAAGCGTCCGGGCCGAATCGGCCAGGGGAAGGAGCCGATTTTGAAGCGCTCGAGCGACTTCATGCTGCTCGCCGAGGACCGAGACAGCTCCTCTGCACCTGGGTGCCGTCTCTGTCTTCAAATTAGTAGGGTGTTAGGAGAGCCATTATGAAACGGAGAGAATTTCTCAAGAAAAGCGCCGTCTTCGGCGTGGCCTCCACGCTCGGCGCCGGGAAGGAGAGCCTTAACCGAACTTCCCTGGCTGACGCTAAGGGCACGGAAGTCGCCATCGCTCATGGAGCCGATTTCGGCAAGGCAACAGAAAAGGCGGTCGCGCTCCTCGGAACGATGGGAAGGTACGTCCCCAAGGGAGCGAAAGTGGCGATTCTCCCCAATAGCCAGAGCAAGAATCCGGGGGCCCACACCAAGCCGGAGATCGTCCGGACGGCCATCCGGATGTGCAAAGAGGCTGGCGCCGGGGAAATCGCCTGCCTGAGCTGGCTGCCGGAGAAATACTGGGAAGCGTCGGGGCTGGGAAAGGCCGTCGTTGAAGAAGGAGCGCGTCTCAGAATCATCGACTTCAAGGACGAAAGCCAGTTTCGGCCCGTTCCGCTCACCCGCGGGAAAGTCCTCAAGGAAGCGAAGATCATGATCCCGTTTTTTGAATATGATGTCTTCCTCAACCTCCCGATTACCAAAGATCATGCGGGCAATCGATTTACCGGAGCGATGAAAAATCTGATGGGCCTGAACTCGCCCACGGTCAACCGGTTTTTCCATACCGGAGATTTTAAGACAAAGCCCGATGACATCGAGCACTTGGACCAGTGCATCGCCGACCTCAACCTGGCGCTCGCTCCGACTCTCTGCATCGTCGACGCGACGGAGTTCCTCACCACGAACGGTCCCTTCGGACCGGGCGATATTGCCTCGCCGAGAAAAATCGTCGCCGGGGTGGACCGGGTCGCCGTCGACAGCTATTGCACAACCCTCCTGGGGATGAGGGGTGAGGATATCGTTATGATCAAGCGCGGTCACGAACACGGGTTGGGGGAAATTGACCTTAAAAAAGTCAGGCTGAGAGAAGTCGAAGCCTAGCCGCTCCTGAAAGATCGAGCGGCACCACCGACCCGGATCTGAGCATGGGCATGAGACTGCCAATCCTGACCTTGGCTGTTTTGCTAATTTCCTGCGGCACTCCGGCGGAAAAGCCGGCCGCGGGTTCGGCTGATCTCAAAACGTATCTCCCGGCGGAGAGAGAGCTGGGACTATGGAAAGCCCGAGGCGTTCCGCAGGAATTCCGGGGGGATGATCTATACGTCTACATGGATGGCGGCGCCGCCATCTACCACGAATACGGTTTTAGACAGCTCCTGGTCCAGGACTATGCCGATCCCTACGGCCGGTCCCTCACCCTGGAGGTCTTCGAGATGGACGAACCGGATGCGGCCTTTGGGATCTATACCTTCAAGTCCGGCTCCCAGGGCAAGAGGGTCGACCTCGGACAAGAGGGGAGTCTGGAGGACTATTATCTCAATTTCTGGGAAGGACGGTATCTCATCACCCTTACGGGGTTCGACCGGGCAGCGGAGACGACCCAGGGGCTTCTCAGAGTCGGACGGCTCATAGACTCAAGAATCAATTGGCCCGCTGCCCCGCCGGCTCTTGTCGGCTTACTTCCGGGGAGGGATCTTATCACCTCCAGCGTCGAGTATTTCCGAGGACCGTTGGGTCTCTTCCAAAACTATCCCTTCACGACCACGGACGCTTTTGGAATCAAAGCCGGCGTGAAGGGTGATTATTCGGCAGGCTATTCATTTTATGTCATCGGTTATGAGACTCCGGAGAGGTCTTTGGAAAGGTTCGCCGCCGTCACGAAAAGCCTCCAGGAAGATCCCAAGTTCAAAAATTTTCGGATGGCCGCAAAAAACACGGCCTTCCTGGAAGACCGGCAGGGGAGATGTCTTGGCCTTAGAGCGCTGCGCCGATGGATCTTGATCGTGCTGGGACATATTTCAGCGGAGTCAGCCGCGAGCCTCTTAAACGACTACGAAACCGATGAAAATTGAGGGAACTCCCACTTCAGGCTGTTCCCGATCGGAGGGTGCGTCGTGCGTGAACGTCCGTTTGGTCGCTTTCTTGTCTCCCTGAGTGCGGGAATTCTCTTCTTGCTCAGGCCGGCCGTCGGGCTTGATGATTCCTTGATCATTAAGGGAAGACGAGTCTACACCGCCACCCGCGGGATTATCGAAGACGGAATGGTCCTTGTCTCCGGCGGAAAGATCGTCCGGGTAGGGAAGGCCTTCCCGACCGCATCGGGGGTGCGCGTCCTTCAAGCCGAATCAGTCATTCCCGGACTGATCGATATGCACTCCCATGCGGGGATTTTCTCCCTGCCGCTGGTTACTGAAACGACGGACGGGAACGAGACGACCAATCCCGTCACACCGGAGCTCCGGGCCCTCGATTCCCTGAATTTTTCCGACCCCGATCTTCTGGCCGGGCTGGCCGGAGGGGTTACGACCATTGTCATTCGGCCCGGCAGCGCCAACGTGATCGGAGGCACGAGTGTGGCCATCAAGCTGAAGCATGCTCCTCCCGAGGAGCTCATCCTGAAGGAGCCGTGCGACCTCAAGATGACCATCGAGTACAACCCCGTCGAATTTTACGGAAAAAAAGGCCGTTCTCCTTCCACCCTGATGACCGTCTATCACCTTGCCCGCCAGGCTTTCATCCAGGCCCAGGAGTACGGCAGAGTCTGGGAGGACTATGAGAAGCGAAGATCGGTCGGAGAAGACGTTATCCCTCCGCGCAAAGACCTGGGGAAGGAAAACCTGCTCCTGGCGCTGCGGCGGGAGATCCCCGTACATGTCCATGTCTGTACGGCCTCGGAAATCATGAGCGCCATCCGCCTGGCCGGTGAATTCAACCTAAGACTGACCCTGGCCCATGTCCCGTACGCCTATCTTATCCTTGAGGAGCTGGCTTCGAAGCCCGGTATCCATTTCAATGTGGGGCCTACGACGCTGATCACTTATTACCAGGACAGGCTGGAGCTGAAAAACGTAGCGGCCATCCTCGCTGAGGCGGGTCTTCCCGTCTCCTTCGAGGCGGATACGGTAGGCCGGTGGCAACGCAACCTCCTGTATTTCGCCTCCGTGTGCGTGCGGTACGGGATGAACCCAGAGGAGGCGTTGAAGGCCGTGACGATCCGGGCGGCCGAAGGGGTGGGCCTCGACCGGAGAATCGGGAGTATCGAGGAGGGGAAGGACGCCGACTTGGTTCTCCTCAACGGCGAACCCTTTGAGATGACGACATCCGTAGAAGCGGCGGTCGTCGACGGCCGGGTAGAATTTCAGGGGGAGAAGCAGGAAGCCTTTTCCACGGATATTCCGGATCGCCCGCTACCGCTGGTCTTCCCGCCGGATTTTGGCGAACCGGATGGCTTTGCGGTCAAAGCGGGCACCATCTTCACCATGGCCGGCCCGCCCTTAGCGAACGGAATTATGCTGGTTAAAAAGGGGAAGATCTCGGGGATTGGACACAACTTGGCCGTTCCCAAAGGATGGCCGGTGATCGATGCCCAAGGCTATGTCGTGATGCCCGGGCTCGTCAATCCCCGCTCTTATTTGGGGCTCGAGGCTAACGCGAGAATGATGCGGTCTCTGGACGAAATCTCGCAACCGGCCGTTCCAGAGATGGAGGTCAAACACGCCATCGATCCCCAGTTGCCTGATTTCCGTTATGCGCGACAACTCGGCCTAACCACGGCCATGGTCACCCCGGGCAACCTGAACGTCATCGGAGGCCGAGGGGCGGTCCTCAAGACCGAAGGCGAAGTGGTCGACAGAATGATCATAAAAGAGAGGTCTGTCGTTGTCTTCGGGCTCGGGGATCCGGCCAAGAGGCAGAACGCTCCTCCCCTAACGCGCATGGGTATCGTCTCCCTTCTTCGCGAAAAACTCCAGAAGGCCCTGGAATACAGGGGAATGAAAGAACGGGCGAGAAATCCGGAGGATATGGCGTTCGACGCCTCTGCAGAAGCCCTTTTGCCGGTCCTGGAAGGCAAGACTCCCGTGATGGTCCACTGCGATAGGATGGACGATATCCACACGGCTCTCCGCCTCGCCGACGAGTTCAAACTGCGGATGATCTTGGCCGGCGGCACGGAAGCCTACAAAGTGGCGGATGAAATTAGGTCCCGGAACATCCCCGTGGTGCTGGAACGTGTTTTCCGCCGGACGACGAAGACGGATGACGGAGATTATGATCCGCGGAACCCGGCCTTGCTCTCGAGGAAGGGCGTAAGAGTGGCTTTCAAGGCCGAGGACGGAGGACTCTGGACCCGCCCGGCTGTCGCCTGGGGCGGGGGAGACCTTCTCGAAATCGCCGCCCTTGCGGTCCAACATACCATGAACCCTGAGGCCGCTCTCAAGGCCATCACTCTGGATGCGGCGGCCATCATCGGCTTGGATGATCGCCTCGGCAGCCTGGAAATTGGGAAGGACGCGGACTTCCTGATCCTGGGCGGACACCCCTTGCGGGTTCGGGCCCTCCCGCAGGCCGTTTTTATTGACGGGAAGCTCGTTTATGCGAAGAAAAAAGGAGAGCATACCCGATGATTGGGAAGAAGGTTTTGGCCGGAGTCCTTCTAGCGGTTTTTCTTTGTCTAGCCACCGGAATGGCGGAGAAAGCAGAGGCCGAGAGAGTCCTGGCTCTCTGCGGAGGCAGGCTGATCACCGTATCCGGTCCGGAATACGAAGCGGGGACCCTGCTTATCCGGGGAGGTAAAATCGCAGCCATAGGCAATGATATCCCGTTGCCCGACGGGGCCGAAAGGATCGATATTGCGGGCTGCACCGTCGTTCCAGGATTTATCGATGCCTTCACCAACCTGGGCACAGTGGAGATCCCGTCCGCCAGCCAGGATTTCGATGAAACCGTTTCTCCGCTGACTCCGGAGCTCAGGATCATCGATTCCATCAACCCTGCCAACCGCTTTATCCGCGAAGCCAGGCGGAGCGGTGTGACGGCCGCGCTCTGCGCCCCGGGAGACGGGAATCTCCTGACGGGCCGGAGCGCATTGATCCGTCTTTCCGGACAGACGGTGGATTCGATGATCATCAAGTTTCCCGCCGGGCTGCACGGCACTCTCGGTGAAGGGCCGAAGATGCGCTACGGGCAGAGAGGGATTTACCCTTTCACTCGAATGGCAGAAATCGCGCTCTTAAGACAGACCTTTCTGGATGCCGGTCAGCATGCCGATGAGGTCAAGAGACGGGGAAGAACGGCGACCCCGGCCCAGAAACCCAACCCCGGCCAGGAATCGGGTCAGCCGGGGGCCATGGAACCTCTCCCGCAGGATCTCAAACTGGATGCCCTGATCCCTGCGCTGGAAGGAAGAGTCCCCGTCATTCTGGCGGCCAATCGCATGGACGATATTTTGTCGGCCCTTCGGCTAGCCGACGAGTTCCGGCTGCGGGTTATTCTCAACCACGGCGTCGAAGCGTTCAAAGTGGCGGACCGGCTGACCCAACGGAATGTTCCCGTGCTGCTCGGCCCCCTGACCGACACCGGGACGCGACTGGAAGAACAAGGCTTCTCCAGGGAGAACGCTCTTCGGCTCAGCCAAGCCGGCGTGCTCTTTGCCTTCCAGACCGGATCCTACAACCGGAGCGCCACGCTCCGAGACCAAGCCGGCGAGGCGATGGCCCACGGTCTTTCTGCAGCCGACGCGCTCAAGGCCTTGACCCTCTCTCCCGCGAGGATATTCGGAGTAGAAGACAGACTGGGTTCGCTTGAAGCCGGGAAATCGGCGGACGTGGTCGTCTTTGAAGGCCATCCTTTGGAAAGAGCATCGAAAATCAGGATGGTCATAATTGAAGGCAAGATCGTGGAGGACATGAGGGGGCCGGGCTCTCAAGCGGAAGAGGAGCGGGACGAATGAGACATCATCTGAAAACACTGCTATTGACGAGCTGTCTTATTTTGGGGGGCATCGTTTCAGGCGCCTTGGCCGATAATGCCGTCGTGGTCAAAGCCCATAAGATCTACACCGTCTCACGGGGCACAATTATCGATGGGATGATTCTCGTCCGCGACGGAAAGATCGTTCGGGTGGGAAAATCCGTCGCGGTTCCGGCCGGCGCGGCAGTGCTGGAGGGGACATGTATCATCCCGGGGTTGGTGGATATTCATTCGCATCTCGGTGTTTACAGCGTTCCCGGCGTCGAGGAGAACGCGGACGGAAACGAAATGACCGATCCTGTGACGCCCCAAGTCAGAGCCCTGGATTCTTTTCGGCCGGATGATCCGGCACTCGCCCAGGCCCTTTCCGGAGGCCTCACCACCATCGTCGCTCGCCCGGGCAGTGGAAATGTTATCGGGGGGACGAGTGTCGCGGTCAAGCTGAAAAATGCGCCTTTGAAGCAAATGGTCCTGAAGGAGGTCTGCGATCTGAAAATGACCATCGAGGGGAATCCCGTGGCTTTTCACAGCAGCAAGGGACGGCCGCTGGCGTCGATGATGGGTGTATATTATCTCGCTCGGCAAGCCTTCATCGAGGCCCGGGCATACCGGAAGAGCTGGGAAGCTTACGAGAAGTGCAAGCTCAAAGAGTCCGGCGCAGTCCCCCCAGCGAGAGACCTGGGCAAAGAGATGCTGGTGCTGGCTCTGAAGAGGGAGATCCCGGTTCATATCCATGTCTGGACGGCCTCCGAGATCATGAGCTGTATCCGTTTGGCCGACGAATTCAACCTCAGGCTGATCGTGGCACACTGCCAATGGGCTTATCTGATCAAGGATGTCCTCGCTCCGAGGAAGGATGTCCATTACAACGTCGGCCCGGCGATGTTCACGAGTTATTACGGCGATATGCTGGGATTCAAAAACTGCCCGGCGATTCTTGCCAACGCCGGGCTGAACGTCTCCCTTCAGGTCGATGCGGTCGAGGGGAGACAGCCGGGCCAGCAGCACTTCCTCCACAGCGCAGCGCTCTGTGTCCGATACGGGATGAACGAAGCCGACGCCCTGAGAGCCATCACCTTGGCCGGAGCCGAGGCCGAAGGCCTGGCGGAGAGGATCGGCAGCATAGAGGAAGGGAAGGACGCCGATTTGGTCTTTCTGGATGGAGAGCCCTTTGACTGGCAGACTTCCGTGGAAAAGGTCATGATCGATGGCCAGATCGAGTTTCAGGAGGAGAGGGATCGTGCCCTTCCCCCGCTCACAGACCTTCCTGCATCATCGCGTCTCCTTTCGGCTTCCCTGGATGCCATCCCGGCGGATCGCTTGGCCATCCGCTGCGGCGCCATCATCACTATGGCAGGTCCCATCATCCGGGATGGAGTCCTTCTTATGGAGGCCGGCAAGATCAAGGACGTGGGCGCAAAAGTTACCGTACCAGAAGGATGGCCGGTCCTGGATGCGCACGATTATGTCGCCATGCCAGGGTTGATCTCTCCGCGCTCACAGGTGGGCATTTCGACAAACTGGAGGTATGACACGTCGGAGGACGAGGTCTCCAGTCCCATTGCGCCGGAGCTGGAAGTCAAGCACGCCGTTGAACCCCAAGACCCACTATTCGAGGCTGCGAGAAGGCTCGGGATAACTGCCCTGCAGATCACCCCGGGGAACCTCAACGCCATCGGCGGCCGAGGTGTGGTGTTGAAAACAGCCGGAGATGTTGTTGATCGCATGATAATTAAAGACAGCTCCGTGATGCTGTTTGGACTTGGCCGGCAAGCGAAACGGAAGGATCGCCTGCCGTCCACACGAATGGGGACGGCCGCCCTGATCCGGCAGACTCTGATCAAAGCCAAGGAGTACCTTGCCCAAAAGGAAAGAGCAGCCCAAGACGGGGCGTCTGCGCCGAAAACGGACTTGTCCTTAGAGGGGCTGATCCCCGTGATCAGAGGAGATACCCCGGCCATGTTTCACTGCGAGCGGAAGGACGACATCCTGACGGCACTGAGGATTGCCGACGAATTCAGCCTCAAGGCCATTATCACTGGTGGATCCGAGGCCCATTCGGTTGTCGACGAAATTAAGAAGCAAAATGTCCCTGTCGTCCTGGAGAGCATATTCCGAGGAGGCCTGAATATCGAGGACGCCGGGTTCACAGAAGACAATCCCGCCATCCTCAGCAGATCAGGTGTCCCTGTGGGTTTCACGCTGGGAGACTACCTGGCCTGGTTTATCCCGCTGGGGTTGATGGGCGCGGACCCCTTGGAGGTTGCGGCCTTTGCCCATAGACGGGGGATGAGCGAGGAAGCGGCCCTTCGCTCCGTCACTATCGACGCCGCAAAAATCCTCGGTTGTGAAAAGAGGATCGGTTCGCTCGAACCCGGGAAGGATGCCGACCTGATCATCCTTCCCGGACATCCTTTCCAGACACGATCCGTCCCTGTTGCGGTGTTTATCGACGGGAGACTGGTCTACAGACGACAGAGCGGCGAGCATCTCTAAGACCAGGCTTCACAGAGCTGTCCATCTGGGGGGAGTCGTCCGGATTTATGACATCAGGCTGCCGGCCGGCCTGTCGATGTAGGCCTCCCGAAAGGATGGGCACTGCGTCCGGCAGTCCTGGCGGTGCTTTTTATAAGCGGGGTGGGTGGTCAGCTTTTTCCAAAGAGTAAAAACCTCACCAATCGATCCCGGAGCCTCTCCTTGCTGCAGGCCGTTGTCGACAAGCCAGGGAGGTTGACTCAGATGGTTATCAGCTATATAAACGGAAGAGAGTTATGGAGGTAAGAACAATGAACGTCACCAAAGGATTCCTGTCGGTCGCTTCCGCCGTCCTACTCTTTGCTGTGGCATCTGTATCTCAAGAGGCCGTGAAGATTGAGGCCGTGCTTTCGGTGCATTATGAGGAGCTTACAGCTCCGGAATTTGGGCAGGCCGTGGCCAAGTCAGAAGCCACCTGTGTCATCCCCCTCGGCATCCTGGAGAAACACGGTCCCCATCTTCCCCTGGGAACCGACCTGATCGACTGCCGGGAGGTGGCGCTGCGGGCAGCCAAGCAGGAGTACACGATCATTTTCCCGGCTTACTATTTTGGGCAGATTTTCGAAGCCAAGCACCAGCCGGGGACGATCGCCTACAGCACCGGGATGATGCTCGACCTTCTCCAGCAGACCTGCGACGAGCTCGGCCGCAATGGGATCACCAAGATCATCCTTCTTAACGGTCACGGCGGCAACGAATCTTTCCTCCGATTTTTCTGTCAGGCCCAACTCGCTTCGAGAAAAGACTATGCCGTCTATCTGTTTGACCCTGCCGAGGATAACTCCATGGAAGCGGCCTTAAAGAAGCTGCGTAAGACGACCATCGATGGCCATGCCGGGGAGGAAGAGACTTCGGTCATGCTGGCCCACCGGCCGGACCTGGCTCATGTAGACAGAGCGGGCCAACAGAGCGGAGAAGACCAAAAGCGGCTCGCCAGCCTCAAACATGCCTACACCGGCATCTGGTGGTACGCCAGCCAGCCCAACCACTATCGTGGAGACGGGAGCTACGGGAACAAGGAACTGGGGGAGCTGGCCCTCAACCTGGAGGCGGGTCTCCTGGCGGAGATGATCCGCTCGGTCAAGGAAGACACCGTGACGCTGGAGCTTCAGAATCAGTTCTTCGACGGGTCGGAGAGACCTCTGAAGACCAAGCAGTAGGCGAGGGCGGCTATTTCGACAGGCGGACGTCCCAGAGCTGCTTGGGAGGCGAGTTGTAGCCGTCCATCTCCAAGGTCCTCTCGGCAGTTAGCTTGATACCGGCCTGCTCATAGAGCTTGCCTTCCCCCTTGCCCTTGCTGTTGACGTTGAGCTCGA
>Ga0315296_10003277_pt1 | contig 13586 bp, 12 predicted proteins | sample YL17G14_18_MG_FD_203921 | JGI IMG/M metagenome (GOLD analysis project Ga0315296, IMG submission 203921) | Sediment microbial communities from Yellowstone Lake, YNP, Wyoming, USA - YL17G14_18 | ecosystem: Environmental > Aquatic > Freshwater > Lake > Sediment | place: USA: Wyoming | collected... | reverse complement strand
CCGTCACGTTGATCCCGAAGATCGTGCCGGCCGCGTAGGCGACCATCATGGTTTTGGCAGCCACCCAGTTCGCCCAGGCGTTATTGACGGCGGTAGCAACGATCTGAGCCGCCGCTGCCAGATAGTCCGTATAAGCAGCGGAGGATCCGAAGCCGCAGGAGGCAGCGCCTCCGGCGCCGGCCGCCCAGGCGGTCACTCGGATCACGATCTCCGTGACGATCATCACCTTTCCAACCGGCACGGTGATCAGCGGCGTGGCTACGACGGTCTTGGCGTTAATGCCCGAAACCTTGGCCAGAAGCGTGACAGCGTTTTCTCTTAAATCCATGAAGTCCTCCCTTACCACGTCGCCAAAAAGACGACGGAATTATCGAGACAAACCACGTTGTTGTCAAGACAGACGGCGTTCAAACCTTTTAACTCGAGCGCCAGGAGCTGAACCAGGGTGACGTTTCGGCTGCGGGTCGCTTGCAGGATCTCCTGGAGCGCCGAGGCCAAGCCGGCGTGATAGAGCCGGTCGTCGTCGGAGTCCGAGAAGATCATCCCCGGTTGGATGTCTGAGGGCGCCGCGGAGCCGCGCCAATGATTCTTCTCCCTGTTCTGCTGTTGGAAACTGCCTATTGATCCATCGACATAATCGGTTCCGTTTTCCAAGCCCATGTTTAAAGCTCCTTAGACCATATTCTCGTCGACGTATTTCTTGCCGATCTCGCCGTCGCTAAAGCGCTCCGTGATCTCGTTGCAGTAGTAGGCCCAGATCCGCTCCTCATTCGTCGCGTTCGTCCAGTTCGCCGGCAAGGCGTTCTCATCGCCATAAATCATATACTGACGGAGAAACCAATTCAAATCCTTTGCGACCAGGTCGAGCTTCATCCCGCTGACGTCCATATTCAAGCCGGAGACATAGCAGTAACGGCCATGTTCGCCGGCACCGATGAGGCTCACGCCGAACGGATCCTGGAGCCTGAAGTTCGTGAGGACGTCCAGGTCGTCGATCCAGGAGATCGGCACGGAGAATTTTATATCCGGGGAGCCGTAGCCCCATTTCAGGAGCTCCTCCTGGGCGCGTTTGTTCGCCCAGGCCGAGCTCGACGTCCAGGGAAAGTCGATCGGCTGAGCGGATTCGAGCTCCTCCTCGAAATCGTTGATGCTTGAATTCCGCTGGGCTTCGTCGCCCTGGGCAAAGACCTCCTGGCCCGGACAGTAATTCCAGCGAAAGCGGATCCTGTTCATCGCCGTCTTTAAATTGTATTGGAAGCTCGGAAAATCGAGCGTGTCGATCTGGGTGAAGACGAACAGATCCGTGCCCAGGACGTCCAGTCCCTTGCGTTCCACGTGAAACCTGCCCGTCCGATCGAAGGTGCTCAGCGCGCCCATCGTAAAGAGCTGTTCCTCCAGGATATTCTCCGAATTCTGCTCCCGCTGCAGGACCAGGTAGCCGGAAGTCGATTCGCCGGCCGCTGCGAAAGTTGCCGCCAGGGCATCAAAGGCGTCGAAGTCCAGGAATTCCTCCGGGACGCCGACGATGAAGCCCAGGAAAAATAGGAGAACATAGGCCGGATTCTGGACGTAGCCGTTGACGCTGTCCCAGCCAGCATAAGAATAGCCCTGGGCGTTGAACGTGATTTTCTTGTCGGCCATGTCGGACGTGAACGTGAGAAGGGTTCGCCCGTTGTCCCCATAACTCATTGCGTAGCCGGCAGACGGGTAGAGAACGCCGTCCGCGTATACCTGGGGGATTCCATAGAGCGAGCCGCGCGCGGCCAGGTACTGATGCGCGAGCGTGTCGATATAGACGGCCTCCACCGCGCCGCCGTTTCCGGCCATGGTCAGCGAGGCGTTGCCGATAACCTCGGGCATTTGTCGGTTCAGGTGATTTGGATGGATGTTCGGATACTCGGCCAGCGTGCATCTGTACTGCGGAACCTTGACCTTAAAATACTTGGTCGTTATGTCCCGAAGGCTGGCCCTAAAGACCGGGCCCGCCCGTTCGTAATCGTCGACAACGAGATAGCCCGCGGCGGTTTTCCAGCCCTCCGGCTGATCGGCCCAGCCGTAGAAAATTTCGACGACCTGATTCTTTATGAAATACTCGGCCAAGAGCTTCGAATATTTCATGTCGTGATTGGCCAGGCTGATCGAGGCGTCGCTGGCCATAAAAAGACCGCCGCGGTCGCTGACGCTGCGGGAGAGAGCCGAGAATTCGAGGATCCGGCCATCGTAAAAAATCTTGGGCGTGATCGTGTCGATCGGAGCGACATAGTCGTCGATCCCGCCGACGTATTTCTTCCAACGCCACTTTGAAAAGACAACCGGTTTTCGTTTCTGAACACCTGGGACCCCGGAGAAAAAGGTTATTCGGGTACCTCGATAAAGCCGTCCACTCGTCTCCGCTCTCCAATCTCCGGCATAGGCATGAGCATTAGGTATAGCTACGGATGCCATGTTTTTCAGTAAATAAATCTGATAACTACCTTCAGGCAGGGCGGGCATTTTTGGCGCAGGAATGGTGATTTGGAAGTTTGAGTCAATCGTGAAATCATCGTTTGGAATATGGCCGTGGAGAAGGAAATTACCCTGACCTTGCAGTCCCTCAAATTGGATATGATAAACCTGGTCATCCCATCCACCGGGAGGATGCTCGTTGAAGCCATTATAAGTCGTGTCCTCCAGTTCGGCGTCGGGGATGTTGAAGCCAACCCCGTAGAGTTTGACCTCAACCCCTCCAGCGGGAGGCATAGAGTATCGAGACAGGGAATTGACGACAGGATTCAAATAATAAATTCGATAAAGTTGTAAAGCGTGAGAAGCGGAAAATTCCGTCCCAGCCGCAGGTCCGATATCGGGATTTACATTTTGAAGGCAAAGCCCATGCCTTTCATATTGCCATTTGTGAAGCCAAACATCAAAACCAACCCCCGCTTTATATCGACATCCATAGCTCTTGAAAACGGTTTTGAGAAAGGGGGTATTCCACTGAGTGGAAGGCCAAAAGGCCGTATAATCGTTTACCATCATAAAAGGCACACTGATAATATCGCACCAGTAATTGACTCCGTCGATATACCAACCGTCAGCCAAAACCGAATCCCATACATCTGGTGACCAAGGATAATATTGTGCTTCATTTTTCGGGTGGCAATGCCCGACCCCGGCAGAATTCACAGATAATATTTGATAGACTTCCGCATAGTAATCTATCATTGCGTCGAGATTCACGGCGTCCACGGCGAAATCATTTTTCGGTCGGGCAACTCCCCGCCACTCGGTAAAAATATTCGGGACGGCATCTGAACGCGCCCAGCCGACCTTGCAAAAGTTCGTCCTGGTTCTTTGCCAATACGGACGGGGCTCATTCCACCCGGTAGTGCTCAAACTATGAAAACCAGCGTGGACGAATTGATTCCATTCCCGGTAGGGGATCGTCATTATGACCCTCCCGGCCCGAAGATTCGCGTCGCTTGGAATAATTCAAAGGGGATTGTACAAGAGGCATTGATAGCAGTAGATCGCAAAACCAGCCCGATATTTTGCGTATACGGAATTGAAGGAGGGGTTGAATAATAAAAATCATTTGGCGGGACGTGCTGGTAGGTTGTCCAGACGATCCCATCCGTAGAATATTGAAAACTCACATGGAAACCGTTGACGTCCGCCGAGATCCTCATTTTGAGCCAGATCGGAAGTGTCGTGACGGCCGTTAAATTATACGTCGTGCCGCTCATGGCATAAGCATAAAGCCCGGTATCCCTCCGGCCGAACATGATTCCTGCGTTTGTGACGATGCCTTCGGGGACTCCCATGTAAAGTCCGGTATGGCCGAGGGCATCGATTGCGAAACCTGCCGAATTTATTTTCGTCACGACCTCGCAGGGGAGCCCGGGATGTCCTATTGAGAGCTTGAGGGCGCCGTTGACCGTGCTCGTCCAGCGACAATCCGCAACAGCCGCCGTGAAGGTAATGGTGCTTCCGGCTTCGGTAAAAAATTTGACGAGGCCGGAGACGTTGATCTTTTTCCAAGCATAAAAAATGTCGGCATCGGAAAAATGATCCATGAAGGCGGATTGGGTTGGGTCGGTTGCCGGCGTGATGGAGGCAGATATCCTATTGAGCCGATAATTCATCTCCGAGATTTGATCGCGAAGATTTTTCAGATCGTCCCTGGCCGAAATCATAGCAGCGTGATCCCCCTGGTCAGCGCCTTGAGCTCGATCGACCAGTTCCTCAGCTCTTTTTCGCCATAGATCGGACGACTCGCGCTCGGGCTGCCGACGACCTTGACATAGTAAACGTGCGGCTGGTCCGGGAACGGAATGAAGACAAATCGGCCGGCCGGGCCGGAGATAGCCGAGAGGAACTGCTGGATCTCGTCGACCGTCGCGGGATCATTGATGTTGGTGAGCGTGATCTTGAAGCGGTCGGCTTCGCTGAGATATACATCCCAGTCCTGTCCATAGATCGTTTGCTGCTCGACGGCGTAGAAGGACAGGCCGTCATCGCGCGCCGGCTGGACGTGGGCGTTGGTGAAGGTAGCCCATTGTCCAAAAAAGAGCTCGCCGATCCTCGGGAAGACCGGATTGCCGGCGTCCGAAACCGTAAAGCGCCACCAGGCGAAGGTCTGATCGAAGCGCAAACACTCGTCATAGAGGCGCCAGTTCACATGGCCGACGTCCGTTCCGGGCCAGGCGTCAATCGCGTTTCCCTGGACGTGGCAGTCGGCGGCGTTCGTGAAGTTGTGATTGAACGCGGCGGCCAGCGTGATTCGCTGAGCAGCGGCGGCGAAATGAAGTTTGATCCATTGAGCGGCCTTGGCCGCAAAGTAGAACGGCTTCGAAGGTCGTTCGCAGTAAAGGTTTTCTTTGACATAGAGCGGATCCTCGGTGCTGACGCTATCGAGCGTAAGGCTCGTGATCAAATTCTCCGTCGCATAAAGGAACATGTTATACCCCCAGGGCCTCCTGCAGTTCGCGCTTGCCGATATTGCTCCGGATCATCTCGATAAACTGGGGTCCGATCTTTTTCCGGACCACGTCCTGCATGTCCTCGCTATCCAGGCAATTCACGTTGAAGTTCGCGGCGAGAATGATCTGGGTTGCCCCAGCTCCACCGCCGCCCGCGGCCGCTGCTCCGAGCGCGGCCTTGAGCCCGGGGATGGGGAGCAGGATCTCCGGAACGGATGGAGCGTTCTCGCCGGCGACCATCAGCGTCGGCTGCTCGATCAGGGCGCCCGCGGCGCCGTGAGGGAGCTTGGAGAGCTGACTGTCGATCGACTGGAGAGCGCCGAGCATGGGTCCCAGGAAATCTTTTATCGCGTAGAGCACGTTGACCGTTTCGCGGGTCGCCGTCTCTGTATTAACGAAGAAGTTATGAAAATTATTCAGATAGGCTTCGGGCAGATTTATCACCCAGTCATGGAGCTCCTTGCCGTCTGCCCACATGAGCTTGAGCCAGTACGTGACGTCGGTTTGTTTGCCGCCTCCTCCGCCGAACAGGGCTTCAATGGCCTTAAAGCCGGCGAAGATAGCCAGGGCAATTCCTCCGACGATGAGGAGCGCCGGCGCGGCCGCCGCCAGGATGGTCGCGGCGGTGGCAATCCCCGTGGCCAGGGCCACGATCGCGCTGGCAATCCCCGTGGCAATCGTCACGATGCCCGTGGCCACGGCGCTAGTGATCGCGGTGATGATCGTGGCGAGGCCGGTTCCAAGCGAGCCTAGGGCGGTTCCGATTGAGCCCGCGGCGCTCGTTGCAGTTTCAGCCATTCCTTTGACGCTGTCGACGACGCCCGTAGCCGTCTCCTTCGTTTTTTTAAGGAGGGTATCTTCGAGAAATCCCTTGATCCATTTCGTGGCGATCTCGCCGATCATCGTGAAAAACGAATCCTTGATATTGCCCCAAAGATTTTTAAAAAACTCCTTGAAGTCGATATCCATCTTGAGGAGCTTGTCAACGCTCCATGTCTCGACAAAAGTCTTGAAGGTGTCTCCGAACCCTTGGGCGATGTTATTATAGAGGCCGGCAAATGCCTCGGAGACGGGATCTACTACCTTGGTCGTTATCTCGTCCTTCGGCCAGCCCGGGAATGGCGGGAGATGGATCCCGATAATTGCCAGTTGCATACGCTGTAGCTCATAGATATAAGCCTTGAGCGTTGTGGTGCTCATCCCCATTTCATAAGCCATGGAGTCCAGTTTATCGTCAAGAGTGCCGAAGGCATAGGCCGTTGATCCAAGTTCTTTCGGCATGGTTATCATCAGGTCGCGCATGTTCCTGGACGGCGGAAGCGCCGTCTTCATGTAGTAGCCGTAGTCCCAAAGTTTCGTATTGAGATCGGCCTGGATCTCCTTGGCTTTCTCCTCGCCGATCCGATGCTCGTCCTGGGCCCCCTTGAGAGCTTTGAGAGCCAGAAGCGCGTTATTGATGGCCTCATCCCGCTCCTTCATTGTCGGGATCCCTGCGCTCGACATGTATTCGGTCAAAGCCTCCTGAGCGGTCTTTTGTTCCAGGAGGCTCCTAGCCAGGCCGTAGCCATCGCCCTCCGCCTCTTTCGAAACGCCATGGAGCCCGGCCTGTGTTTCCTTGTGCTTTGCGACCGCCACCCCGGCCGCATCGTGGCTTTTGACCAGGACGTCCAGAGATGCGGAGCCCGTCGTTCCGGTCTTTTTATACTGCTCCGAGAGAATGTCCAGGGCCTCTTGGATCGACTTCACCTTGTGGCCGGCCAGCTCCGAGGCCAGACCGATTGCTTCCTGTTGCTTGGCGTAAGCCGGCGCGTGGCCCAAGCCCATCTCGACGTTATGCTCTTTGATGATCCCCAGGAGCTTGAAGGCCTTGTCGAAAACCCCTTCGATAACTTTGTCCAGGCCGGTCATCTCACCGATTAAACGGCCGATTTTCCAGCCGACGAAGGCTGCCGTGCCGACGAGCGCCACTTTCCCGAGGAGGTTGCCGGAGGACGTGATCGGTTTGTTAAGGTTCAGAATGGCGCCGCCGAGCGACTTGCCGGCGCCGGCGAGCGAGCCGAACAGCCCGACGATTTTCGGGACCATGTAGCTGATCGGTCCCAGGACAAGCATGAGGAGCCCGGCCTTCATGGCCAGGCCGGCGATCTGCCGGACGAGCTCCGGATTCTGTTCTATCCAGGTCAGGATGTTCTGGATGACCGGCCGCACCGCCGCGACGAGGTCTTTGAGGATCGGGAGCACGGCCCGGCCGATTTCTTCCCGGACGTCGTCGAGATCCATCTTGAGCTGTTTACATTGGCCGCCGAAGCCTTTGGTGGTGGCCAGCGCCGAACCTCCAAACTCCGTGGACAGCTCTTTGAGGATGATCTTCTGAGCGTCGAGCGAATGACCGGACTCGACGAGGACCTTGATGAGCTCGCGCTGTTCTTTCGTGAAGTTGACGCCGACCCTTCGCAGGGCCGTAACCCCCATCACCGGATCCTGGAGGGCCTTCCCGAGCTGGATAGCCGAGCCTTTGAGGTCCTGGCCCAGGGCGACGCTCATGTCGAGCATGACCTTCGTCGCCTCCGGGAACGTGTCTTTCCCGATGTTCGTAAAAGTCAGGAGGAGGTTCTCGCCTTCGAGGATCAAATCATGGGAATAGCTCGAGTCCTTCTGCAGGGCCTCGGAAAGTTTTATGGCTTCGGTAGCCGTGATGCCGGCGACCCCCTTCGTCGAAGCCAGGACCGTGTTCAGTTGCCGGATCGTGCGGTCCGCTTCGCCGGCCTCTTTGACGCAGCTCATCAGCGCGCCGACGATCGCTCCTCCGGCGACCATCATTACCGAGCCGGCCGTCTTGAAGCCGGAGGCCACGGTCCCGGACATGCCGACGAGCTTTTGCCCGTCCTTGACGACGGACTGGACGCTGGAGTTCCAGCCGCTCTTGTCCAGGATAAGCTTGGCCGTGATGGCTCCGGCGAGGAAACCTCCACCTGTCATAACAGTTCTCCCTTTTCACGCATGTCCAGCTCGAGATTCATTTTTTCTATCTCTGTGCTGTACTCCGAATTATCGGCCTGCGCCATGCGCGCCGCGGTCCAGGCCCGGATCTTGCTCAGGAGACGCCAATACTTCGCCTCCCGGATCCAGAAGTTCAGCTCGCGGAAATCGAGGTCAAAGAATTCCCGGTAGTGAAAGAGCCCAGGGAATGTATGAGCTACGAGACTAACGCCTCGTCCCCAGGCTTCGGCCCGTTTTTTTCTTCGTCGCGCTTGCCGCGTTCCTTGGTCTCGTCCGTGACGTAGCGGGCGATGGTCCGCAAAACCTCGACGTCCATTTCGTTGACGAGGTCGGCCGGCGCGTTGGTCAGCTCGATGATCTCGTCATAGACGGCCGTCGCGTCGCCTTCGGTCAAGCGCTTCTCGATATCCTTGAGAAAGACGAAGCTCTTGCGGTTCAGCTTCTTGACGGTGTAGGTCTGCCCGTCCACGTCGAACGTGATCGGCGGATAGAGACTTTTGGACGTGTCGATCTGGAGCTTACTCACGGAGTCAGATCTCCGAAGTGCCCGAACTTACCGAGCGTCGGGGTATCCTGGCTCGGGAACACCATCCACTTCGTGGCGAAGACGCGCTGTCCGTCCCTCGCCCAGCCGACTTCCCAGGCCGCGTAGGGATAGCACTTGTAAAGGTGCGTCCACGTGGCCTCGTCGGGTGAGGGCACGAGGTCGACCATCGGCTTGATGATGATGTAGTACGCATCATCATACATGTTTCCGCCGCACTTGTTGGCCATGACAAGCGCTCCCCCGACGATCGTGCAGCCCGGAAGGACTGCCGCGAGCTTGACCCAGGACGAGCGGGTCATGGGGATTGTCAGGTCATAGACGGCGCCCGAAAAGACGGCGTCCACGGCGGCGTCACCGAAGCCTTCCTCGAAGACCTTCTGGATCGAGTCGTCGCGCTTGAGCGAGACTTTGTCCAGGAACGGAGAGAGATTGAGATTGAGGAAACTCGGGCCCACTCCGAAGTCGAAAACGACTTCGCAGGGGCTGATGTCTCCAATGGGGAGTTTACCCATGATTGAACCTCCTCTGAAAATTGCGCCTTGGGGCGCATGTCAGCCGCATGTGTGGTGTAGGGAGGGAGGCACCGAGATCGGGGCACCACGGGGCACCTGGCGTCATGGCCGGGGGAATTATAAGGGGGGACGGATCATTCATCGGTTGCCTTGATCCTCCAAATGTAGTTTGTCGAAAAAACATAGAGCCCAACTTCGCCGGGCTGTTCGATCGGGGCCGGCCAGGCCACGGCGTCGATCACCATCGCCGTCCACTTCACCCCAGGGGCGATGATCGGCAGGTCGAGCCAGCTCTGGCCCTGCAGGAGCCAGTAGAGGGCGACGGCGTCCTGGCGCGCCGTAAAATACGTCTTGGCCCGGTTCCAGAATTGGATCGGCTTATCGGCGCGGTCCGGGAGCGCCGGCACGGTATCGGCCGGCGTGTTTTCCAAAAGCAAAAGGACGCGGTCCGGGATCGGGAGCCCGGCCTTGGTCGTCAGCGGCAAGTGGCCGACGAACAGATTGACGTCGATCACCCAGGTCGTCCTATTTTCGATGAGCTTGGCGATCTCCTGGATCATTTCATTTCCCCAAGCCCTTCGGCGGTGATCCGGATATATTTTTCCTTGTTCAGGACGAGCTTCGTTTCGAGATACTTCGGCCCGGATCCGGAGAGCGTCCAGCCGGCCGACGAGCCCTCCCATTCGTGGAGCCTGGCCGCATAGGGAACGTTGAAGCCGACGATGATCGAGATCTTGTTAAAATCCGTGACCGGGATAACGACCTGATTGCGCCAGAGGTGTCCCGTTTTATGCGGGGCCCGCGGCTCCTCCATGATTGCGTCCCGGAGAATGATCGAACCGGTTTTGAAAAGGGATTTTTCCAGACGTCCGGGGATGATCGTCTGAGCGATGTTCAGAAATTTGACGTCGAAGTCCTTCGTGTTCAGCGTGAAGCTCATTCGACGTAAACCTCCAGGTGGTGGACGGCCACGGAGTCCTGCGGCTTCGAGATATTGAGCACGGCATGGTCCCGGCCGTCAAATCGAACCCGGCTTTGAAAGCCGATGCTCGTCGTCGGCTTGTAGAAAATCAAGGCCGTGCTCAAAACCGACTCGCCCTTGTAGCTCCGGATCCACTTGTTGCCGTACTGGATCCTGCATTTGATTCCGAGCTGGATCGTCTCCGTTTCCTCGCTCCAGTCGTCCGTATGACGATCGACGATGTCGCAGGTGTTGATGAGCAGGGAATCGAAACTCATGCCCATCTCCTGAAAACGAACGTGCCGATGTCCTCCCGACCAAGCCGCGTCTCGTCGTCGCCGGCGTAGACCAGGGCGAACTTCCGCTCGAGCATGAACTCGATGAAGCCGCGCCAGGTGAAATACCAATAGTGCTCCGCGGGTTTGAAGTGCTTGGAGGCTAGAACGTGTTGGGCGCTTCGGAAAATCGGGAGCGAGACAAAAACGAACTGATTTCCGAGGACCTTGCTGAGGATCGTATCCGGTTTTTCCACGTGCTCGAGCGAGTCGAAAAACGTGATGCCTCCGAAACGATCGAGCCCGCCGGCATAAGGATCATGGAAAGCGTTGAGCGACTTGAGCGTATCGACGGCCTTCGGGCATATGTCGAATCCAAGCGCGTTGCCTCGCCTTCGAAGAAAAGCGCCGTTGGCCGCCCCGAAGTCCAGGATCCAGGGCCTGGGCGTCAGGAATTGATTGACCAGGGCCGCCCTTGCCGCGTTGATCCGCTCGCCGATCGGCGTATGCTCGCGCCTTTCGTACTCGTCGAAATAGGCGTCGGAATACATGGCCCGGCCGTCGACGGGGAAGAAGCCGAATCCCTTTGGATCGTTCCAGGTGAGCTCCTCTGCCAGCCAGCGCTCCATCCCCAGGAATGGCCGGAGAGCCTGATAGACCGAGTCCGGCGTCGTCGCCGGCGACCCGTAAATAAACGGCTGATAGCGCGGCGAATCTTTCGCCCAAGGCGGAAGCCAGGACGTCATAAAGTGCCTTTGGAACTGGCCGCCTTTCGAGATTCCGGAGATCGGCCAGAACATCGCGCACGGCGTCTTATACTGGACGGCCATAATGGCCAGGCCCGAAGGATAGGCCGTGAACGTGTCGGCCTGCCGGATGAGCTCCAGGACCTGGGGGACGTCGGTCCTGCCGACCATGTCGATCAAACGATCTTTGCTCGCGGCCAGGAGCTTATCGGCGTAGGTTCTGTCCCAGGGCGCGCCGATGAGGACGAGCGGCTTACCTGTGTGGGCATGAATTCGACTGATGAGCTCGATCCACGAGCCCAAGGGCCAGTCCACGGACCATTTTTGATTGGCGTGCTCGGAGCTCGCATAAATGAGGTCGAGCCTTCCGAGCTTCGTTTTGAGCTCAGTAGCTGCGTCCTGAGCCGACTTCGGAAAAGGCCGGACCGGATAAGACCAGTTCGTTTTATAGTCGGGCAGGATCTGGTCGAGAGTCTTGCCCGATTCGAGCGCCGAATTGAATTCGATCATGAGGTCCAGGCCTTGGCGCCTGGGGAGAAGCGAGCGGCCGGAGCCGCCGTCCAGGGCGAACTCGAAGCCGAGCGGAGTCCGCCAGCGCACGACCTCGTCGATGAAAGGAAGGTGGTCCAGGTATTGAGCGTTCATCGCGTGACCGTGATCCTCGTGCATGGCCACCCGGAGGATGTCGATTCCTTCTTTCTCCTTGAAGGATTCGAGCTTCGTCATGACCCAATGCAGATCTCCGAGGCCCGGGGGGACACCGATCGTCGTCGTCTTGAGCGCGGCCGGTTGTCGATCGAGCTTCTCGAATTTCCGGATGATCTCCTCTTTGTCGAGCTCCTTGTGGCAGTCGTGCGTCATGTTCAGACAGAAGCAGAACGGATCCGGAGCCGCGTAGGCGAACCGCTCGAGCCCCATCTGCCGATCGAGGAGGATCTCCGGCTTCTGCATCCCGCCGAAAAGACAAAAGCATTTCGTCCGCTCGGCGATGGCCACGAGCATCAGGAAGCCGGGATAGCAGAGCGTCATGTCGGCCAGTTTTACGAGCCCGAAGATCGTCGTGAGCGGGAGCTCGCCATTATGGAATTCCTTGTCGACCCCGCGCAACGGCGGGCCGTCGATCCACTCCTCTCCCGGCTTGAGGTCGGCCAGGCTCAGGAAAAAGTAATCCTTGCCGAACCGGTCGAGGAGGAGCTGATAATATTCCATCTTCGGGTTTCTGGAGGATGCGAGCCATTCGCGGCGGAGCGTCGGCGGCCTGACCAGGCACAGCTTTTTTCCGGTGAGGGGAAGCTCCTGGATGATCTTCTTGGCAGCCAGGATCCACTCCTCTTTGACCGGAAAACTGAAATCGTATTCCGGGAGCTCGCCTTTTGTCCGAACACATTCGGCGTTCGAGAGCTCGCGGGGCGTATTCCTTTGGATGGCGCCGCTCGGACCGACTCCTCCGTAAAGCGGCGTGAAGGCACTCCAGTCCAGCCGAGCGGATCCCGCGGGCGGGATCGAGTAGCTCGTGAGGTGGTATTTCTGGATGTGATTGAGCTGAGTTCTCAGGTGCATGAGTCCGGGCTGGATGAACCGGACGCCGGGGATATCCCAGTAGGCCTCCGGCAAGCAGGTCCGGACATAAACCTCGCGGTAGCGCTGCGCCAGGTGTCGGATGAGCGGCCGCTGATAAAAATTATCGCCGAAGCCGTAGCAGCCCATAAACATCACGGCGTTGGCCGAGATACGGAGTCTCCGCTCGAGCGCCCTGGCCTGTCGATCGTCGGCTTTCATTCCAGGGCCTCCTTCCAGGATTTTTTTGGAAAGCGGGGGAGCGCCGAATCCGGGTTCAGGTTTATGACCGTCCGGCCGGCGTCCCGGAGCTTCCGATAAGCTCGGTAGAAATGCAGACGGAACGACTCCACCTGCTCGACAGTTTGCTTGATCGGGTGGCCCCCATGCCAATGCGACCGATCTCCTTCGTGCTTCATGTCATAGCCCAGGAGATAGATCGGATCCGCGCCCAGGATGAAAGCCAGATTGAGCGCAGCGTAGCCCGAATTATTTCCGGTCCCGAGGCCCTGGGCGTAGCTCGTTCCCCATTGTCGCTGACTGGTAAGGAAATTTCCGAACGCCTTGACGATGTAGACGTCGTCCGGGAGCTTGGCGCCGTAGAGGAGACACCATACCTTGAGCCCTTGATATTCCTCGAAGCGCTGTCGGCATGCTTCGCCATAGAGGCCTTGACGGATCCAGTTCAGGACCCGGACGTCCATGGCAAAGAGGATCGTCGGCCAGAACCGCTCGAAGGCGCGATTGATCCCGATCGAAAGCCGGCCGTCGAGGAGCGAGAAGTCGAATTGCCGGAGGCTGGGACCGCCGCCGACGATGAAACAGGAGCGTCCCTTCCAGCTCCCTTCCGGGAGCACCTCGCTCAGGTAGTGGTATCCGCCGAGGTTCGTGAGCTCGATATCCAGCGGCGTTCTCGTATCTTCGATCATGGCGCCATGATGATCCCTTTCCCCTTCCCGGCGAAAAGCGTCAGCAGCCGGTCCACCTGCAGGATCCCGGTGTACCAATGGATCGTCGTCCCGCTTCC
>Ga0315296_10003276_pt1 | contig 13588 bp, 30 predicted proteins | sample YL17G14_18_MG_FD_203921 | JGI IMG/M metagenome (GOLD analysis project Ga0315296, IMG submission 203921) | Sediment microbial communities from Yellowstone Lake, YNP, Wyoming, USA - YL17G14_18 | ecosystem: Environmental > Aquatic > Freshwater > Lake > Sediment | place: USA: Wyoming | collected... | reverse complement strand
CGATTGAGGGATTGCCAACGAAGGATACCAACGTAGCGGGATCGAAAGCAACATCACTGGAGAAGTGGACATGAAGTTCCGCGACTGGGCCTTCCTCTGGTTGTGGGTCATGGCCGGGATGAGCCCCCTCATGATGTTTGCCATGATCGTCGGGGCGCGGGAAGGGGGCCTCAGCCTGGTAGTATCCCTCGCCTTCACAGTCCTGGGCTTCGCCATGGCCATCCGCGCCACACTCCCGGGCCTGGATGGGTTCGAGGAACTGGGAGACCTGAAACTGTTCGGCCTGGGGCCACGGCCAAGGAGGAAGATATGATTCCGGCCACGGAATTCTACCTCAAGGCAAAAGACGCAATCGAAAAGGAGGGCTACGGTGGGGAGATAGAATACGTGGAGCACATCAAGGAATTGAAGCAGCAGACCCCAGAAAAATTCCTCCGCGAGTACGTATGGGTCGTCCTGAATGCGGGAATGAAAGAGCAGGTTGCGAGGAAAATCTTCGATAAGTTCTGGGAATGCGTGCGGGGAGATTCCCTGCTGATCCAGGAGGATGTGAACCCATTCCGGGTGATAGGCCATCCGGAGAAACGAAAGTCAATCGAGGAAGCCGTAAGGGTGTTCCGGACCTGGTTCAAGGAACTGTTGGTAGCCGATGATAAAATCGAATACCTTGAGAGCCTGCCGTTCATCGGGCCGATCACGAAATATCACCTAGCACGGAATATCGGTATCGATACGGTGAAACCAGACCGGCATCTGGTTAGGCTGGCAGAGAAGTTCGGGTTCCCTTCGCCATTGGAGATGGTCAAGGCCATCCAGACCGAACTCATAGACGGGCAAGGCCCACCTGAAAAGCTGGGGACCATTGACCTAGTTCTCTGGCGATATTCCAATCTATTCGGGAGCTGAATTATGAAAATCGTCGTCAGCGGAACACGGACAATGAACGATGCAGTCTTCATCAAGGAATGCCTCGACAAATCGAAATTCCGGTCCACGATGACGGCACAGTTAAATAGCCATAGCGACATAGCAGGAAAGTAAGAATGATAACTTACCGCTGTGAAATTTGCGATAAAGAATTCAAGGCATATCCTCAATCCCACGGAGCAGATAGACGGTTCTGTTCCAGGGCCTGTTATCAGAAATGGCGGCATAAACATCGCAGGATGAGCACCTGTGGGAATTGCGGCAAGACATTTACCCGCTTTCAGACGAATTCAGGAAAGTTCTGTTCCAGGGCCTGTTTCCAGGAATGGCGGCATAAACATACTGAAAAGGCCAGGATTCGTATCTGTAAGAATTGCGGCAGGGAGTTCCTTAAGAGAACGAATAATAAGGGCATCTTCTGCTCATTTGCCTGTTTTATAAAATGGATAAAGGCGCACAAAATACTGAGGATGAGGATCTGCGAAATCTGCGGCAAGGAGTTCGAGTGGAAGAAGTTTGAGTATAATACGAAGAGAGGCCATCACAAAGGGCGATTTTGTTCCAGGAAATGTTTCCTGAAATACTGGATCAAACCAAAGAAGATGATAGATTGTCCCAAATGTGGAACGCAGTTCAGGCAGACCCAATATCATAAGAAATATTGTTCGCGTGAATGTTATTCTGCCGGTCGCTCCAAATCAGGAAAATCGAGGCAAGAGGTCTGCCGGGAACTCCTCAAGAAACACCACGACGATATGAAGGGCGATCCCGAGCGGCTGACAACCAATTTCATGGCCAATCTCGTGGGGTGCTCCTGCCCGAAGACGGGGGCCTCGTAATGGGTCCACAAATCGTTCTCACGGCCCTAACCTTTATCGGGCTGGTCATCGATCACATCCTCACAGCCTACGCCCTGAGAAAAGAGGAGTTCCACGAAAAAAACCCGACGGTAGTGGCCCTCATCAACAGGTTCGGATATTACCGGGGTTTGGGCATTCACGCCCTCGTATCCATCCCGGTGGTCACAGGGACCGTCTGGTTCGTCGCCGGATATCTCGGGTGGTGGATAGTGTCGGCCCCGGTAGTAATCCTTGCGGCCCAGGTCTGGAACGCGAGTCACCTCTTCATGAAAAAACTGACACCGGAGGAACTTGCGGCGGCGAAGATCCATTGGTTCTTCAGGAAAAATTACGGGTGAAATCATGATTGAATGTGCGGAATGTGGAACCTTATTTGAAATGAAGATCCCGGAAAGCCGGAAGATCATCGAATGTCCGGAGTGCAGGATAAAGCTCGTCACGGGCATCGACCTGAGCAGGGAATGCCACGATAACTGCAATGCCTGTAGTGAAATACAGCGAAGAACCTGCGCGGAGATCGATGAGGCCATCAAGAAAGGTGACACCTTCGAGCATCTCATTATCACGGTTCCATGGGACGGGAAAATGATCAGAAAATCCGTGAGGGCCAGCAAAAAATCAGACGAGCCCCCGAGCTGCTGCGGTCAGCCGATGGTAGAGGACTGGAGGCTGGACAACCAGTTCTGGATCCATGTCCCAGTCTATAGGTGCCAGCATTGCGGCCATGATACAATCAGAATGGTGGGATATTCATGAGAAACAGGCCGGTAAAATTTGAAAGACGGATCCCTGTGGAAGTTACAACTCCTGTAATCGTTGAATGGACCGGATATAAGCCCTGGCCAGGGTATCGCCCACCGAATTTAAGAGCGAGGAAGTATGTCTTCATCCCATTCCACTGACGCCCTGGAACATTTGAAGGAATACAACGAGCTAATGGAGAAATTCAAAAAGGAGATGGAGCTGGTCCGGAAGTTCCCGATTAAGCCGATGCGCCCAAAGGAAAAGCCACAGGAATGGGAATGCAGGGTCTGTGCATGACTAGGGAACCAGACGAAACCTCTGATGATTACACGGACCGCCTGCTCGGGACGCGCTGGAAATATCATTTCTGCCCGGAAGGGGTAACAATCGATTGTCAGGATCATACGATAGTCGAAGGCGCGGACAAACCGCCAAGAAATCCTGTCCATTCGCCCGATCTGTCGCATAAACAGGAAGGGCTAAAGAAGAAAGACTGACCTCAATGCATATGCATAGGGATATGGATTTGTGTCCCTTTTTCGTACAATAAATTATTTTGCGTATCAAATTTCGCTATTTTTGATACACAAACTTCGTAGCGTATCATAAGTGGTACGCAAAATCAGTCCGATTAACTATGACTCAATATAAGAAAACATAAATAGCCTGGGGACACTATAACTGGCTTGAGGACAGTATGACTGATTCTGAAAGAGGAAAAAGCATCTACACAAGCGAGGATCTGCGCGATTTCATCTGGGAGATCCGGCGTGGCAGGGAGACCCTTACCGATGTCCTGGAGAGACTCATCAAAGATGCAGGCATATGGGAGACCTACGTGGCATTCCTGGCCAGGCGCGGCAAGGAACCCGGGAAACCCAAGGAACCTATCGAGGTGAAGCCCAAGGAGCCTGCAAAGAAGAAGGTCGCCAAGGAACAGGCCAAGGAGCCTGTAAAGGAACCAGGGATCGACCAGATCGATGGACCCATAAAGCCGGTCCAGCCGGTCCCTCCGGTGGCCACACCAGTTCAGTCAGCATCACCGACACCAGCTCCGGTCAGGCCATCATCGCCATCCCCCGCGCCAGCCCCTGCACCACAGGCAGCCCCTACATCGCCTCCGAAAGTCACGTCTCCTCTGGGTGAACTGGCCAAGGCACCAGCCCAGGGTGTTGCCCAGCAGAAAGTCGAGCCAGGGAAAGTAGCGGCAGGGATCCCGGCAGGGAGGATACCAGGACAGGCCACTCAGAAGGTCGAGCCCGTGAAGGTAACGATAGGCATCCCAACCTCACCTCAACCACCACCAAAGGCACCCGGGGCCTCGCCATCCCCCGCGCCGCAGCCAATCGTGGGTGAGAAGAAGGAACCCCAGAAACCCCTGATTCCACCAGTCAAGAAGGAGGAGCAGAAGCCTCCAGAGAAGAAGGAACCTGTGAAGGATCCTGATGCCGAACAATGATGGGCACTCCTGGAATGAATGCCAGAAGAAAGCAGAGGATCTCTGCGAGCAGCTCCATAAAGAGGGCTATACCGGCCAGGATCTCATATTCATTGGGGAGCAGATCGCTACCGGGGGTCGTTTCATCACGACCTTCGAGGCAGTGAACGCGGCTGTAGAAGCGGCAAGGGAACAGATCCAGCAAATAGCGAAGGGGAAATGACGCTCGAATGTAAGGCAGAGGTCTCTGGCGGGATACTGAAGGAAATAGCCAGGGCCATCAATCAGGTGGCGGCAGGCCCGGTGAAATTACACCTCAGCCCGGAAGGGCTGATAGTCAGGGCCGTGGATAATGATCGGGTCAACATCATCACGGTCACTCTGGAGAGAGCCGCCTTCATCAAGCTCACCACGGGTAAGACGGGGTTCGTGGTTGATCCTAAAAAGTTCGACAAGCTCCTCGGGCACCTGGAAAGCTCGAATGTCTCCCTGGCCATCCGGACTTGGGACGAGTTCCCAGGACCATCAGGAGAGACCGGGAAGAACTCCTTCCTGGAGATCCAGCAGGGCCAGACCGCCCTTTATTTCGTGAACAGGATCATTGGCTACCAGGATCCGGGCGAACCGGCAATGGACGAGGCACGTCCGGCAGGCCGCGTCACATTGCTCGGGAGGGAATTAGCCCACGCGATCAGGGCCGTGGCCGATACCGGCTCAAATGCCAGGTGGTATATCGACACCGAGAAAAAGAGGTTCCACATCATCTCGGAAAGGTTGGGGGACACTGCGGAGCTCGTGGAATGTTCCTTCTACGAGCCGAGGCATTTGGTCAGGACCGACTCTGAAGTGGGGGTCACACTCAGTTCCCATTACCTCCTCGCGGTGGCTCCAATCTTGGAAATCGCAGGCGATGTGGATATCGTCTTGAGAGAGGACTACCCCGTAGAGATAAAGTTTAACCTGGCGGATTCCAATACATGCAAGGTAAGGTACATGCTCGCGCCACGTATCGCTACGGACTGATGCAATGGACGATCCGGGGAAAATTGAGATAGATGGGAGTGATCTCGTGACGATTCTCGATGTCATCGAGATCATGGCCAAAAAAGGTTCTTTGACGGGCCTCTCTCTCGAAGAGATAAAGAAAATCGGTGAAGCTATAGTCATCCTCGAAGACCTGAAGAAGACGGTGGAACTGAACATCGAGCGTGAGAAAGAAAGGAATCAGGTCCAGGCCAAGATTCCCCCCACTCCTCCACCTGGCGCACCAATACAACAGCCGCAGCCACAGCAACCAAGGGGCCCGGCAGCCCCAGGGCCGGTTAAGCCAGCAGCTCCAGCGAAGGGGCCATTCCCGAAGGAAGAGAAACAAGCCCCCCTCGTAGGGAAGGAGCCACCAAAGGAACAGCCGAAGGAGCCAGAACAGAAAGGTCCAAGGGAAGTCCCGACGGATATCTTCCAAAAGGATACCCAGGTGCCGCCCAAGAAAGAGGCCCCCGCGAAAGCCACGGTGGAACCAAAGAAGGAACCAGAACCCGTGAAGGAGCCACCGAAAACAGCCCCTGCGGAACCGAAGAAAGAGCAGACCTCGATTCCACAGGAAGAGAAGAAACCTGAATCGAAACATGAGCCATCGAAACCGGAGGAACCGGAGATCCCGAAGGATGCAGAACTGCGCTGCTCGGTCTGCAAGGTCATCATCATCCCGCAGCAGGCCAAGCTCTCCCGCCTGTTAATCGGGAAAGACCTGTGCAAGAAGCATATGGAAGATGTAACGAAGGGAGCAACGTGATGGAACGGAGAGAATATATTAACGCAAGGATGAGGTATCAGGAGAGGAACTAATGGGCTACGGCAAGCATCTCATGGAGGAAAGGCTGGGCAGAGAGATAGGACGGAGGTACGGTGTTCCGTTTCATCTTTTCGTGATGAACGGTGGCCACCTCATGGCGACCGAGGGCGAGATCCGGGCGGCGGTCCCAGGCTGGTTATTTGACGAGCAGCTCAGGCAGAAGTGCAGCAGGATCCGGCAGGGGTCGATTCCATGAAAGCCTGTGAGATGGCCCTGGTGGGGATTCTGTTTCTGGTGATCGCGCATCTCCTGAAAGACGGAATCCTGGCACTACTCGCGGTGGTGGCGGGTATGGTGTTTTTGCTCCATGCCCTCTACAAATGGATGTCATGCAGCGGGGTTTCGGGGGTAAGCGCGTGATCTGCAGGCTTCTTCTCCTGATCGTCCTCGTTCTCTTTGCGGCGGATATTTTCGTCTTCAAGGGAACTTACGTGGTAAGGCCCATCCCGCTGGATGCAAACACCATTTCTCAGGCGTATAGCATCTCACCGGATATGGGGCGATGGTCTGAATGGGAGTCAAACTTCACCTTTGACCCGTTCATGGTCGGTGGATCCCTTCTTATCCTGGCAGTTGTCTTAAAAGGCATCTTCGGAAGTTGTTCCAGGGGGATGGCCGCGTGACAGACGGGATACTTTCCGAAGACGGGCTCCTGGCCAATCTCTGGACCGTGGCGGCGGACCACTGGCTCATCAGGGACAGGGCTGCCCCATGGTGGATCATTGTCACAACTGCTTTCGGGTTGACCGCTATCTTTGCCAACTATCTGCCGATATTCCTCTATGTGGTCCTCGATTCAAAGGGAATGCTACCACTGGAATCGGCCATGTCAATCTCCTACGGAAATATCGACTCGATGCTCAACCTGTCAGGAGACCTGATCCTCATCCTCCTCGCATACGGGGCTATTGCGTTCCTGGTGGACTGGTATGCGCCCTGGCAGTTCCGGAAGAATGAGGAGTTCCTGGAGAGTTCGATCCCGCTGGAGGCACAGATTATGCCAAAGAAGGGTGATGATGCATGGCTATGACGATGGACGCGCTCATGAGGGCCGTCGAGATTATCGTAGGCACGGGATTCATCTTCGCAGTGGCAGGTTTTCTCATCTTCAGGGCCACGGCGAATGAGGAATCATCAGAAATGAAATCAGCAGGTTATTTCCTGATGCTGGCAGGACCGGGGATGATTATCCTCGGACTCGTCCTGTACGTCATGGGAGTAAACGGAGGCATATAAAATGGCAAATAGGAATTGGGGAGACGATTGCGAGGAATACAACAATCTCAAACCAACCATCGAGCAAGCGGTGAAGACCTATCCGTTCAGCACCGCGAGCATGAAGATGTTCTATCACCACTTTCTCAAGTTCGTCGAGAAAGATTCGATATCGAGAAAACGGGCCTTGATCTATCTGAGACAGTTCTTCGATTTTAACCCGGACTGGAAGAAATACTCGAAGTACGCCTACGTGCGGGTGGCTGAAGAGGATGCCCGTTAACTGGGAGGACCGGGAAAATCTCAGAGCAGAGTCCAGCCTGCTCGTCTGGTATCCCCATGTCAAAGACCTGATCCCGAGCCCGAAGACAGTCATCCTCCCGCTTACGAAGGACCAGGTGAAGCATCTTTTCGAGAGTACTTACGAGGACGACCCGAAGCCAATCAAGAAGGATCTGGAAAAGGCCATAATAGAAAAGGCAAGGGAGATCGGCTATCCTCTCTTCCTCCGGTCCGACCAGTCAAGCTGCAAGCACGAATGGTCAGAGACCTGTTACGTTAAAAAAGAAGCGGACCTGTTGCAGCATGTCCGGAACCTCATCGTCTTCCACCGCGAGGCAGACATGTTCGGCGGGATCAGCCTTGCCGCCCTGGTCTTCAGGAAGTTCCTGAAACTGAACTCCGGGTTCAAGGCATTCAAGGGCATGCCGGTCTCGAAGGAGCGGCGGTATTTTGTCAGGGATGGCCAGGTATGCTGTCGGCACAGTTATTGGCCAATAGATGCAATCCTCTTCTATGGCCGCAAGCCTCCGGATGATTGGAAGCAGCTCCTCGCTGCGATGAACCGGGAGAGTGCCGATGAAATTGAACAACTCACTGCATATGCATTGACATTCTCGGCCCAGAACCCGGGCTTCTGGTCGGTGGACTTCGCGCAGGACGAGGGGGGAAAGTGGTGGCTCATCGATGCTGCGCGTGGCGAGGTCTCCTGGCATGCGAAGGGGTGCCCGAATGATCCCGATCCGGAGCCGGAGAAGGAACCACAAGAATTGAAGCCAGAAGCATGGTTCAAGAAAAAGGAGGAGCCAGGATAAAATGGAGACCGTAGGATCGCAGATAGAAACAGAAGATCCTACGACGTTCTACTGTCGCCATACGGATCGATTATGCCCGGGAAGGAGTTGCGTAAACGCACAGATTCATACGGCACCATTGGCTTTCAGGGAGGAGTTCAACGTGGAGTTCTGGTACACCTGCAAGATCATGGCAAAGGTCGGGCGGTTCGACGGAAATGGGGGGCGATACGACGCATGACCTGGGTGTGCCCGTATTGTGGATTGGAGAACTGGAACGAGGACCGAATCGCTTTCCGGGAGCCATGCTGCATGAGGTGCAAGAAGGCGCGGATAACCCCGGAAGACTTGAGGAAGAAGTTCGATGAGGAGGTAAAGGAAATCAAGAAAGACCTCAGGCTGATAAGACCGGACGCAGCAATGCTCCACGAAGAGATCGAGGATCTCGAAACCGATCTTGCGGAGGCCAAGTGCAGGCTGCATGAAGTCATTGAGGAAAGGAAACCTTACATCGAGCGGTTGAAAGAGATAGAGAGAACGGTAATCTACACCAAGGCAGACCGGGTTGTTCACGAGGACCAGAAGAAGCTCGAATTCGGGATGGTGGCGCAATGATCAGAGCTCGGGTTCAAATGATAGGAGCTGCGGTCCCAAACGATCTAAGCTTGCGGCCAAATGATGGGAGCTAACGATAGGAGCTGACCATGGGAGGGAGCATTTTTGATTATGCAGCGGGGAAGGCATTTGCGGGAGTCATAGGAGGGGCCTTCGTTGTCTGGGTCGTAGTCATCGTCATGATGGCCTCGATGAAGGACCAGATCAACTATCCTGCGATAGCAACAGCCTGGACCATTCTTCTCTGGGGGGTCACGATAGGGTTCCTCTGGTTCACCGTGATCTATGCACCGAGTACTCATGAAGGTGGCTAAATGGCAAGGAACTACGTCAGGCTCGGGGATATGGACAAGGATACAGCCCTTGTGGTCCATGTCCAGGACGACGGCGATGTATGTGTGGGGATCGGATCCCCGCTCATTCCGTTGAAAATGGTCGAATTCTGCACCATCGGCATGGGTGGAGGAAGATCAGAAAATACCTTCAAGGCCCTCCGCGCCCTGGCCGAAGCCATCAAAAAGGATAACCTGAATTACCCGCTTGAAATCAATGGAAAACGATTTCCCCCAAAGGGATGGAGCGATTGATATGGAACCGGATTACCTGAAAAAAGAACTGGACATGATCTACTGGGCCTACACGACGTATGGCTCAGGTCACGCGACCACAGCGACAAAGCGGCTTCTGGAGAAGTTCGAGGCTGAGACCGCGAAGGATTGGGCAGAGCTCATGCAGATGAGAACTGACCGGCAACGGAGCAATCTCGTAACAGCAACACGCTGGGCCGGGCACAACGTAGTGGAGATCGAAGCATGACAGAAATTCGCATCAAATCCGGAGTATCTCTGGTGGGGGATAAAGTCATCATCCCGCACCTTGAGAGCGCATTGTTCGGGCTTGCCGTGGGGTTGTCCTTCGCAGCCGAAATGACCATAAACTGGTGGTTCGGGCTCCTGGCCGCCCTCGTATGGGTGGATCTTGCCGTCCTCATCATCGGGACCAGAAGACAGGAACGCGCAGAACTCCTAAAGATGCTACCCACAGCAGGGTGACAAGGTGGCCGAGCCGGAGTATACTGATAGGGGGGCAACCTTCAGCCCCTGCAATCGATATAGGTATACGCTCTGGCGGGAATGGGGTGACTGGACCCTATCAGATCCCCAGGTTCTCTTCATCATGCTGAACCCATCCACAGCGGACGCGCAGGTGCTCGACCCAACGGTAAGGCGGTGCCTGGGATATGCCATGGACTGGGGGTTCAAGCGCATGATAGTCGCCAATCTCTTTGCGCTACGGTCAACGGATCCGGCGGCCTTGAAGCAGGTCGAGGATCCAGTAGGGCCGGACAATGACCTGGTAATTGGCATCGGGGCATCGACTTCAACTCTCATTGTCGCGGCCTGGGGAACCCATGGAATCTTCAAGGGCAGGGACCAGGAGGTGCTGAAGATCATCAGGAACTGGAAAGACCTGTATTGCCTGGCCCTTACCAGGAAAGGGATCCCAGCGCATCCATTATATCTGAAGAAAGAACTGAAACCAACCCTGTTCAGGGAGGCAGCCTGATGGCAATCCCGGGGGTCGGGAAATATATCTGCAAACTGACCCGTGGGCGTCATCTCTGGCTCAGGGCAGGTGGCAGGGCCTGCCCATTCAGTTGCACGGTTGAATGCTTTCAGATGGCCTATAAGTGCGCGATCTGCGGGGCCGTGGATGATGGCGGCCCGGAAAGTCCTTCATTCAGAAGCTGCCTGGAATATTGTGAGGACGGATTACTGCCAAAGACCGTAAAGCGTGACCGCTCCCATAATAAGTAATGGGCATACCCACCTGCAAGTACCAAGAGTTCTTCTCATAGTTGTCTCTTGGGATTTTGTTGGATACAACCGATTGGAACGATTTCTGCATCCATCTCCTTCTATATCCAAATAGGGATAAACATTATGGGTATGAAAAACAAATAATAATATGCCCAAAAAGGGTCTCAAAATCCGAAACGTGTCCTAACATTTATATAGTCCAAGGGAGTAGGATCATCCCCCATTCTGTATATGCAATGGCGCGTCCTCCAGCCCCCACAGGAGGCAGAATGGGGTAACTACCCAGGACCAGTGTGAAACCTGAACCGGAAGGCAGGGGTACGCGCCCTGCAATAAATTAAACAAGGAGTGAAAGTAAGAACTATGCCAGAGGTAGGCGATCTGGTATCGCTACCGGACTATATCCCGTCAACTGACGGCACCGGAATCGTGAACAGCATCGGAGATGGCGCGAAGAAGCACGCAATTGTCTCCTTCAATGACCTGTGCTGGATCTCGATTCCTGTAGAGAAAGTTGCAGTGATTGAAAAGAGACCAGAGATGACAAGCAAAACAACGAAGACCTGCCCCAAGTGTGGCAGCAAAGACCTGATCCTCGATGGATGGAAGGTCAGAAAGAGTGGCGAGCGGATGCAGAGATACAAGTGCCGTACCTGTGGGAGAAAATCCATTCACCCGACTGGAAATTCTCCGGCACAACCAAGGGCCGCGAAGATTCAGCGTGGCGCGAAGGTAAAGGCCAAGGCAGGCCAGCACAGGCTGAACGGTCCCGGGCTCGTTCTCCGGACCAGGGCCGACGATGGATACCTGCTCGTGCAGTTCAAGAGTACTGAGCCCGGACGAACCATATGGATTCACGAATCCGAATGTATTCCGGTAGAGCCGGAAGCCCCCCGAATGCCCCTGCAAGCAAGCCCCCAGATACAGGCGGCGAAATTCACCAGTTAAACCCCCAATTCTCTTTTTGAGAAAATCAAAAACAATTTAACCCTCCCGCGTGAGGATCGTTCTCTCCACGGGGGCTTTCTTTAAGTGGGCGATATCCAGCAGACCTTTGATGATCTCTCACAACTCGATTTCGTCAGGAATCTGGGGCAGCGCGAGTTAGAGATTATCAGGCTGCTGGACGAAGGCTATTATCAGGCGTATATTGCCAGGGTAGTCAAAACCTCACCGGCCACGGTAAACAAGTTCGTGAAGCGGCTGGTAAAGGCAGGGCTCATCCAGGAAACGATGAAAGACCCACTGCACAGGCGAGCCACTTCCTATGCAGTAGGGGATAAACTAAAATCTTTTCTGAAGAACATTCCAAGGCCAGGCGAATACACCCTCCTCGATCCCCACTTCATCCGTTTCAAGTACCCGATCCTCGACCAGAACAAACCGATCTCGATCACGGTGAATCGCTTCGCCGCCGCGAGGACAAAGTATCTCAAGCCCATCCGCCTGCGCGGGGGGGACAGGCTGCATTTCCATGTTCGGATGCCCCACGGGACCATGGGGATCATCGTCCACCCGACCCAATATCACCCATCGATAGAGGTCATGGTAGTGGACCGCCCCCATGTCCTGGCCAGGACAGAGGAAGAGGTCATTGGCATCATCTCTACCGAGCTGCAAAGCGCAATCAGCCGATTCGTCCAGGAGCAGTCCTGGGAGGGCGTGATCCTCTCACTGGGCGACCCGCAGCAGGAGGGCGTTATCCACCATGCACTGCCATCGAAGATGGCCAAGGCACTTATCGAGAAAGGCAAACAGATAACGATGGAAGGCTTCAAGGTCGATGATTCCCTCCTGAAAAAGATGGGCGCAAAGGGAGTCGCGCATATCGAGACGCCAATACAGATGAGGGCCAACGAAGTGGACGGCGGCCTCCGTGCTGCGATCAAGCTCGACCAGCAGTTACCACAAATGATTAAGTCGATGGAGGATAATATCTCCACTGCCGTAGAAAAGCAGAAGGGCCAGATAACCGAGATGGAAAAAGCGGTGGATAACATGATCGCCACCAGGCTGAGCGATCACCTGAAATCCATTGATTCTGTGATCGCGCACGCTATGAGCGGGACCACCATAGATCAGACCCTGACCCGCCTGCTGAACGTCATGGGCAATATGTTCGCCAGACAGGGTGAACAGGACAAAGAAATTCGGGAATTGAGAGGAGAAATCGAGAAGTTGAGGAAAGGCGGAGGGACCGGGAAAGGTGTGCGACAAACACAGTTGCCGTTCTAAGTCAAAGAGGAAAGCAAGGAACGGAAAAGATAAAACAGAGAAAGAACCAGTGAATCATAATGGGCGCGAGAGCGAAGAAAAAGTCGGCTGAAATCCCAACCCAGAAAACTCTCTTCGGTAGCGATGCTGCAAGGCAGGGCGGGATCACCGAGCCGATGATATCGAGCGATACTGACGAATGGTACACTCCACGCTGGGTTCTCGATCTGGTAATCAAGGTGCTAGGAAAAATAGACCTGGACCCATGCTCGAATTCCAGTGATGATCCAAATGTCCCTGCCACGCATCACTTCACCAAAGAAGATGACGGGCTCTCGAAACCGTGGACGGGAAGGGTGTTCATGAATCCACCATACGGGGAAGTAATCGAGTCGTGGGTAGACAAACTCATCAATGAATTTGGGAAGGAGAATGTCTCGGAGGCTATCGCTCTGACGGGTGCCAGGACTGATACCGCCTGGTTCAAGAAGCTACTAAATTACCCGTTCCCATGTTGCCTAATTGACGGGCGTATCCATTTCTTGGGTGCCAAGAATTCTTCAACTATCGGCTCAGCTATCTTCTACCTGGGACCGGATGTGGTGAAGTTCAGTAACGTCTTCAAGGAAATAGGGACCGTTGTGACCGCAATGGCCATGAAGAACCCGCCAAAACACGCAAGATTGTGAGTGCGGCACGTCCAGGTCACTGATACCATTTCTATATAAGAAAGCGAGTGTATTACATAAATGGGGCTCACAATGAGCCTAGATTAGCAGAAATGAATAAATACTTACGCAGCATACGCTATTTAGTAATCCGCTGGATTA
>Ga0315296_10003275_pt1 | contig 13598 bp, 11 predicted proteins | sample YL17G14_18_MG_FD_203921 | JGI IMG/M metagenome (GOLD analysis project Ga0315296, IMG submission 203921) | Sediment microbial communities from Yellowstone Lake, YNP, Wyoming, USA - YL17G14_18 | ecosystem: Environmental > Aquatic > Freshwater > Lake > Sediment | place: USA: Wyoming | collected... | reverse complement strand
GCCTTTGTGAGTTTGTTACTCATCAATGCGAGCGAGAGTGGAGGTTCTTATACATCAACCCTAAATATGTTAGGGTTTGCCTTCTACGTTCTAACAGCATTTTCGATAATGGTGCGCAGTCTTATAGTCTCAGATCGTCAAATAGTGGACTTTCATCTAAGAAGATTCTCCGAAGAAACTAAGGAGTATCTCGATGGTGACAGTGGTGTCAAGCCCAACCTAGAAAACGTTGAAGAGGCATTGAAACTCTACCAAGGATTGTTCGATTACTGCAAGATTCCAAAGGTCAAAGAGAGACTAGCACAGATCAGACTTGTGCTCGACAGGGGTTCTAAAAAGGAGGTTCAAAAGCTGTCCAGTTGTGTGGATGTATTATCGATTTCTTTTCACAATCGTGATCTTTCATCATTTGATGCAGGATTTGGTCGACTTACGACGTTTCTGGAAAAGACCCAGAGGAGTCGAAAAGATATAGTTGAGTTCTCGGTTGCTTCCAAGAGGGACAAACTCTGGGCATGGTTAAGGAGTGCTGAGAATCCAGTCGTACACACTGTCCTAGCAGCGTTGTTGCTCGCAACAATTCTGTACATAATCAACATGTTGTTTGGGGTCAAACTATATCCTATGTGAGAAAAGCATGTACTTAGACTCAGGCAGCACGGGCTAAAACAGAGTTTGCGCTAGAATGTTGATTCACTCAGAAAAAACCAGCCAACATGATTGTACCTATAAACTGCTCGAGGGCCCTCAGGTCACTGCAATCTTTAATACGTATTCCTACAATCTAATCAGCGAGAAGCAAACTCTTGAGGTGACTGTTGGTGGATACTATACGTATAAGTTGGCCTAAAGGCGCTGTTCTCTTTGATGAGATAAAGAACTTTAAACATGACGACTGGAATCTAGACAAGAATGGATTTTATGCGCTTCTGAGTGGCAGCTGGGATAATCCTGAAAAAAGCTGGAAGAACCTTAAGCTCCTCTACATAGGACAGGCGTTTGATCAGACTTTACGAGAAAGAATCATTCAAGATCACCCAGCCTATAAATGCGTACGTGATTACCAGAAAGAGCATTCTGTAGATATAATCGTGAAAATAGGTTTCATAAAAGAATCCACTGCCGAGAGACTGACACAACAATTGTATGATGACGTTGAATGTTGTCTGATCTTCTGCAATCAGCCTCTGTGCAATACCACATGCAAGGATTCTTACGCTGGACGTGATTTGCAGGTGCTTAACGAAGGCGATCCTGCGGGGATAAAGGATAGCTGTGTCTGTTCCAAAACTAATAAATAGGCGCCAGCGCGGGGAACCTCTATCGAGATGCGGTGTACCCTCTCTTATCCTTTGACCATGCAATTTCCATTTGGCCTCATTCTATTGAAACATGGGTGTTCAAATAGGACGTCAAAGAATATATATCGCAGATATCCTAGTGTTTGAGTGTAGAAAGGAAAGAACATGAGAAAAAGGGCTCTTCCCGAAAAGTTCGAGTTCAACCTGGAAATCTCCTTTGTCCACCTAGGGGAGTTTGTTTTTAAGGAGATCCGACAGGAAGCAAAAGGAGAGAAGCCTGCAAAAGAAGCTGCTGCACTCTATGTTTTTCCAAGGTCTACGGCTGCAATAGTAGAGATCTAGCTTTGGCCTTGCGTCAGGTCGATCCACTTGCCGCCTACAAGCTTGTGATTCACAGCTATTACAGGCATCTGAACAGCAATCTGGTTCAAGACTTGGTCTCTTATGCGTGTACCTGCTCTTTGGACCATCTGTTGCAGAAGTTGCTGAAGAGTCGCAGGCAGGTTTTCAGGCTGCACGCCTGGCGGAAACTGAAGAGGCAGATTGATATTTAGCGTGAGCGAAGGTGGTTTTTCTCTGATACGTTTTGACCTCAGCCGCCCTCTGAAAACGTAAGTCTTTTCAGTTGATTCAACACAAGCTACATCCCAGTTTTCCCATATATGCTCGTCCTCGGAATCGCTAGTGAAATATCCCTCGGGATCTTGAGTGTCATTTAAACTGAATTGATTTTCATAGCATAGATATAATCTCCAGATCAATTGTTCCAAGCCGGTTTCAGGTTCTTTCCCTATCTGCAATCCAATTTCTTTCGCTTCTTTCCTTCCAATACCATGTCCGTGAGCGTACATTTTCTCTGTCAGGGCTTGAACAATTGAGGTGATGCGCGTTTCTTCTATTGGCGGCCTACATAAGGATAGTAGCTTTCGCGCAATTAATCGAATATGGGAATGCATTCGTTGAATGCTTCCAAGAATCGGCGGTGAAATCTTGTCTGCCAATAAGGTAACTGTTTGGGCCAAGGCTGCTTGGTCAGTCAGACCAGACACTTCTTTTACGAACGTGATATACGATGAAATATCTTCCACGCCAAATTGTATGGGCATCGGTTGTGCAACGCCAGGCATCGGCATAACTGCATGAAGAGTAGGATCAATTGGGCCTAGTTCTCCTTTTGTACTCATTATGATTTCGTCTGATCCGAGGGCGATCAAGGTAGCAGCACTATAGGACTTGTAAGGGATAATGATCGTGAATTTTTCACAAAACTCGCGCAACATGGTTACGATTCTCCATGGTGCCTCAACCATGCCACCGACGGAGTAAAGAAAAAGATCCAGATTTTTCAGCTTTGTAGGGGCTATAGTAAGAAGCTGGTCATATAGCGGGCGAACAGCGTCCGGGGCTATTTGTGATCCAGAAGGAGGTCGGTCTGCACAAAAGTAAACCAGCACTCTTGATTTCCTTCTTTGTTCGATTTGTTTTATCAGGTCAATGCTTCCTTGCCTGGAACTATCTTGCGACATAAGAGGCAACCTCCAATTAGTGTGTGCAGTGAAAAAATATAGATTTTGTGGTTTACCCTGAAGTTATCGAAATGGTGCTGAAACGCTTCCTCGATAAAGAATAGAAGTCTCAAAAAAACGATTGATCGATCGATCTCGCGACGGGGTCTGTTGGATCAAGGGTTATATTGGACCACGCTAATTGCTCGGTTGAGATGTATCGCCTCAAGCGCCTGCGAAAGCGAACCAAAATTCTGATCTGTGTGGCAATAGTGGGGGTAGTTGCTATTACACTTGTTTTCTATGGCTTCTGGGTTGAATTCCAAGCGTATTATCTGGACGTAATGAAAAATCTGAACAGTTCCGAAACCAAAGCATACATGTTCGACAAAATCAATGGAACATACAATTTCACTGAACTTCTGAACTGGACAAATCAACATCTCAACTGGTCTGAGGAAAACTTTGTACGATACTCTAATCCTCAACAGATTCTTGACCAAGGGAAAGGCAAATGCGAGGAATTCGCGATTGTCTACGTAAGTGCTTGTTTGGCGCTTGGCTACGAGGCTAGAATCGTTGTGTCACGGCAGTTCTATCTTCCTGTTCATGGTTTTCACGTATGGGCAGAAGTGAAATGGGATGGTGTTTGGACTCAGGCCGATCCTAGTCCCACTGCGTTCTGGAATGACACTTCACGTTACAAGAGTTGGGACTGGGGACCTAGGGCCACGCTAGGGGTATATGCATTCGAAGACAATTGGATTGAAGACGTCTCTGCAAGATACAGATAAAGACTTCTAGGCTGGAACCTTAGCAACGTTGGAATGCCAGTCATCCATTAACAAATATCACGAGGAATGCCCAAAAGTCGAAGATTTCATCCATATAGCTGAATTCTATCCATCAAGAAAGCTAGAAGGGAAATTTGAACCATTGGTTTGTCATCAACATCAATTTTGAGGAAGAATTTAAATACTGCGTCTGTTATATGGATGAAATGAGCTCGATGGGCGTGTACGTTTGCCAAGAAAATACAAGCGGATAGAAGTAAGAGGGCATTATCGTGCTGTCACACGCGACGCAGATGGGAAGTTCAAGAAAGTCAAGAAATGGAGCAGTGAAGGGAGGTGAGAGAGACGGCAAGGAGGTCATTCACAAATGAGAATATCAGACGCGTGCAAGAAGGTCCAGGGATCTACAAACTTTATGCAAAAAAAGCTAAGAAACCGACCTATGTTGGATCGGGTAAAAACCTACCAGAAAGATTAATGACCCAGAAACGCAACCACCGATTCCATTCTTTTGAAGTGCAACATACGAGTACTACAAAACAAGCAAGAGCGAAGGAAAAGCGCGTTATAAAGAGAAATCGCCCTAGAAGAAATCAACGACTGCTTTAGTCTCTCTTTGTACGCGTGCATGTGAAGAGAAAACGATGAAAACAGCTATGAATCGATCGATCGATACTCTTCTCGTCGCGCCTGGTCGCCACATATTGAGAGCTGCCTTTTCATAGATTTGCTTCGCGTGCATTAATCCCTTGCGAGCCCTCTTGTGATTATCATTTCCTCGACTATTACTTTGTAGAGATCGCACAGTTCTTCCTTTGTGACTGGCACATCCAAAGCGTCGCAGACAGCCATGTCGAACTCAAGTCTGACTTTGGATGGAGACACTACATCTTCTGGATTGAACAACGTCTTTTGCTTTTTCTTGATTTGCAGCCAGAAAGCATCATACCTTGTGTCGAAGTTCTGATCCAGTTGTTCTCTGAGGGAAGGAAACTGCCTATCAGCAAACCTAGTGAAAACGGACGCCAAATCTTTGATTCTTTGTCTCTCTGGGAAGATTCTCATTTGGTAGAAGTCGTAGAACCTTATATTGATGTATCGTCCGGTTGTCTCCTCTTTAAGAAGGAAGAACTGAGAAAGAAAAACTATCGAGTTTATGAGCACACAAAAAGCTTTCGCAGTTTCGTCATCATTCTCTTTAACAATGTTCAAAACGTTCGATGCTGAAAAGGGTGTTTCCGAAAAGAACGCAAGTAGATTTGTACTAGGTGAATATGGGTTTATCCTGTGAAGTGTTACTATCTTTGTGTTGACTTCATTTAGTTCTCGTCCAACAGTTGACCAGTAATTCTTCCAACAGAATTCTTTGGGTTTCTTGAATCCGCTCGCCTTTTTAACTCTTTCATACTCTCTATATGGTGTATGTGAAATATAGTCCAGCTTCCCAGTGATGTCAAGCGTTTTTATACCAACACCCGTGCGCAGGCTTGGAGTAAGCGCAGTCTTCTCGATATTATACTGCACGTGCATCGCGGATTTCGCCTTCACAACGTCTCTATCCTCATCTGCAGGATCAAAGAACAGGAAAGCCTCTTCTGTGCGACAGGGATCGAGAGCACGTGTCAAAAACATGAATGACGAAACCCCTTTGGGCACAGGTCTGTATCCTTCTCTGAAATAATCATCAGGTGGAGGCATGAGTGCATGAGAGAATCTGTCTATGAAAGACACCAATTTGTCTCTACGCCGCATATCTGTGACTCCGCAGAACCACATGAGATTTGCAAATCGCATCTGCAACTCCTCAACTGGAAATGATTGGATGTCGAGTTCACCTGTGCGAAGATTGTCACTAGCTTCTAGTTGATTGCCAATGTATGCAACATCCTCTTTTGTCATCTTACGAAGGTCTTTCTTGACTAATGCAAACTTGACCGTATGACCCTTCGGTGGCTTGCCCTTTTTTGCAATTAGAAGTATATCCCTATATTCTGACCATTCTGAAAATCCGTAGTTGAAGGTCGCCTTCAACACATATAATATGGTCCAGTGCGAGAAAACAAACTCTCTGATTTTCTCGCTTTCCCTTCCTCTCAAGATGCTAATGGGTATGACCCCACCAAATGTTCCCTCGTCCTTTAAAAATTCGTCGGCGAGAGCAATAAAATGACCCCACAGACCGACTTCATTACCGCAGATCGCGCCAAAACGTTCCATATCTACGTATTTTCTGATACCTCTCTCCACTTTAGTAAAAGGAGGATTCATAAGGACAACGTCAACCTTCTTCAGTTTGACGTCATGCATTTCTCCTTTCATTGAGTATCCTCGTCGTGCTGCAGGAAACAGTGTGACTTGAACACCGGTCGGGTATCTGTAGCCTTTTGAAAGGCTCAAACTGTCTCCTTGGATTATCTCGGTAGCTTCAATAGTGGTTGATGGGTCCATTGATGCTAGGTTGGCCGAGGTAAGATGAACTGCAAAAGGCATTATGTCGGAGCCGAATATTTCTTCTTCGCAAAAGCGTTTGTGCGGATTTCCTGTATGCCCTTCTTCCTGATATAGTTCCAGCTTGCGTCTGTATGCAGATACAAGTATGGTTCCGGAGCCACATGCACAGTCGTAGACAAGGTCGCCGCCATTTCTAACGGTCAGTCGTGCCAGGACGTCTGCAGCTTGTGGTCGTGTATAGAATGCCGCAAGCATCTTTCTTATCGTTTTGGGCATCAGTTCGTGGAAGAGGCGCCCAGGCAACTCGTATCTGATTCTTTCGATCTCCAGACCCCAAATCAAGTCGAACGTGTCCTGTATGTAACTTTCAGGGATGGCGTCAAGCACGTCAAGACTAAAAATAGGGCGATAGTTGATGTCAAGTACACGACTGAAGGCAGTCCGCAGCCAGTGGTGCGTGATCTTTTTCTCCATCTTTGGCAGAACGCCTGGGCTGGTTCGTGAGAAGAGGCGCAGAAATAGAATCTGACTGAGAACGATGTATGATGCCAGAAACCGACTAATGTCTTCTGATTCATTCTTTTCAAGGTTGCCTATTTCTGAAAGCAGTTTCTTGTCTGTGATTACTCGGAGCATCTCCTTGCTAGTTAGTCTGATATTCTGCATGGTCTCAGAAACGTGTTGTTGCAGCAAAAGAATAACGGTATTAAGAGGATACTCCTTTCGTTCCCTACGCCTAAGCTTTGGAAAGATCTCTTGTTCGATCTTGACTAGCAGTTGTGGAAAGGTAATTGATCTCAGTTCATCTTTGATGTCAGGTGTGTCTATCAAACAAGTGCATTTCTTTTCGTTAACAGCTTTTACGATTTCAGCTTCTGACGGTTTGACGGAGCGAGCTTCTTCTGGAAGGAATAGCAGAATTCCATGGTCTATCTTACTCTCATCTTTGTGTCTGTGATACTGAATGAACGCAGATTTCAATATTGGGATAGTTTCGCCAAGTTTCAACCCAAGAATCCATTTTCTATCAAGGAGTTCAAAGATTATGTCTGGCTCGGAATTGTACGTGACTTCAGAGACTCCAGTCCCGCCATGTTGTTTTATTATCTCTATCAGAGTAGGATAGTATGTTCTTTCGGTGATCTTTGCCACCAAATGTCCCCACACCTTTTCAGACGGAAGGTCGTCCCCCCACGTCCTTTAGGTTGTGATACAATATGCAAATATAACTCTTAGTAGTTTAGATTTTGGGTTTTTCATGGAGGCGCTTCCTCATCTGACTCCTCAAAAATGACACCTAATTCGACAAAGAAGCTTTTAGAGAGTATCCCGCGGGAGACTTCTGGGCCTCACAATCCCTGACAAAGATAGTCCTCGCTTATCGATCGGATCGATCGACCACCAACCGTGAAGAACACGTTGTTAATTTTGGTGCACCAGTAACTCTGTCACTGGGTAGGCGAGAACATGAAGTATTAAATGTGCAGACCATTTATACTACTCAGGGGTGGCAGATGTTGACAGAAAGCAAGAAGCTAGAGGAGAAGTATGAGGAACTGCTGGCAATTGCCAAAGAATACGATGCGTGTTTTGAAGACAAGTCTACAGGCTGGGGAGGTCATGAGATTAATAATGAAAAACTCGATGCCTATTGGAAGACTCGTGAAAACCTTGAATCTGGCATTGCTGCATGGATGGCTGATATTCGAAAAGCAATAAGCTCCCTACCGGCGAATGTCAGAAGGTCGACCAAAGAACAACGAACCGATCCGGAAACAGGAGATATTTATTATTTCATCAAGTATGATAACAAAGACTTTGAAGCTCTCATGGGGAATCTTGAAGAAGTGGCGACCGCTGTGGAAGGAAATCGCGGTGTTCTGAAAACTCTGCAAGGGTCAGGACCAATCTGCACAATTCTTAGAAGTGTAAGAGGGAATGTCTTGTCGGTTCTCAAGTCTCTAGAATTATTCAATCCAGAAATAATGATAACTATAGATCAACAAGTCGATCTCATTTTCAAGCTAAGAGAAAATGGGATGTCCGACATCGCATTGCTTGTTGAGGAAATAGACCAACTTGAAGACAGCGTCAAGAAATGCCTCAACGCAAGAACCGCGCTCGAAAAGAGGATACAATATTATTGCGAAAGCAAGGGCATAGAAGTGAAGCAAGGCTTCTACACCAATCTGGACAATGCAATCGAAGCAGGTTTGACAGAGAAGAGCAAGAGAAACGCAATTGCTGGACATTACTCTTTTATGTCCAAGATGATCCATGGCGAATTGGAAGCAAATTCGCGGAACACTCAATTTGCAGTTACTGGAGCACTTAACATCCTTCACTCTCTGTTCAAATAGGAAACCTGTAATCGCTGGAGACTATGTTGTGAAGTCAAAGTCCCAGTGTCTCAAGTCTTCAGCATGTGCGTCCGCTACCGTTTTTTCCCCAGTGCGAACAGACTGAAAATCAGGTCTCTTGACATGGGACCTCACAACACCGTCCCAGACGTCGGGAGGCGTGACATCTGAAGAAACCCTAGACTGGAAACAACTCTACATTGAGAGCCACTTCTCGACTGTCGAAAATTATGTTAGATCTCTGCAAACGAAATATGGAGAGTGGACCATTTCAGTGAGCATCAGAGTTTTCGGCATGAAGAAGAATGTAGACCAATTCTACGCTGATTTTCCAACACTTTTGCGGTTAGCCTACCATCTGAAACCACAGCCATAGACTGTCTCAAATCAGGTGGTGTGCAAGTATTGGTAGCGCTACCATTGCTTGCAATGTTACTTTTCCAGAGATCAACAGTTTTATGAGTTACACCAACAATTCTAGCAACTTCTTCCTGAGACGGAGTTGAAGTTGAGTGCAGCCAATGACTTTTCCTCTTCTATCGTTAGCCAAATTTACAGCCTATCGATAAGCCTATTGATAGGTCTATAAATAGAAAATTTTGAGCCCGGGACCATGCTACGAGGCCCTATATACAGTATTTTCTAAGGATAGCTTCTAGGGACTTTTGACCGCTATTGAAAGATAAGAATTTTCCTTGAGTTCCGCCGCCTTTTTTAACCTTAGACCCTATGATAGCGCTACACATTGCTACGCATAGCTTTCAACAACCCTTACAGGTAGACAACGAGCTTTCGGAGACGGTCAATATCAATTATTATACGTATAATAATGAAACCATGGGAAATTTTGCCAACATTTCTGAAACCCTTGGAATTCTCCATAGAGTTCGGTGAGTCCAGAAGATCCTCCAGGAAAATCGAGTATACTCAGGGGAGAGGCAATACTAGAACAAATAACGGTTATTTGTTCAAATATTTGTTAATCCCAATTAACAAACATTTCATATATTTTTTGAAGAATTTTCAAATCATGATTCAAAATTTTTCCAGAAATCCGAAAAAGGCACACCCTCGCGCCCTATTGTTGAAAGAAGGTCGAATCGAGGCGATTTCACTATTATACTTATAATACCTCTGCCCCTTTTTCAATTGTCTGATCCCTGCCCAGGGGTTTACTTGGCCCAAAGAACTGATAGCTGACGATCTGCGCTCAGGCCTGAGAAAAGCTTAAGACAGACCAAACACACTCTCTACGAATAACATTTAGAAATGAAACAACAAGAGGAAGATGATGACGTGACGTTAGAAACAACCTGTACAAGGGTTGATGCGTTGTTTAGGTTTCGAATGTTCTGCAGTTGAGGGTTTAGGCTTTGAGTAAAAAAACCGTGACCCTTGAAGAGCGCAAAGCCGAGGTTTTGATCAAACTCAGAGGGTACAGGTTAGTTAGGAAAAGTCGACACGATGACGCAGTCGAATACATTGTTGATGTTCCGAGGGACAAACAGAAAGCCCTAGTATGGTGCGTTCCAGGCGAAGCCACAGTGGGCATAAACAGCATAAACAGACTTGCAAAAGCCATGAAGGACGCTGAAGTTGAAAGAGGAATAATAGTCACAGACGGAAGATACACGCATGCAGTGAAACAAGGCGCGAAGAAGAAAAAGATTGAACTACTGCCTAAGACTTTCCCAGCCTTTGACCTATTCCAACACAGACTTGTTCCGAAGCATGAGATGCTTGATGAAGAAGAGAAAGCTGAGCTCTTATTGAAGTATAAGGTTCAGCCTTACCAGCTGCCTCAAATAAGCTCTTTAGATCCGACAGTCAAAGCCATTGGCGCGAAGCCAGGTGATGTGCTGCGGATAATAAGAAAAAGCCAGACTGCAGGCGAACATATGGCATACAGGTATGTTGTAGAATAGTCTACTTGGCGATCATTACTTCCGTTGCCTTGACAATGGCTTCTACCTGATCTCCGACTTTTATTCCGAGATCTTCCACTGCTTCTTTTGATATCAGGGCCGTGACAGAGACTGGCACTGTTATCTCAAGTTTAACTTTCCCCATTAAGCCATCTTTTTCGACGGCTACCACCTTTCCTTTCAAACGGTTTCTGGCACTGATTTTCAGACTCATCACCTCCCTATGCTTTGCATCGGACAAGACCTCACCCAAGTAACCCTCCAGCTGTCGGTATTCGACAAGCAAGCTTTTGCCCAAATCGGTCAGCCTTGCGCCTCCCCCGCCAGACATGCCTCCCCTAAACGTTTCGACGACAGGTTCACCAATCGCCTTTTCGATTCGTTGCAGATAACTCCAGACATAACGATAGGACATGTCCAAAGTCTTTGCAGCTTTCGAGATTGATTGCTCCTCTCCTATTTGCTCGAGGATTTCAGCTCCACCCTTGCCCAAGAGCGGCTTCCCTTTGAATTCTATCCAGATTTTGCATGAAGGCTTGTGCTTCTTGCCTGTGAGCATCCCATTTGGTACTGTTGTGACGTAACTCTTATTAAGCTTAGAGCCGATATGAATGGAAAAACATAACGGTAAACCTTTATGAAGACATGGATGAAAATGGTCATAATAGCGTCTGCAGTAACAGCCTTGATCGTTGCGGGAACAATGATCTACTTCCAATACTTTACCAAAAGAAAACTTCTCATTTCCACAACAACAAGCCTAGATGACACAGGCCTCTTAGGCGCGATCAAGAAGGCGTATGAAGCAGACCATCAAGTTGACTTGGGCTTCATACCTGTTGGTACGGGGATAGCGATTCAACACGCACAAAATGGCGACGTGGACCTTGCACTTGTGCACTCACCTTCCAATGAAAAGAGTCTTTTAGAAAGCGGAGATGGAGTCTGCAGGAAAATAATAGCTTACAACTTTTTCACAATAGTGGGCGATCCCGCAGATCCTGCAGGAATAGAAGGACTGAACGTGACAGCAGCATTGAACAAGATAGTTCAGTATGGTGAGAATCAAACACGCAGGTTGTGGGTTACAAGGGGCGACAACTCGGGGACACATCAGAAGGAGCAAGCCTTGTGGAAACTGGCCGGGTTCAATTACACAGCGGTATCAGCCAAGACATGGTATGTAAATGCCACCGGCAAAATGGGTGAAACATTGATAATGACTCAAGAATATTCAGCGTACACGCTCTCAGACATCGGCACTTACCTGAAATATGAGCAAGACGGCATAATCCGCCTGTCTGCATTCATAACCGAAGAGAAAGCATTACTCAACGTTTACAGCGCAATAGCGGTGAACCAGATAAAACACCAAAGTGTCAACTTTCAAGACGCAATAGACTTCATAGATTACTTGATCTCAGACGATGGCCAGCAGCTCATAGAGAACTTCGGAGCAGGCAACTACACGCAGAGCCTATTCCATGGAGCAGTCCAACTTCTGAAGCAAGACTCGACATCGCAAATAGCGCAATGGATAGGAGAGTACGCTTTTTTCAACGGCACAGAGTGCCCGCAAGAATATAGGGATGGACATCCAGAGCTTTACGACTAGGGAAAACGCAAGTTGAATGAAATACTGGAAGGCTTCCTGAAAGCATTTCAACTCATCTTTTCAGGAGACCCAACTGTCTACGATATCGCACTTCGCTCGCTCCTCATCTCTGCATTGGCCACAGTAATCGCCGTGTCATGGGGAACACCTATAGCAATGCTTCTGGGCATTAAGAACTTCCGCGGCAAATTCCTTCTCAAAGGCATATTCAACACCCTGATAGGCATACCCACAGTGGCATTGGGTCTCATCCTGTTCCTATTCTTTGAGAAAGAAGCAGGAATAGTCGGCTTCTTACATTTGCTATACACGCCAACGGCAATAATCATCGGTGAAGCCATACTTGTAACACCGATAATCGTGAGTTTCGCAACGGCCGCCATCGAAGCTGTTGACCCTCAAATATTAAGTCTGGCCAAGACACTGGGCGCATCAGAATCTCAAGCTTCTTTAAGAGTCTTGAGAGAAGCGTCCAATGGCATTTTCGTGGCTGGAACAGCATGTTTCAACCGTGCAGTCGCTGAACTGGGCGTGGCACTGATGGTCGGAGGAAACATAGCAGGCTTCACAGACGTCTTGACTACCGCAATTTCGCGTGAAACACAAAGAGGGAACATAAACATAGCCATCGCCCTGTCAATAATACTACTGGCTCTGGTTTTTGGGGTAACTATCATAGTAAACTTACTTCAAAGGAGACGAAAATGACCCTCATTGCAGAACTGAGGAATGTCTCCAGAGCTTTTGACGGAATAAAGGCCTTGGACAATGTGAACTTGCAAGTTGGCGAAGAAGAGATAGTGGCTCTATTAGGGCCTAATGGTTCTGGAAAAACCACTTTATTGAAAATCCTGGCCTTCATCTCACAACCATCAAACGGCGAAGTCCACTTCTGCGGAAGCAAAGTCACCAACAAGAATACTGAACAAGTACGAATGCAGAGCACTATGGTGTTCCAGAAGACAGTAGTCTTCAATACAACGGTCTATGACAATGTCGCCTATGGCCTGAAAATAAGAAAGACGCCGAAAAAGACGATTGACCAGGAAGTCCACAAGGCACTTGAGCTCGTGAGATTAGAGGACTTTGAAAAAAGGCAAGCGAAAAAGCTCTCGGGAGGAGAGCAGCAAAGAGTAGCCCTGGCAAGAGCTCTGACTCTCAAAACCAGACTTCTGCTTCTGGACGAACCAACCGCCAACTTGGACCCAAAGAACACATCGATAATTGAAGAAGTCATTGCTGCGGCAAACCGTGACATGAAGACCACGGTGGTCATGGCGACTCACAACATGTTCCAAGCCAAGAACCTGCCTACCAGAATAGCGCTCATGGAAAATGGAAGACTGGGCGAAGTTGGAAAGCCCACAGAAATCTTTGGCAGATTATCAAAGACTCTTGCAAGCTTTGCGGCTGTAGAAAACACTTTCGTTGGAGAAGCAAAAATCCTCGATGACGGCACGACCCTAATCGATATTGGAAACGACGTTCAGATAGTATCATCTACACAGAGAACGGGCAGAGTCTCAGTCTTCGTGAGCCAAGATGACATAATTCTGTCCAAGACCCGATTGGATTCGAGCGCAAGAAACTCCTTGCAAGCCAATATTGCGGAAATCCTAGACCTAGATTCTATTGTCAGACTTAGAG
>Ga0315296_10003274_pt1 | contig 13599 bp, 11 predicted proteins | sample YL17G14_18_MG_FD_203921 | JGI IMG/M metagenome (GOLD analysis project Ga0315296, IMG submission 203921) | Sediment microbial communities from Yellowstone Lake, YNP, Wyoming, USA - YL17G14_18 | ecosystem: Environmental > Aquatic > Freshwater > Lake > Sediment | place: USA: Wyoming | collected... | reverse complement strand
TTCATTGTGAAGGAACTGGACCCGAGTGTGAAGACGAACCTCATCACCAGAGCCATAAATAACGGCTACAAAGTCGTGCCATTGGAAGCCGAAGATTTTCTAGGAACAGTAAAGTTACTTGAAGGATCAAGCAAGGCTTTTTGGAAGACCAACTATAATCATCTTTGGAGCATCTATAAGAAGAGTGTGGTTAAGACGGGACCTTGAATCTCACGTTTGCAAAATATCTACTCACCGTAGCGCGCGAAAAACATGTTGGTCTTTCTTCGGCCGAAAACTTCCATGCTCAGCACGCTATTGCGAGCGCTATTTACGTCGCATGGGATCCAAACCGGGCTGTCATTGCCTCCGAATTAATCCTTGTCGCCAAAACAAGTAAATCGATCGATCGATATTTTGTGGTAAAGACGGAAAATGGGAGGATGAACTGGAAAAGCGCTTGCCAACAGACGATGAAATCGTGGTGCTTGCGTTGGGCGACGCGAAATACGACGTGTTAGCTTATTTGAACAAGAGAAAAGGCATAGAAATACTCAAGCTTGAAACAAGATACATGAAGAAGCGGGAGAAGGGCACAGGGCTGAAAGCCATAGTCAGAAGCCGCAGCAAGCCGAACGGTTTTCAGGAGTTGTAACCGTCTATACATCATAGTTTTTCCAAAAAAGGTAAACTTTCGTCTGCATCAGAAAACCGCAGATCTTGATTAAATGCGCAAGCTTGCCCAGATCTGCGTCCATAATCTTCTTTTCATACGCTTCTTTGGTTCCAAACGGAAGATCGTAACTGAAGTTTTTCAAGAAGCGCGGATGCCTGTGCTTGATGAAGGCAACTCTGACTTTCCCGATCTCTTCGTGGCTTAGGGCCTCCAGCTTACTCAGAGCATATCTTTTGCTCGCAATCTCTTCCTTATGGTTTAATGGTCTGGTTCAGAAAAAGTATCGTCGATGCAAGATTATAGAAAATTGAGTATTAGGTTGTTCCTAAAGTAGTCTGCTAGCGGGTTGGAAACGAGAAAAGAGCCAAGATTTTTCGACGCGAGACAACAACAGTCCGAGTTGAACTATTCGACCAATCGAAGTCCGTCGAAGTGGAAGAAAGTTCCATAAGACGCGACTAGAGCACTAGTCTCATACTCCAATATACCTAACGAAGTGGTTAAGTGGTTGAAACTCGACTACAGTTCTATAGGAGCCGACCATAAGGCTAGTCTATAGCCGCGTTATAGTCTAGTACTCCGCGGAAAGTTGAACTTTTCGATTAACTTCGACTCTTCGGTGGAGTCGTCTTCTGGTTCCTTAGTCTGGTTGTCGGGTTGTTACTGTTAGTCTTCGTGTTCAGTTCTCATGAGTACTATTCAGCACCTATAAGTACAGTTGTGTATCGAGCGGAGCGAAGCGGAGCGAATTAGTTTACTTTCCACACCAAGTAACCAAAAGTGACCAGAGTATCTTCCCTTTGCGCGTCGTTGCGGAGAAACCGCCCAATGGCATTGAGCAGAACATAGAGCAGCCGAGCAGCGGAAGATCGCGAAGAAGTCACATGCGAGCCGTATGCTGACCAAGGCCATCAATTTTTTACGACCAGAGAGAGAAAAATCACAATTTCACAGTCTCTCTCTCTTTTTTTATATATCCTTATCATAAGAGTAGTTTACTGCAAGCCTACTTGAAATTGCTTTTTCTCTCTCTCTGATCGTAAATCCCTTTAGGCCTTGGTCAACATGAGTCAACATCGCCTCTTCGCCCGCACCTTCCTCATACGAATCCACCTCATCCGCCGAGTAAAGACTGTGACGAACGGCTCTAGGCCGACGGCCACCTTCTCCGCCTCCGCCGCTTCCGCCTCTGTGAGTTCTTCTGCGGGTTTTACGATGTCGCTGAGTTTCATTCGCCAGAGCTTCTTGAATTCTGGGGTCGCGAACCATTTGAAATCGGGTTTAAGCCTCATTATGTATCCCTTTTGCTCGCCCCCGACCGTCCCCACCCGCTCTTCTTCCAATGTGACCAAGTCCAAGAGTCGAAGCGTCTGCATCGCTCTTACGGCTTTATACCTTGAGCAGGGCAAATTTTCCATAAGTTCTACCGTTGTGACCTTCTCCTTGTTCAGCAGATAGGCAAACGCGAAAGTCCTGTCCCACGGCGCTGAGCTAAGGGCAATATCTATAACCATAGGCAGATCATCGGCCGTTACTTGGGTTCGCCCTTTGATAACCGCGTGACCCCGCATCAGGGTGTAAAAGGCTTGGATACATCGCTCGGGCTCTTCGATGATCGGCTCCGTATAGTGCACCCTTTCTTCGCCGTACTCTGCTTTGACAACGACATTGATCTTTCCTCTAAGCCTTGTGACCAACTTCGCTAATGCGATAATCCTTCGTAAGAGTAAGCGTGTATCTTCTTTCGGGTTCCACTCTATCTTCTCTTCGCGCCAGATACCTTTCAGAAATCGCATTGTCGCGTCGTTACATAGAGCAACCTTTTCAATATAACTCCTCTCTATGATCTGCGCGATGTACTTCTCTTCTGTCTTCTGTCTCTTAGGCACAGATTGGAAATACATTCTCGCACCCAAGTTGCCGAATAAATCCCAAATCATGTGAGGAATCGGAGTCGTCGCGCCTATCCAGACAAACATATAGTCGCCGCTGTATCCTCTTGTGCCGTAAACGCCCGAATCCATTATAAATCCTCTTCCATCCAAGATTCTAGTTAAAATCGAAAAGGCTTCTTTGATTTCTTCAGGCCTTCCTCCGAACAGCGTCGTTAGATCAGGGCTTATGAGAACTTTACCTTTTATTCGAGGTAGGAGGTCTATTTCCTCAAGTTCTTCCTTCGTCTTTTGAGCCACATGCGTAACGAAGGCTCTTGGCGTAAACTTATCTGTCGTATGAGAAAGTGGGAATCCCTTGTAAAAGTCAAGAACTGTTGTCTTCCCCGAACCCGGGACTCCTTGGAGCACTAAGGCAAACGGTTGAGCATTTTTAATAAGTAAAACTACAATCACAGATGCGCAGGCTTCAGCATAAACCCAGAGTTCTGGAAAGTTCTCGATTATGACTCTCTTCCATTCTTCGTGTGTAATCGGCTCACCTATCTCCTCCCATGTGCGTTCAAGTCTTTTTGGTTCAGGAACTTCTTTACGTATTCTTATAAATTCGTGGACGTAGACTTTTTCTTTGGGGTCGAAGGTTTTATCGAAATATACATTATTCCAAGTCATAATGAATTTAGGTTTACTTTTGAACCCCTCCCTGAACAAGAGATGTTCTAAAACAAATTCCAATGACTCTAAGTGCGGCTCCGTAGTAAGCTCAAATGTGGCTCCGAACGCGCTGAAAATGTCTCCCTTATGACCACATTGTGTTAGTCTGGACGTTACAGTTTTGGTACCGTCCAACATGTGCTTTCTAAAACTCGGGTGAAAAGGAAGCTCGATTTCTTTCATTTCTTCAGCGACATACTTTTTCGCCCTCTCGATGGATATTCGTCGATAAGCTTCCTTTTCCTGCCATTTGCCGATCTTACATTGACTCATAATTCCATTGATCACTTCCTCTGAGAACCCAGAGGAAACAAGTTTCGTTAAAAGTGATTGGTCCGCTTCCGATCTACTTTTAAAGTTGTATTTCTTCCAGTTCCCCTCAAACAAATCTCTAACTTTCTCATCTTTCTGCAATATTGCATCAAACTCTGTCCACGTCTTCGTGCCAAGTTCAAGAGTTGGAGCCTTCTTTATTGCGAGTCCTGCAAGGTAGGCTAAGATATTGGCGCACGGCACATCATTCAGTTCGATAATTGTGCACATTCTCCACGGGCGCTCCTTCGTGTTCTCTCCCTTCACACTCATTGTGCCGGGAACTTTCATAACTCTCGGCAGATCAAATGTGGAGTCAATATGTACTTTCTCATCATTAAATTTCTCTTGGATTTCGTGAATGAATACTTCGAGGTTTGCTCGAATAGCAGCCCTATTAAAGTTGTCAAGTGGCATGGGCGGGATTTTTATCAGGATGTGATAGCCATTCCCAGACATCGAGATAAACGGGGAGCAGGTAAAGTTTTCCTTCAACCATTTCTTGATTTCCAGCATTTTTTGGCGAGTGATCTCTAGCTCGGCATCCGTACTCGCTTCGCCTTTTGGTCTTATGGGGTCTATATCTAGCGGAATAATCTGCAATGTGGGTACATTCTCAGATTTGCCTTCCTTTGAGCTTCGCTCATTCACGCCGACGTAAATGTTCGCTTTGCTGTTGTATTCTTCACAGACTGCGAGAAAACCATTCAAGTTGTCAACGAAGATATCTTTTATTAGGTCTGCATGTGGGTCTATGACTCTGACCTCTGTGAACTTGGCATGATTTAAGAACTTAAAGAATTTGGATGCGTCTTCTTTGTTAAACACACTATTTCGCCTTTTTCGGCTGCAAATCAATGATCAGGCTCATGATTTCTTCAGGATCATCGTTAAACCAATTGATTTTGTGTTTATTTATCAGATGTGCACAGTAGTTCCATACATTGAAATCAGTTATGACTTCCCCGCAGATGTGGCATCTAATTTTAGACATCTAACTCTTCCTCTATTTTCTCACCTCGCGCCGTCGCAAGTTTATAACCTGCTCTTCGATCCTGAGAACAAGAGCGCGGCACCGCTCAATCGGCAGCTCAGGATTCTGTGACAGCAAAACTTTGAGTTCGCCGATTTCAAACCACAACTTTTCTACCAAACTGATCGATCGATCGCGGACACAACGAAGGCTTGAAAATTTAGCGCGCGGAATTCCCTGATTTCTTGATAGGCTTTTTCAAGGTCAGAAGAGATCGCGCAAAGATGTGCTCCTTGGTATTGCTTACCTAATCTTGTTTCCCATAGTTTTTCAGGCGTCATCTCAGGCATGCTTTTCAACTCCTTTGTCGAAAACCAAATCAAAAACCGCTTTTATTACCCAATCTATTGCGGTGGCTCTATTCTCAAAGTCCTTTTCAGCTATGATTTTTTGAAGTTTCTGATCAGCTTCGTCGGAAATTACTACATTCAAATTTTTCAAAATGTAGCCTTCTTCGTCTATTTAAACTAAACTTTATAAGAAGCGAATCATTAATATAACCTTATTCGGTAAAAAAGAAGGAATATATTACTTTAAGAGGGAATATGGAGAATCAAAGAAATGAGAAAAAAGGTTAAGAAAAAGAATATCCTGCTGACTGATCACATCCGCGCTCTGCTTGAAGATCAGGAAGTGTTTCAGTCCTTAAAACCTCAAGCCCGCGCCAAGTTCTATTTCGACCAGAGATGGAGATGCGGAGACAGCATTGAATACCTTATCTTCATGCTCAAACATCTACGTGAGAAAGACCTAGAACAGATATTCAATGCAAAAACAATGAAGCCTTTCTTTGAGGCGCTCTTTAACTTAGAAATAAAGGCGGAAAGCCATGAAGAGTACTTGAGAAAAAAAGAGTCTGAAGACAAGCCTGAAGAAATAAAGAAGAAGAGACAGAGGCTCCTAGCACTGTCCGCAGAAACTTTAAGCATAATTGGCAGAGGCGATTTCGCTTACAACCTTCTTCCAGAGATTCTTAGGCCGTATCTAACTTGGAGTTTTCCTCCAATTGAGAATTTCAAAGCTATACTTTCCTATTCTCTTCATCCCGTCTCCCCGAAAACTTAGCTACTACGCTGAATCTCCACGAATCATGCCAGAATTCCTGAGAAAGCGAACCATTATAAAGAAAGTCACTGATAAACATGGCCGCGCCCGCTGTGACTAATACTGCATTCACACTTTCCGCCCCCCTTTATTGATCTTCCAAACTCTGTGTGTGCTATGATTTGTGGAACTCCTCTTTCTCGCGTTCCTTTAGTCTCTGAAGTGCGTATTCGATTCCGTGGGTTCTGCTGGCGAAGCGTTTCTTGCTTTCTTGCAAAGGTGAAATGTCTAGACAGTCTTAGAGACTTCTTGCAGCCTTACTTGCAGAAAGCACAGCACCTAAGACTCGCAACAACATTGTTGACGGTTTAAGGGCCTTCATTGAAAGACACCTGCACAAGACAGAGTTGATGCAAGGCTTCAAACACTCTCATGTCCCAACGAATTATGAAAAGGAACTGCCAACAAAAGAGCAGTTGAAGAAGAGTTATGAGGCCTTATCTAGTGACAAAGAACGCGCGATCTTTATTCTACGCAACAACAGGCTTGAGACGATCAGAAGGATTAAGCCCAAGAAAAGATGACATTGATTTTGAAATGAGATGTGTCGAAGCTAAGCATAACACTAGAATAAAGAGAGCCGGTGTTACTTTCTACAACGGTGAATGCGAAACCTATCTGAAGAAATATCTATTATCGAGAAGAGACAACGATCCGAAACTTTTCAGAATTGGTTATAGACAGTTTCAGACAATTTGGCAAAAGGCAAGCAAAGCAGCTGGCTTCGGGATCACTCCTCAGGTATTGAAGAAATGTCATTCAACCGAGCTTGGTGAACTTCTGGTGCCTGATAGATTTATTGATGTTTTTCAAGGCAGAGCACCAAGGACTGTTCTTGCTAAACACTACACGGGAAAAGGATTAGATTGGTCAAGAAGGATTTACGAAAAAGCTTGTTTGAAACTACTCGACTAGAAATTTTTTCGGGAACATCACTGTCTTCAACACATGCAATAGTGAAGTGCTAAACCACTTGTGTGAATTCAATGTCCTGTGTTTGTGCGCCTATATGAAGTCTGAATCTTGCTCTAATGGGTGAAAAATCATCCGAAAACACAACGAAGTCGATTTCATAATCTCCTTGGCCGATGATTTGATAGTCTTGAACATAACCTTGCCAATCAACGATGAATGGGTTGAGACCCAGATTCGCTGTGGTCGGGTTGCTGTAGTTGACGTGGAAAGCATCCAGATATCTGAATGATTTTGGAGCAATTGAGACTCCCACTGTACTGATACCTTTCCACTTCAACTCGATAAGCTCAAGACGCCTTGCAGTTCTATTGGATATGTTCTTTATCAGTTCTACGTAAGCAATGCAATTGCGGGCTATTCTATCCTTATGACTGTTAACTACTCTAATGTGGTAATACCTGCCTGGCACGTTTACGTTTATTGCGTCCTTAAAATCACTATTTTCCCGCCTTATGAGAAGCTCATTTCTCCAGTTAGAGTCCCATTTCCGCTCTCTCACTCTGTCAGCTACAATAGCTGGAAGACCTTTTCTGTCCGAGAAGGGGATGCAGTTTGCTTGTATGAATCTCAGAATACCATCATCCTTCTTGACCCCTTCTTCTTGGAAAGCCAAGACTTCATAGTCTTTGAATGTCGCGATGGCTAGCTCTTGATGTGAAAAAATTGAGCCTCGATGAGCGCCGGTATCGACAAAATTGTCATCTTCTTTGAATAGTCTCTCTCTTTTGAAATCTATGAACAAGAAATATTCGGAGTTCTCGAGCCTCTTGAAAATGTTATCCTTCACACCTTTTAGACTTTGTTCTCCGACGGCAACATATGGTTCAAAACCCATTTCGTCTAACTTCTCCGCAATCTGATTGGCTATTGTCAATTCTTCCGTTTCCTTGCTCTGTCCGCAGCTTATGAAGACTCGAGCTCTCACATTCAATTGTCTTTCACCATTGACTAGTTCTCTTGGTTTTACTTCTAGTTTTCTCTCAGCGTACTAACGAAGTGCGCACATGTCCATATTGCCTTAGTACATCTAGAAAATTCTTTTCAGTCAGAATAAGGACATTCTCCGGGGCATATCCAAGCTTACACACTCGCTGAAGGAAGTCTACATACTTTCTTATTTTCACTAAAGATGAGAAAACTTGCTCGTAGCGCGCGCTTCAGTACTATGACTTTCTTCTCAGCATCAGGACTGATTTTTTTACGTTTTCTTTATGTTCTTCCTGCATTGCAAATATTACATCAGCCCAATCAACAAGGTTTTTTGAAAGTACAGTTGGTGCACTTCCAAGAGTTCCAGCGGATTTCACGTATACTCCTCGAACTCCTTTTAGCAACCCCTCAGCAGTCGGGCTTCTATCGGTATTTTCCACTGCAAACAAAAAGTACTCGCGACATTGGATCATACCTTTCTGAAGTTCTGTTCATGGAGCATTAGATAAGGTTGTTTCTTTTTCTTTAGGATACCTTCCTCTTCTCCTCTTAACTAACTCCTTCCAGTTGAAGGAACGTTCAGAAAGTGCGACAAGATCCATAATCTTTTCGCTCAATTCCTGAGGATCTAAAAACTTCCATCTGTCAACCGCAACTTCCTTTGCAAAGCAGTAGTTGAAGTAGCGATAGAGCGTTTCAATATCCTTTTGTTCAGCCTTAATCCAATCTTTATGATGGTCATTTATTGTGACGATTTTGGTGACTGGGTCGTACTTTGAATGTGGCCCGTCTTCTCCAAGATTGTCTTCCAGCGGTGTGGGAGGCTTGTCTCCTTTGGGCGGCGAGGGAGGAGTTCGTGGCGGCAAAACTGGAACTACGAAAATGTTTGTCGCAGCTGTCTTCATGATGGGCTCCTCCTTCCCCTCAACATATTGTAAGACAGTCACTTTTATCGTAGCAATGCCTTCCTTGCCGCCTACTTGGAAATGACAGGTTTTACTCATGTCATCCTTGATTATGCCCAAGGGCTTTCCAATAGACTCCCAAGAGTACATTAAAGACGAGCCAGCATCACGAAGGATATTGCCATTTATATCGAAAGGCCGTGCGGTTAGAGATTGCGCAGTTCGAAGAGAAACTTTCGGCTCGTTTGGGGAGATTTCGACACGATACATAGGGCCGGTTGGAGGGGGTGGGGGCGGAGGAGGTGGTGAGCGTTTGATCTCTTCATCTTTCTTAAGCCATTCTTCGGGCAGCTGTTTGAATATTTCTTCCCATTTCTCACGAAAAATGGTGTAGAACTTGTCTCGTTGCTTGGCCTTTTTCTTAGCTTCAAGGCGATCCACAAATTCAGCAAGTTGAGTCGTTACTTCTTGCATTGTCTCAATAAACGCCCCCAAAAAGGGATCGTTAACAAGACCAGTTCTTGATGGCGATAAAGTCCCAAAAGGATAGTTTATTTCTCCGTACACTTTTTTGGCATTCCATGGATATTTGTTGAGCTCTGGGAGCTCCGTAATATCATCGTATGCCTTTGCAGCTTTCACAAATAAAGGCACTCGAAATTCTTCGTCAGACTGAACATGAGGAAACGCGTATATTTCCAAGTTTATTGAGCCAAACCCCTTAGTCTCACATTTAATTATTGGGAATTTTGTCCCTACATATTTCTTTGGAATGACCGGTATGATTTTTCCATGATCGTCGATGATTAAGTCTGCCCCACTCTTCATTAAAAGTGTCCTTGAAGCCCGACTTAAGTAGTCAGCAAGAATGTTGCCAGTGACCAAGTTCATTTGAGCCTTTGTTAGCTGGTCCAATACCAACACAGACCCTACTTTTTTGGATAGCTCCGATGGAGGGTCAACATCATGCTTTATGATGGCCTCTTTATCGTCCTTGAGCCAAACCATCATTGAACACGGCCCAACTTTACCTTCTTCTAACACCGACCTGCTATAGGCTGTAAGCCTTTCGCCAACCGCCCAAAAACTAAACATACCTATACCATATCGACCCACTGCCGAACCTTCTTCTCTTGCCTTGTTGAATTCGGCGAACTTCTTCTTTATTGATTCACCAATGTTTTGGACAGTATACTCAAAATCTGGTCTTCCATAGTTAGGGTTTGATGAATCTTTGTGGGGATCCCATCCTGGCCCGTTGTCTGCGATTTTTATATGGGGACTAACTTTGTCTTTTTTTCTTATTATTAACTTGACCAACTTGCCCTCAGATGGAGAATATGGAATTCTTGAAAATGCATCCAAGGCATTGTCTACGAGCTCCTTTATGCTCAATCGCGGGTCCTTGGAGAGAAATTGGGCAATAATTTTGATCAAATCCCAATCGCTTGGGCTGCTGAATGGAATTTTCTTTCCACTCAAGTCTTCACTCATATTCTTTAGCCGCCTTTCGTGGTGCCTTGCATTTCGTAATCGGAAAACAGCAGCCACCGTTGAAATTTATCCTCATCATAGAGTGCTCTGAGAAGGGTTGTTACATAGCCCACGTCCGGACCAGGGACGATTTTTCGAAAAGTCTTTCGTCCTTCCTCGGAGCAGCGTTTAAAGAATTCCAACTCGCTGGAAAGTTGCAGTAGTATTTGCACGATTCTTTTTGCTCTTGTCTCCATCTCAGTCACTCCTAATGGGCGGAGCTCCAAGTCAGCAGATCCATACAAGTTGGAAGCAGAGAGGCGTCTATCTATTTCGTCAATTTTTTTCCTCAATACATGTATTTCATTAGTCAAGATGTCGGTTGGGGTATGATGCTTGGCGCCTTCTGTATAAGTCTTGCTTGAGGATATCTCTTCATGGGGACCCAGCCCAGCGTCCTTAAGGATTTTCAAAATTGCAGACACATTTTTTTCTGAAGCAGGCCTGCTAATGCCTCTTTTGTATTTTTTCAACATGTTTGGGCTTATTCCATATTTCTGCGAGCACTGAGGAACAGTCATTTTGAGTTTTTTTAGCGCAGTTTTCAGTTGATCTGAAAGGTTGATGAGTGATCCTATGCGTCTCTCATAAGAAGGGTTAACATGTGGTTTACCATTGTTTTTGTAGGAATCCTCTTCGTGGCTTGAAGAGACTGATTCTGGCAAGCCTATATCTGTCCTAAAAACCTCCAAGCCCGTTGCCTTGAACAGCTTTCTTCTGAGTTCGGGGTCAGTAGCATGACGTTTTCCATCTCTGATCAGATGAAGATAGTCCTTTGTGATGCCCAATGCTCTTTCCATTGCTGCAAGTGAGCCAAACCTTCTTTGTGATGCGAGCCACTGTTTGAATGCCTCCGCCTCTCTTTTTTTGTCTTCCTCGCTCATTGTCTCACCTCACGACTTAACAGAACATTACCATAATCAGTTATCAGATACGTGGATTTTTGGGCATCTTTTTCTATTCTTAATAGACGCATCTCAACCAGCCTTCCTATCGCACCCACCTGCATCGTGTTTACGACTTTTTCTGACACATTACTGATGAAATTCTTATCCCGTAGAATTCCGAGGGTTTTCTGTCGCAAGGCGGTTGGCGTAACAGCACCATCTTTTATAGACTGCAGAACAGAAATAAGGTACTCGAGATCTCCCGGTCTGAATAGCTTAGTATGTTTAAGTAGGAACTCTACTTCCTCAGCTGAGAATGGATTATCAATCTGCTGACCTTTAAGCAAAAAATCATCTATCAAAGGCGAATGTAGGCGCATGAATTGCATTCCTGCTTCTGTTAGACCTATTGATACAGAACCGTCTTCAGCTTCTTCGATTCTTGCAAAAGAAAGACCAGTTAAAACGCTGTCTGTCCACTTACCTCTGGGTATTTTGCCGACATAAAAATTGATGAATCTTTGCTGGCTTTTGGGATCTTTTTTAGGAAAGGCTACATAGAGTCCCTCGCCTCTGATCCGTTGTGCCTTGTCTTTCTTTTCTACATATACACGAGCCAAAGTTGCATTCTCTGCCACATCGGCAGCAAAACGTTTCAGATCGACTCGATCACTTCCAGAAAGAGCAACTTGGTTAGCAAGTAGCCTAAGCACGAGTTTGGCAGGAGCTAACCTGTTGATTTGCCCCCAGATCGGGGCATTCTTTATTTCATCAGTAATAGGTAAAGTTTGTAGGATTGGGATTTGCGTTTTCGGTACGGAAAGAAAATCTGCAATGAAGCCTGCACTTCCTACATGATGTTTGAGTTGTCTGGACTTAGGCTCAGTCTCTTCAATCTCATATGAAGCCTTAATTTGCTTTGGTGCAGACATGCTCGAAATGCCTTGGCTTTCGAGTTGGATTTGATTGGCAACAGCAATTTCGACAAAATTCTCAACCGACTCGTATGAACCTTTTTCGACCAGATTCCTGATCTTTCTATACGTGCCAAGGTCTACCTTAAAAACGACTATCATTCGACTTCCCAATTCTAATATATAAGTGCTTATATTTATATTTTACCAATTACAGTAGTGTTTAGACATTTAAACAGTACTATTTAACATCAGCAGTGAACCGATGCTTCGACCTGATGCTTGGATTTCTTGAAAAGGCTGGAAAATGCGTTTGAATCAAAGGTAGTCCATCAATATTGTCTTTCTGATGAGAATTCCTTTAACTTCTCTTTTGCTTTTTTTCGTAGCTCTGCTTAGCGCGCGCACGAGTTGGCTATACTGGACAAAAACGCGCTGGCTTGAAGCCTTAGGCCGGCATAAGGGCATGGGGTTTAAGATCGACAAGAATCCTGATGGCAGCGCCACATTGAGTAAGGCTTAAACCACTTCCCTTCTTTAAAGGTGTTAATCATGCCTCTCCGTAATATCTGGAGCCTTGAACCCGGTGAATGTATCGTAGCCGAAGAGTTATTGGAGAAGCTGCGATCAGTTGTCTTCCCTGTCCAAGCGCGCGCATAAGTGGTCATTAATTCTTTTTCGGCTTGATTTTGCGAATGGGGCTGTTTTCAGCCTCTAATATGTGAACGTTGCTATGCTGTTTGCCAGTTCTGGTCTGCCATTTTTGTGGGCTGTGATTGCCACGGCGTACATGCACGTGAAGCATAGGGCCACGTGCATTCGGATCTTGGCTATTCCTCTCCAGCACAGGTTTTCCATCATAAGCTCCAGCTTTCCAGCTTTGAAGCCCCTTTCAACAGTCATCCTCAGCTTGTAGAGGTTCACCAGCTTTGGGTCTCCTCTAACCTTGAAGCGTTTTGTCACCCACAGGTTTATCAGCTGATCCTTCACCTTAAGGGGATATGGAATGACGGGTTCAGCCCTCAACTCCCTTATGGTTGTGAAGACGTGGGCTGAGTAGTATTGCCTGTCGGCTATGACTTGGCTGATGCGCTTTCCGCAACGTTTAATCAGGCGTGAAGCTTGCTTCAAGAGCGGCTTAACAACGTCTTTGTCGTTGACGTTTGCAGCCCTAACAATGTAGGTTAGTGGAAGAGCTGACATGGACGCAACCGTGTGGGCTCTCCAGCCCTCTGGTAGCTTCGGCGCTCGGTCTTCCCAACCCTTGCGCCCCTGTCGCTTATGCCTCCCTTCCTCCCACGCCTCGAATACGCCTTCATGAAAGTGCTGTCCACACTAAGCTTAACAGCCTCCTCTGCATCTACTAAGCCCATTTTAAACGCTTGGTCCCTAAGCTCCTTGAACACGCCTTCTATGGTATCTGGCTTGGCCCGCTTGATGAAGAGGCTGAACGTGTTGTGTTTTGGGGTTCTATCCCAGCTGAACTCGCAGATCTCCCGGGCGTAACGCCTCTTCTCAAGCCTCCTGCAAAGCTTCCTCACCGATGGTATGGCCTCGAAACGCATGAACAACAAAGCCAAAAGCATAGACCGCACCGGGTAACGCGACCTGCCCTTCCCAGAGTTGACATACCTAACCTCGACCTGCCTCACAGTCACGCTTATATCAATCTCAGAGAACAACAGCTTGAGGGTGTCAAAAGGGCAAGCGTTGAAAACCGTCCAAAACGGTTTATCACCTCCGCT
>Ga0315296_10003273_pt1 | contig 13602 bp, 12 predicted proteins | sample YL17G14_18_MG_FD_203921 | JGI IMG/M metagenome (GOLD analysis project Ga0315296, IMG submission 203921) | Sediment microbial communities from Yellowstone Lake, YNP, Wyoming, USA - YL17G14_18 | ecosystem: Environmental > Aquatic > Freshwater > Lake > Sediment | place: USA: Wyoming | collected... | reverse complement strand
GTTGTGGTGTTTACGGTTATGCCAACAGGATAATTCGGGATCCCCTTGACCCCACCCACCCATACCCCAGCCCGGCTCCAGTCAACCTTCCGGTCCGCGGGAAGTATCGTGGATGCGGGGACTACCGTTATGGTCCGGCTCGCGCTGTCTGAACCGGAGCTATTGCTGGCGATCAATGTGACCCCATAAGACCCCGTTGCCGAAAAGATGTGGCTCGGGTTCTGAACCGTACTAGTTGACCCATCGCCGAAGTTCCACTGCCAGGACGTCGGGTTCCCCGCGGACGTGTCCGTGAACTGCACGGCCTGCCCCACCGTCGTAGACGTCGGGTTGTAGGTGAAGGATGCCGCAAGTACGGGATTAGCGACCATATTGACGATCTGGGTCACGCTGCTTGAGCCTGAGCTGTTGCCGGCGGTAAGCATTACGAAATATGAGCCAACTGTCGTAAAGGTGTGGCTTGGGTTCTGGACGGTGCTGGTCGACCCGTCGTTGAAGTTCCACTGCCAGGAGGTCGGGCTCCCCGCGGACGTGTCCGTGAACTGCACAGGCTGCCCGGCCACAGGAGAGGCGGGGCTGTAAGTGAAAGAAGCGGCAAGGTTTGATTTACTGTTAGGATTTGAACCCACTTGACAGCCAGAAACGAGGCTTCCCAGAAATAGACCTAACAACATAGGCACATTTAAGATAGTCTTTTTCATTTATTAGTCTAATCACCTTACCCTGCTTCCTAATAATTTTAAACCCTCAGGGCCATTTTGTCAACCCAAGTAGGTCCGCTTCGCCGCCGATCACCCGCTCCACGCACCTTACCGCTTGGGAGGTTCGAGGGGGGATAACGAAGAACCGAATCCCTATCCCGGCAAGCTTCTTCGGAGCTGATCAGGACGCTACAACGGACGGTCCGGGCTGTCGAGAAGTTCCGGTCTTCAGCCGTTCTAATATTGTGCTTGTGTGACCGAAGGTGGAACAACCACAAGTCCTTCACTAGCAAAATACGAGTGTCGAGGGCTCATTTCAATTCCATAGGCTGCCATCTCCGATAATAATCTGAATTTGACTCGGCAAGCTCTTTCTGATTAAAATTGTGATCGAATAGCATGAGGTAACGTTTCATCCTGATTCCTTTTTACTCTCAACAAGGATTTTAAGTACGAGGTTTTATTGAAGTAGGGATTTGAGTGCAGGTGTCGTAAAAATAGGCTGAAATTGGTAGCGAGTTATGATTGAATTCATCTTCACGATTGATTACGAGATTTTCGGCAATGGTAAGGGCTCGCTCGAGGAACTCATCTATGGGCCGGCAAAGCAATTAAAAGCCATCTTCGATAAATGGAACACGCGTTTTGTTGTTTTTGTGGAAGTCGCTGAATTGGAGATGATCGAAGCGAGCGAAACGGACGAGGCCATCGACCTGGTCAAGCATCAAGTGCGTGAGTTCTTCGGGGCGGGATACGAGATTGGGCTTCACCTGCACCCGCAATGGTACAACGCTCGATACGAGAACGGAAAATGGTTCCTGGATTATAGCGAGTACAATCTCTGCATTCAGCCTCGAGAGCGCATCATTCAGATCGTCGATCGTTCAATCGGTTACTTAAGAAGGCTCTTGGGCGCTCCTGATTTTACTCCCTTGTCTTTCCGGGCGGGCAATTGGCTGATTCAGCCCACTCGGACCATGGCCCAAGTGTTGTATGAGCGGGGCCTTAAGGTTGATTCATCCGTCTTCAAGGGAGGCCGGCAACATCAGCACAACTTGGACTTCCGCCCGGCGCTGAAGAACGGATATTTTTGGCCGTTTGCTGACGATGTGAATGTGACATCCCCCAAAGGACGGTTGGTGGAGTTCCCGATATATACGACAATGGTTCCCATTTGGAAATTGCTAACCACCAAACGGATCGGTCTTCAGCAAAAAGCCCCAACGAACGCTCCCTCCGCCCCAAAAAAGCGGTTTCGTCTCCTTGATTTCCTGCATTTCCTGTATCCCCTTAAATTGGATTTCTGCCGTATGACTATGGAAGAACTGAAGCAGATGTTGGACGCAGAAATACGAAAGGACCGAGAAAACCCGACCACATTTCGGCCCATCGTCGCCATTGGACACACCAAGGACCTTTTTGATTTTGAAACCGTCGAGGCTTTTCTGGGCTACTTGCAAAAGAACGGGATTAGGATTTCCGACTTCCGTGATGTATCTCGCAAGGTTCAGGGGCTAAGCCCGATGTCCTATCAATGAATATCATGAAAGCAGTCCCGGTGGAGATGAATTGGCATCCCGGATTGTCCATCTATGCTTCTGAGCCATTCTTAAAGGCTGTTGGTGACGAATACGGTTGGCTTGGAGGCTTCGATACCTCAGGAAAGCTCCGCTGTATCTTGCCATACACGATCATCCGTAAAGCCACGGTTCGGATGGCCCGCTTCCGGGTTGAGACGATTCCGGTGGGGGATGCGCTCGGAATTGACGACGAGAAGCAGTTCTTGGACAGCGTTGTCGATCATCTCCGCTCAATCGGCGCAGACATCATCATTCCAGCGACAACCAACGCGATATTCCGCACTTATCCGGAAGGCGCTATAGCAGCCCCGTATGGGACATTCATCATTGATCTAAGCCAACCAGAGGAGAGCCTTTGGGCCAATATTCACTCGAAGCACCGTAACGTGATTCGTAACGCAAAAAAAAAGGGGGTTCAAGTCATCGGTGAAGGCGAACATGTCGATGCGGCGTATGAGCTTGTGCGGGATACATTTAAAAGGTCGGCTCTACCGTTTATGAGCCGTGGTGCATTTATGCGCATGGTAAGTGGGCTCGGCCAATTCATTAAGGTTTTTGTTGCTGATTATCATGGAATTTTGCAGGGTTGTGCGGTGATCCCGTTCAGCAACCACAGCGCATACTATGTATACGGGGGGAGCATTCGGGAGCCCTTGACCGGAGCTATGAATCTGCTCCAATGGGAGGCCATGCTCTATTTTCGCGGTCTGGGCGTCAAGCTTTATGATTTTTGCGGGGTTCGAATTAATCCTGAAAAAGGATCGAAGCAGGCGGGGCTCATGATGTTCAAAGAACGATTCGGTCCGCGACTGATCCAGGGCTACATGTGGAAATGCTCTCTCAATCGGATTAAATCTCCCGTTTATTCATTGGCGGTACGCCTATTAAGAGGAGGTGATATAGTAGATGCGGAGCGGCACAAGCTTACAAAGGCTTAACCGCTTCCTTTGCAGGGTGCCGCCGGCAACAGCCTTTTGTTGGCCTGAACTTATATGCATTTATTATGCTGATGATGAGCTAACTAAAGAAAGATATTTCCAATGATTCGTGTTCTCCTCATTCACGCAGACGTTATTCCGCACTACCGTGTTTCGATCTACAACTACTTAAGCGATGACCTGAAGCGTTACGGCTTCGACCTGATCGTCGTGTCGGACGCAATCCAGCTAGACAATACATCCGCGATCGAGTTTCAGTATGTTCAAATGCATCTGTCATTTTCGAACCTCGTAAAGTTCATTACGAGACAGAATATCGGAGTCATCATTGATTATATGGCGCTCAGACACCGTTATTTATTCCCGACATACCTGGCCGTGAAGGGACTGCGAAAACGGAAAATAATCTACTGGGGACAGGGCCGGGACCTTCTTGATCCAGAGGCAAAAATAAAAAACCTGGCCTATTGGCTTGAACAGGCTTTGTGTGATTCGATCATACTCTATGCGGAACACCTCAGAAAATACGTGTCGAAACGCTTTCACAAGAAAGTCTTCATCGCAAACAATACGCTGAATTTGAGCTATAACGGCTTTCCGCCAGGGGTAACGAGGGAAAATATATTGGCGGAATTCGGTATCAAGACGAGATTGAACATCATCTGCGTAGGACGGATGCAGAAGAGGAAGAGACTGGATCACCTTGTGAAGGCCCATGGCCTAATGAATCGGCCGGATATCGGCTTGATCCTTGCGGGTCCGGACCCCGAGGGCGTCCTGAATGACATCGAAGGCGACAACATCTTCAAGCTGGGCCCCGTATATGGCGATAAGAAGTATGATCTGCTTTCCTCCGCCGATGTTTACTGCCTTCCCGGCGCTGTCGGACTGGGCATCGTCGATGCGTTTTACTGCGGGCTCCCATTTGTGACAGAAGAGGGAGATGAGTCCGCTGAGATCATGTACTTGAAGGACGGCGTGAACGGCTTTGTCGTGCCCAGGGGCGATATCCGAAGCATGAGCGAAAAACTGACACTTCTCCTTGAAGACAGCAACCTTAGGAAGCGCTTTTCTGATGCCGCTGAGCGGGAAATTCGTGAACATGGCAACATGACCATGTTTTGTTCCGGATTCAGGAAAGCGCTTTTTCACGCGACCGGCCGGACAAATCATGAATCCGGACAACTGGGCAAAGGGAACGCCCAATGAGAGGACTTATTCCTCGCGATCTCCGGGAACATGGCTTCGGCGACCTCGTACAGGGCTTAGCGCTTGCCATGGGTTCCAGAAAGCAGGACAAGGTTATTCACATTCATGAACTCGGGGAGTGCATCCCGGTGAGATCGGGCTGAGCTGCCCTCGTTGCGGCGATCCGAGCGCTGAACTTACCGCCAGGTGCGAATATCGGCGTTCCCCTTTTTTGTTGCTCTTTTGTTGCTCAATTGTATTCAAGGCCATAAGCATGGCCGGCTGTACCGCTCTCTTTGTTGACATCGATCGCAAGACTTTTTGCTTGGCCCCCGAAGATCTCTCAACAAAGCGATCCCGAATTGATGCGGTCGTGACCGTTCATATGTTTGGCAACCTGTGCGACATGCCCCGATTAAGAGAGTTGGCAGAAGGCAAGCCGATCATCGAAGATTGCGCTCAGTCTCTCGCGAGCAAAATCAAAGGCCGCATAGCCGGCTCTTTTGGCAACGTCGCTTTTTTTAGCTTCCGATCCGGCAAGTATATCTCAGCAGGAGAGGGCGGCGTGCTCTATTCGAGCGATGTCGAACTGTGTTCTCGCATCTCTCGACTCGTTTCCGAGATGCACGTCCAAAGACGAAGGGAAGAGTGTCGGCATGTGGTCAATGTACATATTAAATCGCTCTTTCGAAGGGAACCCCTTTACGGATTGGCGGGGTATCGCCTTTGGCAATTATTGGAGAGAAAAAGGAATCGGTCGGAAAACTCCGAAATCGCCCTTGGTCAAATCCATATGACAGACTTGGCCCGAATCCGGAAACGGCTTGCCTTGCTCAGCGTATCGATTGACAAGCAGAGGGCTAACGCTGATTTTTTCGCCCGGACCCTCGAAATAGAGCCTGATATGCTGTGTTCGGAAAAGCCAGAGATGTTTTATAATCGTTACCATTTTCCCATCATCTTTCGTTCCACCGAACAGCGGGACTTCATCGCTGCCTATTTGCTCAGGCGGCGTGTCGATACGATGAAATACCTCAACGGCATTGTCGATATTGCCGTCAAGCACTATGCGTATGACGGAGGATGCCCCGTGGCAGATCGGCTTTCGGAAAGAACGCTAATTATTCCCAGCTATTACGCTTTGCGAAAGAGAGATGTTTAATATATTGCTCACTGCATCAACGACGGGTGGGACGAACTTAAGCTTAGAGGTTTAGGGCGTTGACTTCCAGAATGGATGGACTCCAGCAGAGATTTCCTGTTCGTGAATTAGGCGGGTCGTCTCAGCGCGGTGTGAGGACCTTCGGTTCTGCCACGGCGTTCCGACTTTGAGGATTTTGCGCTGCCCGGAACGAGCGGGCGGGGGTGCGCTTCGGGGGCCTATGTCTTAGCGTGATGATGACCGTTTTAGATCCGAATGGGGCCCGGCTCCCGGCCCTCACGGACTTCCAGGTCGCTCCGCTTAAACCGCGGCGACCGCCGGGCGTCGGAGCTCTCGGACCCTTCATCTCCCGCCACCGGGGCGATGTTTTCTCAATCGGCCAGAGGCGAAATCATGACAAGCGAAGATATCGATAGCCTGGGCCGGGATTGAAAGCCTGCAAGATCACGACCAAAAGAGAGCCGAATCTATGCGTCAGGCGAAGTCGAGGTTAGGTCTTCCATCAGCTCTAAATACCGTTGTTTCATCACCTCCCAATTAATCGGTGCATATTCTCGTTTCGCCTTATCGGCCAGCCGAGCGCGCAACTCTTGATCTTTGTATAAGAACACCATTTGTTTAGCCAAATCGGCCGGACTATTGGGTTCGAAATACGCGAGTGATTCCTCGCTGAAGTAATGGCGGACCGTTTTTAAGCGAGAGGCGATAACAGCTTTGCCCATAATGATGTACTCTGACAGTTTGTTGGAAAATGAAAAGTCCAGAAAGACGTCCTGTCTAGTAGAAAGAACACCGACGTCGCAACGCGCCAGCCAGCCTGGTATCTCTGTAGGGAGCATCGGCCCAATGAAACTAACATGAGATCCCAAGCCCAGCTTTTTAGAAAGCCTTTCCAATGAGCTCTTTTCGGGGCCATCGCCTATGATCCAAAACTCCGCGGTCGGCATTTCATGGTGCGCCATGGCGAAAGCTTCAAGCGCTATATCCAGGCCGTAAATGTGGGTGAGCGTTCCATGGTACATAAACACAAACTCCGCCGATATGGCGCCACGACCAGCGGCAACAGAAAAATTCGAAGCCGAAGCGAATATTGACTGATCGGCGGAATTCATAATCACCGTCGATTTGGATAGGAGCAATCCCCGGCTTGCGAGCAGCTGTTGGATCGGCTCATTGATCGTGATGACATGATCCGCATACATGAAACTCGCTTTTTCGAGAAAACGGGCCAATCGTACCTGCCAGTGATTTACCCCAACCTTAAATTTTGACATAAGGAACTCTGGAGTAATCTCGTGCATATCAAACAGGATTTTCGCGCCTTTCCATCGGGCGTAGGCTGTAGCAAAGACCAAAAAATCAGGCAGAGTATTGACATCGATAACCGCATAGGCCTTGGTGTTCGTCAATACAGGCAGCTTAATAAAAATCCAAAAAAAGAAGGTGAGGTACTCAAAATAGTAGCGCCATCGGCTCCCCCTTTTTTTGCCCAAAGAGAACGTGTGAACAACGACACCATTCAGGCTATATGTCTTAGACTTTAGGTGAGGAGGTCTTAAGGCCAACACATCAACGCTATAACCGGCCGCGACCAGTGCCTCTGCCTTGCGTCTTACGCGGATGTCTACGTCATAAGTATTCTGCAACAATATACAAACGGATTTCATGGTCGTGGTCATTTCATTCCGATGCGGGTACGTGTCTCTGCCAAGCCTTCCTAGCTTTCCGAAGATCTTAGAGCCGTGTTTGGCTGGGAGCCATAACTGATTTCCATCGCCTCATTCAATTCGATGTCCACCTCGCCAGCCCAAAGTATGTCAATAACCGTCCGACTGTCAATACTCAATAGCTGATACTTATCCCTGTCAGAGAGAGGCCGATGAATCCGTAGTAGAAGAGGAGGTTCTATTTTTTTCCTGGTGCTGCGGAGCTTCACCCTCCTGCGTCCATCGGCGAGCGTAACAGGTTCAAACGTGACATTTCGCCGTTTCTGAAACCAACGGACCACCTGCAAGGCCGTTCCAAACCATACACCATAGGTTTTTATTTCCTGCACAAGCCTCGTATAAAAATCGCCCCAGAACCTCTCTGGTCCGGGACTTCTGTCATGCCAGATAATGTTCAACACCCCGCCAAACTCCTTCGAATTGTGGAGGAGGCTCTTGCAGCGTTTCCAGGCTTCCGCCTCTGTTAGACCGAGCCTCTGTGAAAAGAACAATGCACCATCTTGAATATGAATGGGGAGCTCTAGGAGTCTCTGCGCACCTAAAGGACGATACGCTTGTGTTGTCCCACAGCGGTAGCCTACGCTTTCGTTATAGCCAGCTGTCGAATCGTAGACGTAGCCAGCCTCTTCTATTACGCGAGCGCTATTTTCGTCACGTAACAACCAATGCATTCGGACGCCGATTTCGTCATTGCCTACGGCTGTAGCAATTCTCTTCAGTTCCTCCCGGCCCTTTTCGACATCATGCCAAGAATCAATTCCATGCACTCCGATTTCACAGCCCTCCCTTATGAGCAGGGCTGTCCATTCGGAGATGTCCATAATGTCATAGGCCGTCGCGCGCCTTTTCGGATGTTCGACAGAAAGTTTTTCACCGGCCCGGTTTTTGTAAGGAATCATGAAATAGGTGGTAGGCAGACCTTTCTCAATCTGTAGATACCAGTCAAAGGGAAGCCAAAAATCTCTTGTCCAGCCCAAATACACCAGAGGCAGGGACATCGCTGCCCGCCAGCTCTTGAGTAACCGGGATAGAGAAATTCTTCCTCTAACTAATTCGCAGAAAGCACCTACGGTGGACCTGTAAAGGAATCCCCACATTGTATGGTCGAACATGTGATTTCGGATTCCCACAAAATCAATATCATGGGTCAAACAGATTGCAAATGCATGTCCGGCAGGAACAGGAGGAATTTCGAATAGATTGATTCCGGCTTCAAGTATCCAATTGCGCAGCATCTTGATATGGATTTCAAGCGTCGGAATAGAGGCTTTTTCGACAGGCTGGCCCGCATTTAGGAGGAGTCCAATCTCGTGAAATAAATCGTAGCCTATCCGTAAAACGATTGTTCCGGTGGAATACATTTTAAGCCCTGCAATTCCTGAAGAGGTCAACACACAAGGCTCGCTGCCTGCAGTTGGCTCGAAAGTGAGAGTATCTCCATAAATTGGAACCAGGGTTCCTTGATATGTCAGGTTGGCATGGGGAACCTTCGAAAATACGGTGAGCTTAGCCTGAGAATCGTAGTTTTTTGTGTCGGCCCCATAAAGAATGAGAAGCCTTGTCTCCGTATTGGGAATCTCGCCTGCCGTGGCAACTACGACTTCATAGGATTGACCTTCACGATAAAACTCCCACGGTGTTTTAAACAATTGAAAGAATTCCTCCACCACTGCAGATTGGTTGGTTTTCGGAATTACTGCAATCATGAAACATCCAGCCTTAGGCTAAGCTCCCAACCATTCATCCTTGGATTGTCCATAGATCAAGCTTAGGCTAAGAAAAAATCTCTAACGCAGTCCACCACATAACAGGCCTGTGCCTCGGTAAGTTCCGGATAAATCGGCAGCGCCAGCGTTTCCTTCGCAGCAAATTCACTTTCAGGGAAAGAACCCATAGCATAACCCAGATTGGAAAAGCACTCTTGAAGATGCATGGGCATAGGATAGTAAACCTCCGTAGCTATTCCCTTCTCTTGAAGCGCAGCCCGCAACTGGTCCCTGCGCGAAACACGAATGATATATTGGTTGAAGATGTGCCTATCTGTAACCACCTTTGGAAGATAAAGCTGGGGTGTTCCGGCCGCCCATCGGTGTTTAAGGAAGATCTTGCTAGATAAGGAGTAGTTTTTTGCGAATTGGGCTGTGTCAGAGACATTTATGCCCGAGTCCATAAATAGTTTATTGTATCGCTGGGCGTTCCGCTGACGGGCTGCTGTCCAGTCGTCCAAGTGAGAGAGTTTAGCTGAGACAATCGCTGCCTGGAGTGTGTCAAGGCGGAAATTACCTCCGATCATCCTATGTTGGTATTTGGACTTTGAGCCGTGAGTACGCAGGCACATCAGTTTTTCTGCACGCAGGCTGTCGTTTGTCACAACCAGGCCTCCGTCGCCAGCTCCCCCCAAGTTCTTCGATGGGAAAAAGGAAAAGCAGCCGTAGTGGCCGAGCGATCCGGCGCGTCGTTTGTTGTATTCGGCCCCAATCGCCTGGGCCGCATCCTCAATGACAATTAGCTGATGTTTTCGAGCAATATTCATCACAGCGTCCATGTCGGCCATTTGGCCATACAAGTGCACTGGAATGATGGCACGGGTCTTGGCCGTTACCTTCGAGGTAATCTGCGACGGATCGACATTGTAGGTCACGGGATCAATGTCAACAAAAACGGGTCTAGCCCCGAGCCGTGCGATGGCTCCGGCTGTTGCAAAAAAAGTGTAAGGGGTTGTAATGACTTCATCTCCCCATCCAATCGCTTCCGCCATCAGGCATATCAGCAGGGCATCGGTGCCGGAGGACACTCCGACTCCAAAAGAACAATTGGAATATTTAGCTATAGCCTTTTCGCATTCTTGAACCCAGGGCCCCAGGATAAATTGTTGCGATTCCATCACCTCAGAAATCGCCCGATCGATATCAGACTTGATGGCCGAATATTGAGCCTTGAGATCCAGCAAAGGAACCTTCATTCATTCACTCCTTAGTGGTTTCATCAGAGCAGGTCGACGAATCTTGCCGCCGCCTTCCCGTCTCCGTACAGCGGATGGTGAGAGACGGGCGGGGCGAAGGAACCGGCCGCCTTGACAATTTTTTCAAAGTCAGCGCCCACCAGCTTGTTCCAGCCGGATTCCACGGTCTCGATCCATTCTGTTTCGTCGCGGAGTGTTATACAGGGCACGCTCAGCCAATACGCCTCCTTCTGCAAGCCGCCGGAATCTGTCAATATCGAGCGTGCCGAACTGCTCAAGGTTACCATTTCAATATATCCGAAAGGATCCATCATCCGGACATGAGCCCGGAGCCGGAAATTCGATTGTGCGATGGCCTTGCGGGTACGCGGGTGCACGGGGAAGATCACCGGCTCTTCCAGCGCATTCAGTGCATTCAGAATGCTAGCTAACCTATGCTGATCGTCTGTATTCTCGCTGCGATGGATGGTAACCAAGACGTATTGTCGCAGCTTCAGCCCCAGGCGACCCAAGATTTCGGGCGTCCCAGCTTCAACGCGTGGTTTGGCCCAGTTCAAAACATCAAGCATGACATCCCCGATCATATGAACATTCTGGATAATGCCTTCGGCGGCCAGGTTGCTAACCGCCGTGTTGCTGGGGCACAGCAACATATTTGAAAGATGGTCAGCGACTACCCGATTGATCTCCTCTGGCATCCGGCGGTTATAACTCCGTAGACCTGCTTCGATGTGGCCGATTGGGATGTGCAATTTGGCTGCCGCAAGAGCACCTGAGAGCGTAGAATTTGTGTCGCCGTAGATCAAGACCCAATCCGGACGCTCAGACAATAAAACCTCTTCAACTCCCCTTAACATGGCTCCGGTTTGAGCCCCGTGGGGACCGGAACCAACACCCAAGTTAACATCGGGCAAAGCAATGTCAAGGCCGTCAAAAAAGATGCCAGCCATCTCGTAGTCATAGTGCTGGCCGGTATTCAAAAGAAATTCTTGGTGCCGTTTGCGCAACTCCCGGCTCACCCCAGCAACTTTGATGAATTGGGGTCTGGCGCCAATAACGGTGACTATTTTCATCTTTCTTCCTACTCCTCCCAAGTCCCAATGATTTGCCTCTTCAGAATATCGCGGGCCGCAAATTGATGTCAAGAAGACAAGGATCCTCGAGAAGAAGGCCATCTTGCAGATCCATCGTTTTGCGCCACCGAAAAAACTCACATTTTTTAATGGATATCCGAGCTGTTCTCCGGAGAAACCTTAGCCTTTGACAAAAGTGAAAAAGATTCACGTTTCCCTGAACCGGAAGGCTTTAGGTTGCGTTGACGGGGCCCATAATTCCGACTCTTGGACGATGCATGTGACCGTTTTTGCCGCACATTTGCGATTGTATATGGGAGATACTGGCCATTATGGCCCGAAAACTTCGAAATTTTTCCCTGCAACTGAAAGAAACGTACATAACAAGCTCTTTTCCTGGCTCATTGGCAACTCGATTATTCAAACTCTCTCAAAGATAGCCGACTGTGCGGATTAGCTATTTCCCAGCTCGGGACACTTATTGCTTACAACCTACCACTTCGAGCATCACAGAAATCGCGGGTTTTTGTTATCCCCGCTCGGCCGGCAAAGCAATTCAGATGAAAAAAGAAATGAACGCCGGTGGAGTTAAAGTACCAACGGCGAGGATCAGTCGGGTTACTTTGGCTCCTCTTTAGTCGTTTTCTTAGTTAAGGAAATATTAATTTCCCTTAGCTGGAGCACCACGATAAAAAGCAAACTGATTGCTGCAAACTCAAGGAGGCGCCAGGGAGAATAGTAGCTGCTCAAGAACGAATAACCGATTATGTTCAACGCTTTCTCTCCGACAGCAAGCCCGGCTAGGATGAACGCCCCCAGGAAAAGTATTCGCCGCAGATAGTAGCTTAAGTCTTTCATTGGTCTCATCTCCCTAGAATCGGTGAAACACTACGACTTTCGGCGCGAGTTTCCTCTGAGACATATCATAAAACGCCAGATGAATTTCGCCTTTTTCATCCTGAAACCAAAGTTGCACGCGCCTTGGGAAATCGGGCGAAATGGCCACAGAAACTAGTTTCCCCCACTCTGACGGAATTGAATCTGTTTGAACTAGGTCTATTGTGGGCAGAGCCCCCTCCGTTGCAGGTGGTTGTGGGAACTTGGTACAAGACAATTGAAGAACAAGCAGGATCACAATAACTTTGCCAAGTTTGATTATATTTGACATACTCCCTCCTTTAAAAATAAAAGACTGGATCCTTCATTGAATCTAAAAGCGCCCTACCTACGTCATTGGCCAAAGCTTAACGCAAAAGACAAAAATCCTCTATATTCTCCCGGAATTTTATCTTATGCTTAATATATGTACTTTTAGCTACTATTTGTCAAGTCCCTAGACTGCCGATAGGATTTTAGTTTACGGCGTAAACCTTCCTGGTATAAGGTTTTAGTGGAACAACAACCCTCACCCGATGGGTGAAGGACCTCAACCAGGAGGGCGAACGCATGATACAACAAACGATCCTGCCGTTCAAGATGGAACGGACCGATGAGTTGATCACTCCGAGAAGCGGATTGGGGCTGTTCGCGGAAGTCGTGCGAACGCTCGGGGTGCCGGGGAAGATTGAGGGGGCGTTTCCCCGGCCGGGGTCGAACCGTGGCTATGAGGCCTGGGCCTATGTCGAGCCGTTGGTGTTGATGCTGACGGGAGGCGGCCGCCACATCGAAGACCTGCGGGAGATCCGGGATGACGAGGCCCTGCGGGCCCTGATGGGACTGCGGCGGATGCCGTCGGTCTCGACCTTCGGGGATTGGCTGGTTCGGACGGGGGCTAAGAGCGGACTCCGGGCGATGAGGGCCGTGGATGAGGAGGTCGCCGGAGCGATCTGGAAGCGGACCGGGACGGCGGACTATACCCTGGATGTCGACGCGACGGTGATCGAGGCGGAGAAGAAGGAAGCGGCGATGACCTACAAAGGGCTTCGCGGCTACCAGCCGCAGTTGGGCTATCTGGCGGAGAACGGGATCTGTCTGACGCACGAGTTTCGAGCGGGCAATGTCCCGGCCCAGAGAGCGGAGCGCTGCGGTTCTTGAGGCGCTGTCGACGCCTCTGTCCCAAGATCAAGCGGCTTCGCTCCGACAGCGCGTTCTACCAAGTGAGGGTCGTCAACTGGTGTGAGAAGGACGCCGTCGGGTTCACCATCACCACCGACCAAGATGTTAGCATTAAAAAGGTTATCCGGACGGTCCGGGACTGGGAGCCGCTTCGGGCGGAGGACGGCAAGCCGACCGACCGGGAGGTGGGCACGGCCGTCCATCTGATGGGCGGAG
>Ga0315296_10003272_pt1 | contig 13602 bp, 15 predicted proteins | sample YL17G14_18_MG_FD_203921 | JGI IMG/M metagenome (GOLD analysis project Ga0315296, IMG submission 203921) | Sediment microbial communities from Yellowstone Lake, YNP, Wyoming, USA - YL17G14_18 | ecosystem: Environmental > Aquatic > Freshwater > Lake > Sediment | place: USA: Wyoming | collected... | reverse complement strand
AGATGGCTACGCCCATGCCTGGGTCGACTCTGCACATTTCTTCGACGACTATGCAGTCTTCAAGTACGCCTAATCCTTGTCCGCCGTATTGCTCGGGTATGCGCATGCTTGTGAAGCCTAGTTGTGCGGCTTTCTTGTAGAGCTGCATTGGGAAGTCTTCTTTCTGGTCGTATTCCAACGCCAGCTCGGGTGTGAGTTCTTTTTCTGCGAATTCTTTGACGGCTTTCTTGATTTCCTGTTGTTCAGGAGTCAGTTTGAATTCCATTTTTGCTCTTTCCTCCTATTTTGTCCTGCTTTATGCTTTCTGTGTTCTTAGCTCATTAATCTTGTTTTTCAGAGAAGGCACTATCTTGAATAGGTCTTCGACTATGCCGTAGTCTGCGAAGCTGAAGATGGGCGCTTTGGGGTCTTTGTTGACGGCGATTATGAGGTCAGAGCCTTTCATGCCGAGTATGTGCTGGAAGGCTCCGCTTATGCCCAGTGCCAAGTAGAGTTTCGGTTTCACTGTTTTTCCAGAAGCGCCCACTTGTCGGTCGGTTGGAAGCCAGCCCTTGTCGACTATGGGGCGTGAGCATGAGACCACGGCGTTGATGGTTTTGGCGAGTTCTTCGACTTGAGGAATGTTTGCTTGATCCTTGATGCCTCTGCCTATGCCCACGAGTTTTTCGGCTGCCGTTATGTCTACGCCGCCGGGCGGTGGCAAAACGTATTGTAGGAAGCGTTTTTCGGTTATGTCTGTGGTGAGCGGTGAAGGCATTTCGGTGATTTGGCCGTTTGCGGGAGGGTCGGGTTTCTTTGGTTGGAAGGTTGCCTGTCTGATTGTGGCTAGATAGGTTTCGGCTTTGCGGGCTGTTGCTTTGGCGTTTACTTTTCCGCCGTAGACTTGTCTTGTGACAGCGAAGTTTTCGCCTTCGAAGGTTAGGGCGATTAGGTCTGTGGCTAGTGGCAGGTTGAGTTCGGTTGCGAGTCTTGGTGCGAGGTCAATGCCTTGGCTGGTGTGGCCCATCATGACGAGTTTGGGCTTGTGCTGGGCGATGAGTGCGGACAGTATTTTTCTGTATGCTTCTGAGTTGAAGTTTTCAAGTTTCGGATCTTGGATGGCTATGACGGTTTTGGCGTATTCAGTTAGCGGTTTTGCCATTTCCTTGTTGCTGGTCAGTATTATGGCTGTGGCTTCTCCGAGTTGTTGTGCTTTGGTGAGCATCTCGTAGGTTATGTCGCGGATCTGGCCTTGTCTATGTTCAGCTAACACGAATATGGCTGCCATTTTAGATCAGCCCCTTTGATTTGAGAATTTCAGCAATCTTTTGTGCGATGTCGTCTGGTGAGCCTTTCAGGAACTGTGCTTGTTTCTCAACTGGTGGAACATAGAGTTTGTCTATGGTGAGCCATGAGCCTGCTGGACCGACATCAGCTTCGGTGAGACCTGTATCGGCTAGGGTCATTACTTTGATTTCTTTCTGCATGGCTTTGCGTATGCCCATAATCGAGACGTAGCGGGGCTCGTTGATGCCCGTCTGAACCGAGAACAACGCAGGAAGCTTCACTTCCAACTGCTCTTCCAGCCCGCCTTCAAGTTCGCGGTTCACCCTGGCAGCGCCCGTGGCCAGTTCTAGTTTCTTGACCATCGTGGCATGCGGAATGTTCAGCATCTGCGCAAGGATTGGACCTACAGCGGCGTTTCCGTCGTCGCCTGCCTGCATACCGACGAGGATCAGGTCATAGTGCAGAGTCTTGAGAACGCTGCTGAGTATCTTGGCGATAGCGTAGCAGTCTGAGCCTTCGAATTTCGGATCAGTCAGTCGTATGGCTTTGTCGGCTCCGCGTGCTAGGCACTTGCGCAACGTGCTGTCTGAGTCTTCGGCTCCTATGGTGATGGCTGTAACGGACCCGCCTTGCTTTTCTTTTATGCGTACTGCTTCTTCAAGAGCGTAGTCGTCCCATTCGTTGATGTCATAAACTAAGCCTGCTTTGTCTATGTTCTTGCCTGTACTGTCGATTTTGAGTTCAGCTTCAGCTGTTTCAGGAACATGCTTAACACAAACAACAACATCCAATGCTAGTATCAGACTCCATTAGTGTTTGAACACACTAAAACAACCAACATCATAAAACTTTTGCCCACCTGCACGCATTTTGTCATACAACTATTTAGCAAAGTGCGCATGACTTATAGCAGAGCTTTTGACAGTTTTAGGCAAGAAGAACTGCGGACAGGTTTATGGAGCATCAGGAAATTGAGACCTTGATTAGCGAAGAGGCTTTGCTGTTTGCCAAGTATTTGAGAAACGAAAGACAATCGTGGAATCCCAGAACTGTAAGTCTGACATACCGTAATGGAGTTATCTCCCGTATTCCCGCTTAACATAGATATCGCCAAGGATAACATGGTCAATTTGACTTAACAGAACGATAGAAGAATCTTCTATCCGATTGACTATCATTCCTTTGGTCTTTCGAGCAATTCTATATAACCGAAAATCGGTAGCTCTGAACCTTTTCTTCCAAATCCTTTGAATGTAACATGTTTTTCCCATCTATTAGGTTCAGCAAGAACACATTGATGGTCAATATAGATAGATTGTTCGACAGATACAATTTCCTCAGAAGCATCTTCTAGCAATTCCTCACCAAGCTTACATCTTTCCCGTGCCCATTCTTTTGCTTCTTCCTCAGTCAATTTGAAACCGCTAATAGTGTTTATTCCTATGTCTTCATTCAATACCCAATTTGTCACGGGTTCCTTAGAACGTTGAGGTATCCCCGTTCTAGCATATCCTTCAAGGTCAATACGGGAATCCGACAAAACTAGCAACAGATAGATTCTGTTCATACGCTCTAGTCAATCAATTCTCAATTTGACTGTTTCGTCATGGCGAAAGATGTTCATAAACTCGAATAGAAAAGAGTAGTAGAGAATCCTCTACTTTCAAACGGTTCTTTTCCACACTAAATCGTTTGTACTGTGTCCACACCTATGACAGACTAGAGACTGTCGTCTGAATTTCTCGCATCTTTCCGCAAGAATATCTTCTACACATACCTTTCCACAGTTTGGGCATGTGACTTTAAACTTGAAATATCTTATTCCTTCTGACTTCTTGAAATTAAAATATTTCAACCTTTCTGGATATTTCTTTTCTTCTTTTCGCATGTTAAGAATGTGCTGTTCAATCTTCTCAACATTCATCTCTACTGGAACATAGTTGATCGTGACCTTGCTTTCTTTTCTGTCTTTGAGTTTATCATACAAATATCGTGACAGAAAGCTAACAGCAATAGGCAACGCTATACGTTCTCCAATTTCCGCAACAATGTTGAGTATTGTCGGAAGGTCAGCGGCATCTCTAGCAAACCAATTCTTGATTCGGATTGAAACACCTTCGGCAATAATCTTCTCCTCACCAACTTTCGGTTGAAGTGTTTCAAACAAATCTTTTTCGAGATTTCGGTCACGCTTTTCAATGCTGATTTCTAATTCCACAAGTCCCACACTTACCTTCATAATTTGAGTGATTTGTTTTTGTGGTTAAGGTTTTCTATCTGTACTGGAAGATAATCCTAGAGAAGCTAAATGGTGAATTGAATCCATTAGAGGATGGGATTGACATGAATATGGATGAAATAAACAAATTACTGGATGAACGCGCGCTATAGTTTGCCTTTCTATTCTTGTGTCTTTCCCTTTTTTTCGCCTTTCTCCTTTTTATCAAGGTGGCTTATCAATTGTTTCAAGCTGGGCGTCTTTTCACCAGACTTATCGTTAATAGTATAACCTTCCTGTTTGAGTTGAGTCTTGATTTGGAAGGCAACGACTGCACTTAGCTTGCTGTCTGTGTCAAGGAATTCTCCAACCAACACTTCTTTTAGCTTGTCCATCAAAAGCGGGAACATTAGGTCAAGACCTTCTCTTGCGTTCTTGACCGCAAGCTCCTTAGCCAATTTCTCGTAGTTTTCGACGGGCAAGGAAATTTCTGTCTGAAATACCTTGTCAATAGGGATGAACGTTTTCGAAAGTGGGCTTTCCACAACTATGCCTTCTTTGTTGATATCAATTATCTTGACTTGACCAATCTGTGGAATCATTACTTGAGCGTTCTTACCAGCGATTTGCTCGAATTTCGCTCTGAATTTCTGATACTTAGCTCTCTCTTTCAGATAATCTTTGACGTAGAAAGTGACTCCTGTGGAAATGACCGTCGTCACTACGCCAATTCCAACGCCTATCAAAATATCGTTGAAGCTCAACTTGATTCCTCTAAGACTATGTAAACTGCGCGTTTGCCATAAAGGATTTTGCTTTTAGGAAGCGTCGTGTCTGAAACCTAAGGCTCTAATCGAATTGAACCTTTTCCTGCACGTAACCGCAACTAGCATAGCCAACATGACCGTCTTCAACCCAGACTTGCGTAAAATGGCAAACTGGACACTTCGCATATTCAATGTTGCCGCACTTCACGCGTGCGATGTTGGATGGCGCAAGAATTTTAAGTCGAGAACGTCTTTATTCCCCAGTTGAGGAAAAGAACACGAAAACTTGGGTCTATTTTGTCATTGCATTTGCCTTCTCTCTGGTCGTGATTGGACTCACCGCTTTGGTGTCAGTTTCTTCCTTTGGCTTACACTTTCAAATTGATGTCTCAAGTGTATCTTCCAACAATACCACGATTATAGGAAATGCACCTTCCAATACGACGGTAATAATCATAGACGGCAATGTGGTATTTGCAAAGATTGCGCTTCAAAATATCCCGACGTTAATCAACGGTATTACCACATCAACAAGCATCATCGTGGCATTTAGTGGTGCAGTCATCGGCTTCATGGTTCGTGATTTCTTTCCAAGTGACAAAAAGGCAAAAATAGCCTTCTTTGGGGTTATGTTCAGTTTTGCCTATGTTTTCATGTATCTTTTCTGGGTTTATGTTTTCTTGGCAACAGGGGGAGTGGACTTGGCACTAAGATGGTCATTGGATGGTCTCCTTATTTCTTTACTAATTTTCGTTTTGGCAATGTTGTTAGGTCATTACAGATTAGATAAAACAAAGTCTGATAAAACAGAACCAGACGAGAAAGAACCAGAAAAGAACGAGCCAAAACCAGACCAAAGCAAGAATGTCAATGTTGTTGTAAGTTAACAACTATGAAAAAAGGCAAAACTAGGAATAGATTGCGTTTTCGCGCGTGCTAATTATCTCCTTTGCGTCTGTTTTTGTCTGTTTGTTTCTTTGTCTGTGTATTTGTTTGCGTTTGTTTGCCTGTTTGTGCGTGCGTGTGTGTTTGTAGAGAGAGTTAGTGTGTGTGAGAGAGAGAAAGATAAAACTTTACCCCCAAACACCCTGATAGCTCGCGACAAGGCGCCACAAAGTAACCCTAATCTAGGGTTAGATTCAAGTCGTGTTGTTTTCCATTCAGTTCAAACACTATTCTCTTGTCTGTTTGTTCTGTTATTCTCTTATCACCTAAGTCAAATTCTTTATGATGATTCGGACAGAGTATGAGGATATTGTATGGCATTTCTGTGCCTTTTTCACTTTTTCGTTTTATGTGTGCAGCCTCTACGTAGTAACTTCCGTCTTTCTTCAAGATTCTGTCGCTGCAAATCTGGCACTTGAAATTACGAAGTATTTTGAGCTGTGCAATGGTTTTGTTATCTCTTTTGTACATCTTGCCTTTGTACTCTACAACTTCTGTTGATTGAGGGGTCAATGAGTTCAAATCTTGAATTATCTCTTTTCCTTTGTTTGCGTCGAGAGAAACTTCATATGATATCTTTTCTACCAGATCTTCTTGTTCTTTTTCATCGCTTTTGGTAAATTCTAATTCTTTCTCAGCGTATTCTTTCCCTGTTACAAATTCGAATATTCTTGTCAGTTTTTCGAACTCGTCTTTTCCAATACCTGAAGTTTTCAGTGCTTCTATTTCGTCGGAGATCATCCTTTCTGCAAGAATAGAATCAATGTATGTGAACCCAACTTGTGGGACAAGTCGACTGTTGCCTGAATATTTCTTCGCATCCAAAGGAGTAGAAAACAATAATGAGAGCTCTTTGTCAGCAATAATGTTAGAATACAACACATTTTCTTTGAATCCATTCCATTCCGTTTCTTTGGGTCTCTCTAATACTTCCGAATTGCCATAAACACCCACGATTTCGCCTCGGTGATTTTTCAGATTTGTCGTATAAAAGAAAATTGCGGTGTTTTTTGTCAGTCTAGTAGGTGCATGTGTCCATTGAACATATCCAAATACTCTATTTTCAGTGTCGAGTCCTTGTTTGTTAAATTCAAAATTCAATGATTCGTGACCAGGGTATCTTCTTGCATAAGCATGCCCTGCATGTGGATTTACGTAGATATTTCTCCATCCATAATCATTCCACGTAATGTTTGCTATGATGAACCGCCCTTGTTTCTTGTTTCTTTTCATCACAACACCTCGGCAAAGAACCGTGAGACTATCCCATAATGAAATCCCTTGTCTTAACCAGTATATAAGCGCGTTGCATAGGATCGAGAACAAAGTGCAGTTGTGCGCTCAGAGAAAGCATAACATTTAGATGCCCGCCTCATGCACCCTAGCATCCCTTCCCTTGAGGGAAGGGGCAGAGGATGGGTGATCGCATATATCCAGCCTGTGGGAGTTGTGTTGTGGGGGGGAGGTAAAGTTTTGTCCCAGATCCAAACTTGTGCCTTCTTTTCGAAGGCAAAGTCGCGCGCACTATCGCCTGTCTTCATTATTCTAGCTTTGAGAGTGTTCAAGGCTTGAACGAGTCTTATCTGAGAGCACAAAATCACTATAACATAGAGATTAGAGACTTGACCGTTAAGGAAATGCGCGCGAGATTACTTAACAAAGCATAGAAAAAAGAGTGGATTAGCGTGTTATCCTTGCGTTTGTTCAACTGCAAAGACAAGCGTGTCTAGCAGCACTTGCCCGTAAAATTCGGTTCGCGCATAGACTTCCCATTGGCCAGCAAAACTCGGGTCTTGGGGAACGCTGAAGAGTACTGAAGCCACGCCAGTTGAATCCGTCTGCGCTGTCAACACTAGAACCGTGGTTCCGTTGAATCTCACCTCAAAGCTCACCAGCTTATCCGCAATCAGCGACTCGTTCAGTGCGCCAAGAATCATCGCACTCAAACTGACATTCTCGCTTAAGAGGAAAGACCCGCCGTGGACATTCTGTCCGTAACCCCCTTTTTGCGTGTGCACATCAATCACCATTGGGGCTAGTTGAACTTCGAATCTGGCGCTTCCCTCTATCAGTCGCCCATACGCTTCAAAACTCACGTAGACATGCCAATATCCGATGACACCGTTCTCAGGCCACGGTATCCGAAACTCAATGGAAGCATCAGCCCACATATCCGTAGTCACTGACTGCTGCAGGAAATAGCTCCCGTCAGCGCGCAAAACCCCGACCTCCAGTACCAAGGGCAACAACTCATATTCGCAATAGACATGCATGTCCACAGTCACGGAGTCCAACGGATTGAAATTCACGTCGAGGACTCCATATCTCTTCGTCGTGACAAGCATACTGGCCGTAACGGTCCGACAGCCAATAAACAGCGAATCACTGACAGTCTCGTTTCCCACCTGAGCAACTGCTGAAATACTCCAATTGCCTTCACTCGCCGTGCTCCAAGGAATCGTATAGTTGGCCTTAGCAATCCCCAGATCGTCAGTCAATGCTGAATCGGTTACTGGGCTTCCGCCATAATGGCATATCGTGAACACAACTTCAGTCTGATTAATGGGTAAGCCGTCGCCGGTCAAGTAGGCAAAGAGCTGAATGACTTCGCCCGGGCTGAAGAATCCACCAAGCTCGTCTGGGCCTAACCCGCCCCGCTGAGTGTACAGGTCCAGCGTCGTCCGAACAGGAGGATTCACTTCTTTGACTTGGCATCCAAAGATCATGGAATCGCTAATCGTCTCGTTGTCAACGTGCGCAATTGCCAAGATGCTCCAATTGCCCACGGCAGAAGCGTCCGAAGGCAGCGTAAGGTTGATTTTGGCTTTTCCTGAAATGTCAGTCAACGCAGATTCCGCTGTCTCGTTTCCGTCGGGGTTTCTGGCAGTGAACACCACCTCGGTCGTGTTGATTGGTGAGCCGTTAGCAGTCAAGTATGCGAATAGCTGAACGACCTCTTCCTGCTCAAAGATTCCGCCAGACTCGTTGATTCCTAAGCCCCCGCGCTGAGTGTACACGTCGAGAGCCCTCACCGTGACGATGGGGAGGCTTGCGATTCGACACATGAAGACCAAAGAATCGCTGAGGGTCTCGTTTTCCACTCGGGCAACTGCTGTGACACTCCAATTGCCTAACGCTGATTCATCAGTAGGAAGCTTGAAGCCAAGCTTAGCATTTCCTGAACTGTCCGTCACTGCAGTGTCCACGGTTTCTACTTTGCGAGCGTTCGTGATTGTGAACGTCACTTCAGTCTGGTTGATTGGCAAGCTGTCAGCAGTCAGGTAGGCGGAAAGCTGAACCGTCTCGTTTTGCTCAAAGATTCCTCCGAATCCGCCTGCTCCTAAGCCGCCCCGTTGCGTATACAGGTCCAAAGTCCTTACGACTGGTTTCCGCGGGGTCTCCGCTATGAAGGAGTAACTTGCAAAACCCAACCCGATTCCAAGCATGATAGCTAAGAAAGCTGCGATAACCACTTCTCTACTCAGATTCATATTTTTCCACCGAGAAAGAATGACGAATGCATGAATTTAATTCTACGTTTTTGTACATGATTAAACCCTTTTTGAACAGCTGTCCAACTTGTTTGAACAACGATAGTCAAAAATAATCCAGAAACACATTCGTTGTGTGAGGAAAGGGCTGTTGACCGACCAACAGGACGTTTTGAGGGGGCTCACGCTCAAGGTCTACAAGTTCATCCTAAAAAACGCCAGCCCCTCAGGCATACGGGAAATCCAAAGAGCCTTAAACCTCAGCAGCCCAACACTAGCCCTTTACCATGTGAACAAACTCGAAGAAGCCGGCTTAATCAAGAAAAACGGAGCAGGCTACGTTGCCGACAGAATCGTGCTGGAAAACTGTGTCCGCCTCAAAAGAACCCTCGTCCCGCGTTTCTTCTTCTACACGATCTTCCTCTCAGTCTCGCTGGTTATCTTGACAGTATTTCTAAGACCACCAACACTAACGAGAGAGTACGTCTTCTCAGTCGCAGCCATTTCTGTTGGAACCATCGCATCAGCCTTCGAAACCATAAGAGCCCACTCATCGAAATCACTGTAGAACGCTGAACCGCCTCCTGGGTATCTTGGCAAAGCATTTATCGCTTTTCAACAGTTGTCTACAGTTGAAAACTGTTGACGTGATAACATGGCCACAATAAGAAGAATGAACATTGAAGATGCTGAAGATGCTGCAAGTGTGTTCGCGGCATCATTTGAAGATTCATGGAATCGCTACGAGAAAAACTACTATCCACGCAAAGCCTTGGAATTTGACTTTTCACGCAATACTCCTGAGAACCACAAGAAACGGATTCAAGAACCCAACGATTTTCTTTTCGTAGTCGAAGAAAAAGCGAAAATCGTCGGAGCAGCGATTGGCGGAATGCTGCGCGGGAACGAAAAAGAAGGCGGTCTTGCCTTACTCTCGTCCATATGCATTCACCCATTGCATCAACGCAAAAGACTAGGCGAAGCTCTACTCAACCACGTCGTAGAACATTGCAGGCTGCAAAAATGCCACAAGATAACCTTGTACACCCTTCCAGTCTTGGTTCCTGCAATGAACCTTTACCTCAAACTAGGATTCGTACCAGAAGCGTACCTACGCAAAGAATGGTGGGGCATAGACTTCCTAAAGATGAGCAAATGGCTGTAAAGGAAAAATCAGATCTTTAGAAAAGGGTCGAGTATCTTCCACGCGCTAACAATAGCGATATTGTCAAGCCAGCCGATATCTAAGCAAGATGGGTTTTGAATAGCGGTTTCTTCTATTGAACCTTTTGAGCCAGTTTTCTGGTTTTACGGAAAAGTTATAGCCAAAACAAAAGTGACTGTGTGGATTGGTGAGTTGAATTGCATGAAGGCAAACCCATGAAGACTGTGGAAAGGAAATCACTTATCGGTGAAAGGGTCCTTCTCAGACCTTTTTGCAGAGATGATTTGCCTTACATTCAGAAGTGGTCCAATGACGCTGAACTCAGAAGACTAATAGGCGAAGTAGCGCCGATGAGTCAAGCGGACACCGAGAGATGGTTTAGAGAATTTGTGGCTGACGAAGAGCAGGTTTGGTTTGCGATTGTTCTCAAGAAGGATGAACATGTGATAGGAGAGGCTGGGTTGTTGAGAATGTTCAGACCTTGGCGAAGTACGGACATGACCATAATAATCGGGGAGAAAGATGAATGGGGAAAAGGATACGGAACTGAGGTGGGTCATCTACTCCTTGACTATGCTTTTGGACTACTGGGGTTTCACAGAATTTCGATAGGCGTGGTCGGTTTCAACAAGAGGGCACTGAGATTTTGGGAAAGTCTAGGCTTCAAGAAGGAAGGCGTCGAGAGAGATGCGCATTACTATGACAACGAATACAGCGACGGCATCATGATGAGCATTCTTGAGAACGAATTCAGAAAGAGCACAGAAGATACGAGATGATCAGACTTGACGCAAACAAATTGATTAGTATCGAATGGAGGATTCATTTATCAGTCCCTCTAAATCAGTTCTTAGTTTTGCGGAAAAGCCATATTTTGCAGAAAAGTTATAGCCGAACTCCAGTCAATGATATATCATTCAGTCGCTTCAGAAGACGAAGGGATGAATTTGAGTAAGAAGGGAAGTATGAAAGAAAAGAAAACCAAGCCAGATGAGTTGGTCGTGTTGTGGACAAGTGGCGACAGAGAAGTTGCGTTAAAAATGGCGTTCATGTATACTCTTAATTCGAAACGGTTCAAGTGGGGATGGAAGAACGTTACGTTGGTAGTATGGGGACCTTCTGCCAAACTCCTCACTGAAGACAAAGAGTTGCAGGAGCATATAATCGACATGAAAGAGAAAGGCGTCAAGTTACTGGCATGCAAGAAATGTTCTGACCTATATGGAGTTTCTGACGCCCTGAGGCAACTTGGCATAGAAGTCAAGTATATGGGTAAACCGCTGACTGATTATCTGAGGGACGACAACTACAGGGTAATAACCATCTAAGACTCATCTCGTTTCTCCAAACCTGCCTTTTTTCTAGAATAGAACAACTCTCTATCACTCTTTTTAAGCCAGTTTGACCTTATTTTCCATCAGAAGAAAACGGTCATATTGAGACGGATGTCGGGAGATATCTCCGCTCGAAAGGATACACTATCGTACTTTTCAATCGCAACTGCGAATGCGGATGCGCAAAGGACGTTTATATTCCGCGACCTCCCGACTAGTTCTTGAAGAACGGAGGAACAAGATATAAATCAAACAGAAGTCAAAAATCCAAAAATGGAAGATAATCGTCCTCCTCCTTTAGAATCCAGTTTGTATTGTCTATGAATCTAAGCTTGAAATCTGCTCCGACACTATCAGAGTCTACATCTTCAAAAACGACTGGCATCCCGCAGAATCCGTAGCTTCACGCGAGCCACATATAGCGCCCCAATCGTCAGAAGCACAGCCCAAGCAATGCCTCCAACCAACAATAACTCATGACCCAACTGAGAATCGCCAGCAACCAAAGAATAATACAAGCCCAAACAAACAAAAACCAAACCAACAACAAAAACAGCGACAACAAACCAGTACCTAAGCCTCATCTTTCCCCACAGAACAAGCATTTTCCCAGTCAGCCTATAACCCTTCTCAATCCTTATTCCTCTCAAGCGCGCGCTATCCTACGAAGACACCCACATTGCCAACACGACAACACTGTACCGAGGCTGGCCCGTTTACTGGATCACCGAGACGAGTCAATACCGCTGTGGGATCATCAACCACCAGCAAGCAGAATAGTATGGCACTATTTCCAACCTCTAAACTTCCTTGCCTGCATCCTCATCTGGGCAACTTACTTCCAACTCCCATCCGTTTTATTCTTGATGGCAAAAACAAAGAAATCCAACCACACTTGAGCGACTTCACCTACGCATCCAACAAGGTTTATATATGTGGTGAACATAGTCCTTCTATGGTGAATCTTATTGCAAACTGGAGTGGAAGTCAAGAAAGTGGATTCTCAAGGTCGTCTCATCCTACCTGTCGACTGGCGCGAATCTGAAGTCGGCGAAAACAAAGAACTCTACGTCATAAAACGAAAAGGATACCTGAAGATCATCCCTATACGCCAAATCGACCTAACCGAAAACTTTGACAGAATCGATCTAGGCGTGGGCTCCATCAGCAACTGGAAGCAGTTCGAAAAGAAGTTCCACGAGGAACCGACATGACACGATTCCTCGACGCTAACATATTCATCTACGCCTACTACAAACCCAAAAAACCCCTCGCCCAAAAAGAAAGACAGATGAAAGAACAGGCCAAACAAATAATCACAAGCATAAATCAAGGCAAAGAGCAAATAGCCACAACCGTCGTTCACCTATCCGAAGTAGTCAACATCCTCAAACACGGAATGACAACAGAGCAACTCAACAATCTCATCCTCGGTCTATTCGTCCAAAACAACATCACAATATACGGCATAACACGTGAACAATACCTAGCTGCCACCGAACTCGCCGATGAGCTCAGACTCGAACCCAACGATGCTCTGGCTGTAGACATCATGAAACAGAATGGCATAAACGAAATCTACACCTACGACGAAGACTTCAACAACGCACATGAAATAACAAGACTGCCCAAACTCCAGCCAGACCAATAGACTCAGGTTAGCACTACGCAAGCTGAAAGACTACAAAAACACATGCCAAATCGGAACATGCGATCTGAGGATAGACTGCACAGTTCTGTGGAAAGACAAGATAATACCAATCCACATCAGACTTAACAATGTCCTAAAAAACGGCCGATGCTTCGTGGATTCGATAGCTACACGCGACGCATACAAAAATCCGATTGCCAGCAGCACAGCCCACATGGTACCTCCAGCCAACAGCAACTCGTGACCCAACTCAGAATCACCACCAATCAACGTATAATACAGGCCCAAACAAACCAAGACAAAACCAGCAACAAAGACGCCGACAACAAACCAGTACCTAAGCCTCATCTTTCCTCACAGAACGAAGATTCTTGCTCAGTCAGCCTGTAACCTTTCTCAATCCTTATTCCGCTCAACAAAATCCCATGTACTGACAGAAAGAAAGATCAAGGACAAGCATCAAATCCATTCTCTAGGCATCTATTCGTCTTCACGTGCGCGGGCCAAAAGCCCCGTAATAGTCGGAACCTCCACCGGACAAGGTGAACGCTATGAACAGGCACATATCAATCCTCAGCCTTACACTAATAACGGCACTCATAGTAGGCTGTGCTCCACCTTACGTGAAGTCTGCAGATGCCGCAACGACTCATTCGATTGATTTGGGCCAATTTCGATGGAATAGGTTTCCGTTAAAGGTGTTCGTCGACATGAATCAATGGAGCGTCCCCGACTATGCGGGAGCAGTTCATGAGGCTCTTGACT
>Ga0315296_10003271_pt1 | contig 13606 bp, 8 predicted proteins | sample YL17G14_18_MG_FD_203921 | JGI IMG/M metagenome (GOLD analysis project Ga0315296, IMG submission 203921) | Sediment microbial communities from Yellowstone Lake, YNP, Wyoming, USA - YL17G14_18 | ecosystem: Environmental > Aquatic > Freshwater > Lake > Sediment | place: USA: Wyoming | collected... | reverse complement strand
GGGCATAAAGCGGTGATTTTTGAGGCTTTGCATTTGCCGGGCGGAGTGTTGGTTTATGGGATTCCTGAGTTTCGTTTGCCTAAGAGCATTGTTCGTGCTGAAGCTGATTATGTTCAGAGTTTGGGTGCGGATTTGAAGCTTGGGTATCTTGTCGGCAGGATTCATACCATTCCAGAGTTGCTTAAGACAGGGTTTGACGCGGTTTTCATCGGTACGGGTGCGGGTTTGCCCGCGTTCCTAGGTGTTCTTGGTGAACATCTTGGCGGGATTTACAGTGCGAACGAGTTTTTGATTCGGGTTAATTTGATGAAGGCTTATGCTTTTCCTTTTTATGACACGCCGATTAGGATAGGGAAGCATGTGGTGGTTATTGGCGGCGGCAACGTTGCTATGGACAGTGCAAGGTCGGCTTTGCGTTTGGGCGCCGAGGAGGTTTGTATCGTTTATCGTCGTTCGCGGGAGGAGCTGCCCGCAAGGAAGGAAGAGATTGAGAACGCTGAAGAGGAGGGGATTCTGTGCAAGTTTTTGGCCAATCCAATACGGTTCATCGGCGACGAGAAGGGTTGGGTGAAGCAGATGGAATGCATATGTATGGAACTTGGTCCGCCTGATGAGAGTGGTAGGCGGAGACCAGTTCCAGTGAAGGGCAGCGAGTTTGTGATGGACACGGACACGGTTATCATTGCAATTGGGCGTACGCCGAACCCGATTATTCAGCGGACTACGGAAGGCTTGCAGGTTACGAAGTGGGGTACGATTGTGGCAGACGAGAATGGCAAAACAAGCATTGAAGGCGTTTATGCTGGTGGAGACATTGTGACGGGTGAGGCTACGGTGATAAGTGCTATGGGTGCTGGGAAAAAAGCAGCAAGAGCAATTCACGAGTACTTAATGAAAAAGTGATTTTTTCGCTTGGAATCAGCCAATACGGATAATTTATCTCTAAATTTTTTGATATCTTGCTCTGTTGCTCTGTAACGGTATAGCTCCCTTATGTATAGTTTCAACTTTGTGTTTGCTTTGTGCGAGTGCTCTGTCATGAAGGAAACAAAGAAATAGTTGAGTTTTACTTGTTCTTTGTTTTTAATAATGGTTCCCAAAATGGAAACAAAAACTGTTTTATGTGTGAAGCTGTAGCATCGTTGCGTAAAGTTTTAATTTGTGCTACTGAATCAGCATCACAGGATGGTTATCTGTCTTGGTTACGTTGTATCTCGACAAGATTTTTAATCCTCGAAGCGTCGCCATCGTCGGCGCAAGCGACGAAGAAGGCACCGTTGGCTATGCATTAATGAAAAATTTTACCGAACATGGTTTTGAAGGTAAAGTCTACCCGGTCAACATTCGCAAAACCGAAATCTTAGGCTTAAAAGCATATCAAACCGTAGAGCAAATTCCAGAACCTGTTGACCTAGCAGTAATCGCCACTCCTGCAAAAACCGTTCCAGACATAGTCGAGCAATGTGGAAAGGCGGGTATAAAAGGCATAATCATAATTTCTGCTGGCTTCAAGGAAATTGGTCCAGAAGGCAAAGCCTTAGAAGACCAAATTCAAGAAATAAAAAAGAAATATGGTCTTCGTATTATTGGACCTAACTGTTTAGGCGTGATTCGCCCAAGCATGCGCTTAAACGCTACTTTCATAAGCAAAACACCAAAACCGGGCAACATCGCATTCATATCGCAAAGCGGCGCGCTAGGCTCCGCCATTCTTGACTGGGCTATACATGAGAACATTGGCTTCAGCAACTTCGTTTCAATAGGCTCAATGATAGACGTGGACTTCGGCGACTTCATCGACTATTTTGGCACCGACCCAAAAACAAGAAGTATCCTTATGTATATTGAAGGCTTAACAGACGCGCGAAAATTCATGAGCGCCGCAAGACACTTTGCAAGAACAAAACCCATAATCGTAGTAAAAACAGGCAAATTCACCGAAAGTGCAAAAGCTGCAGCTTCTCACACTGGCTCATTAACGGGCGAAGACATAATATACGATGCAGCATTCAAACGCGCCGGCATCGTCCGTGTAGAAGAAATAGCAGACCTGTTCAACTGTGCTGAAGTCCTAGGAATGCAGCCCCTACCCAGAGGCCCAAACCTCGGCATAATCACAAACGCGGGCGGTCCAGGAGTGATGGCTACAGACGCATTGATTGCTAAAGGTGGAAAACTGGCAAAACTAAGCCCGAAAACAATGGAGATTCTCAACAATATTTTGCCGCATTATTGGAGCAGAGGTAACCCCATAGACATTTTAGGAGATGCCCGCGCAGACCGCTACAAAGCAGTGGTTGAAGCCTGCTTAAACGACGAAAACATAGACGGTATACTAATCATTTACACAGCTCAAGCCGTGGCAGAACCAGTTGAAATCGCGAATAGCATAGTCGAATTAATAAAAAGTAGAGGCTATCAAAGCAAGACAATTTTAACTTCATTCATGGGCTACGGCGCAGTGGAAGAAGCAAACCGCATCTTCACCGAAAACAACATCCCAACATACTCCACACCAGAACAGGCAATCAAAACATACCTATACATGTACCAATACAAACGCAACCTCGAACTCCTCTACGAAACACCCGAAGAACTACCAGTCGACGTCGCCCCGCCAAAACGTCCAATAATGGTAACAATGAGAAACGCCGCCACAGAAAACCGTGAACTCCTAATAGAAGCGGAAGCAAAAAAACTCCTAGAATACTACAACGTTCCAGTCGTAAAAACAATGGTCGCTCAAACAGCAAACGAAGCTGTTAATCTCGCTTCACAAATAGGCTACCCGGTGGTCCTAAAGATTCTTTCCCCTCAAATCATCCACAAAACCGACGCGGGCGGCGTAGTCCTCGATATAAACTCTGAAGCCGAAGTCCGAGAGGCGTTTGAACGCATCAACAAAAAAGCAAAAGAGTACAATCCAAACGCGGAGATTCAGGGCGTTACAGTCCAGCCCATGATCAAGAAACAAGGTTACGAAGTCATTATCGGAGCCAAAACAGACCCACTATTCGGTCCAGTCATTCTATTCGGAATGGGCGGCATCGGAGTAGAACTATTCAAAGATTTTGCCATAGGAATTCCACCATTAAACCAAACGCTCGTAAGGAGAATGATGGAGGAAACTAAGGTCCACCAGCTTCTGAAGGGCTATAGAAATGTGCCGCCAGCCAACATCAGGCTTCTCGAAGGAATAGTGGTGCAGTTCTCACAGATGCTCTTAGACTTTCCACAACTCAAAGAAGTTGACATCAACCCACTGTTCATAAACGAAAACGAAGCACTCGCATTTGACGCACGCATAGTAATCGACAGAGAACGGGTATTCCAAAAAGTTGAGCCTCACCAGCATCTAGTCATAAGCCCATACCCCAAGAAGTACGAGACTCTATGGAAACTGCGAGATGGAAGAACAGTGCTGTTGAGACCAATAAAACCCGAAGACGAGCCGTTATGGCTGGAAATGTTCCAAAACTTCTCAGAAGAATCCATACGCTTTAGGTTTTTCCAAATAATCAAAGACACACCGCACGAAACCCGGGTCCGCTATTGCAATATCGACTATGACAGAGAAATAGCCATAGTACCAGAACTAACCGAAGACGGACGCAAAAAAATCCTAGGAGTGGCCCGCGTAAGCATCGAACCCGACAGAAAAGCCGGCGAAATAGCCTTCATCGTCGCTGACCCATGGCAAGGACTCGGCCTAGGCACAAAAATGGTTGATTACACGCTCGAAATATGCAAAGACATGAAGATCGAAACAGTCTATGCATTAATCCTTCCAGACAATTACAGGGCAATCAGCCTTATGAAGAAGATGGGCTTCACGATTGAATACTCAGGTGAAGGCACTGTAAGAGCGACACTCAACCTGAAAGAGGAAGAGGAAGTTCAATGCTCAGACAGCCAAGCCGCCGAAAAGGCACAAATTCGAGCACAGACGCCATTGGAAAAGAAAGAAGCGGAAGCAATCAAGATATGATGAAACAAGAACTGGGAGGACAACAAGAGTTCAGTTCTTCCAGCCTTCTATTTTTCTCCTAGTAGGCTGTAGAGAATCTGATTGTCCCGGTTCCCGACAATCTGCACCTTTCCAAACGCTCTCATTGCAATCATGTGCCTTAGAACTTTTGACTTCTCAATTTCTGTGATCTTTGAAATCTCTTCCACAGTTGATGAGCTATGATTCTTCATCGTCTGAACTATCAAATTTCTCTCTCTGTTACGCTCTTGCATCTCTTTGGCCTTTTCTGGGCTTATCTTGGGCTTAGCGCGCGCGCTAAGAGCCATACACGAGCATTTGATGCAGAAGAAGTGATGTTGTTTTTGGCTTGCTTAGCAGTTAATGCACGATATCCCCTATCGTTTTCAGACCCCTGTAGCGCGCGCGCATAAGGCAGATGCTTATTCTCGCTTTCGCAGGCGTCTATCGCCTCAAGCCCGCAATCGTGGCAGGTTTTAACTTCTTTTCGCTTTTCTGTCAATTTCTGACCTCAAAGGAGATGTTGGCAGCCAGCGATTTAAGGCTCAGGCCAAAGAAAAAAGCGCGCGCTATCGTTTGGATCCTACTCGCCGAAACGATTTCGTCGTGGCCAGATTTGTTCCGCAAGCTGAGCATTTACCCTCAGCTGTGATTTTCGGCTGCTCCTTCACTTCAGCACCGCAAAGCCCACATTTTGGCATCGAGTCACCTCCTCACAAGGCTCTTATCAACAATCAGTAACCTTCTTGCGAATAAAAGCTATACTACTTGTGTCAGAGCGTTTTTGCGCACTTGGGAGTTTAATTCATGTCTTGTGGTTTAGCACGCAGCACGCGCGCTTTCTCGATAGGTGAAACACTGTTCACCAAATGGATAAGTAGTGTGTTGCCTTAGCTTGTCGTGTGGGTTTATTTGTGTGAGCACAACAATTGGAGTAATGATATTCAAAGAGCAATGTCTCATCCCATGAATAGAAGAATCGTAGAATGTTTGCACGATGAGGATTTGTCGTTTGCGGAACTGTTGAACAAGGTTAGTAATGGTAATCATGGCAAATTTGGTTATCATCTCAGAACGTTGAGAGAATTCGTTGCCCTTGAGCCTACGACAAAGAAATACTGTCTAACAGATAGAGGAAAGTTGTTAGCTGAGGTGATTCGTAATTTCCGCTCTGCGACTTCAGGAGGAGAAGCACCGAGATATGCCGAACAGCTGAAAATTGGAGACCATGCATACGCCCTGTATGATAATGACGATTTCAAACGAAAAATATCGTTCCCGTTCCTTGAAGCTGGGCTATCTAGAGATGAGGCGGCTGTGTATATTGTCTCAGAAGATAAACTGGACTCTGAAGTTCGAGAAATCCAAAAATATGGTATAGACTCTGACAGCTTACGCAAGGAAGCATTTTCAATCATGCCGGCTTATGAATGGTATCTAAGAAGAGGGAAAGCTAAAGCCAAAACAATTACAACAAATTGGCAGATGCTTATTCAACAGAAGAAAAAAGCGGGATTTGTGGGGATGCATGCTGCTGGCGAAATGTCGGTCTTCATTAACAATGCAAAGAGTAAAGAGTTATTAAGATACGAGGAATCGTTGGGGAGGCAGCTTGTTTTTGACCTTTGTGCGCTGTGCCTCTATGACAATAATATACTTGAAGAAGAACACGTCACCCGAGTCTTTAATTGTCATGGTCATATACTTTCTAAAGACCTATTTGGAAAAACATTGGTGCCGAAATCTAGAACGGGCTTATAAGGATCGACGCGCGCTTTTGGCGCTTATGCCTGCTTTTCTGAGACGGTTTGTCAGGTATTCGTCGCTTTGTTTGGCTGATTTGATTGTTTTGGCTCCGACGCAGACTATTTTGCCTGTTCGGTAGATAAGGAATGTGCAACGAGGGTTTTCGATTCTTAGAGCCACCACTCGGAAGGAGTATCTTCTGTCTGTGAGGGTTTCGAAGAAGCATTCCTTTTGGAAGGTTCCTCGGATTTCTTTTGCAGCTGTTTGGAATGCCTTCTCCAGTTCTCTTCCCATCGTTGAAAGTGCATCCCTCACTTCATCCAACGGAGCTGAGACACCTGCCTCCCTGCCTTTCAGAGTCCTAGCGCCACAGCTCAGGCAGAAGTAGGCGTCTTCAGGAACCTCCTTGCCGCATTTGATGCAAAACCCCATAAACACCACCTAAGTTCAACAGATAAGAAGGACAATTTAAGCATTGTCCAACTGGTTATTCATGTTTCCTGTCAAGTCTTCACAACTACAGTCTCCGACAGATAGTTGAACACTCTCTGCCTCCTCCTCGGATAAAGGAGCCATCCCAGCAAGCAGTCCAATGGAAGAAGGACGGCTTTCCCCAAGCTTTGCAGCGCCGCCTGAGCCAGGTTTACCGGACTGCCGTCTAGCCGTGTCACCTTTATCCTCATAAACATCTTTCCGAGTGATTGCCCATAGGTGCCTTCCATCAGCGCCCAGTACAGAAATTGAACAACATTGCTCAGCCCGAAATCGACGAACGGAACCCAAGTGGGGAAGCTTGGCACCCACGGGAACCTGGGCCAGCCAACCCACACGAATGCTCTTATCAACCCGATCGCGATGCTGAGGATTATGACGTCTATCAGCCACGCTACGACTCTTTCACCCCAAAAAGCCAGCTTGATTCCAGCCACAGCTTCGACGGAGACTCCGCATTTTGGGCAGTGAGCCGCATCTTTAGGCAACTCGCTTCCACAATTCTTGCAGTAAGGCATTGTACCGTTCCTCTCTCAGCTAGAACGTCTGACCAGATATTTATCCTTCTCTTTTCTCACGATTGCTCCGGCTAGCGCGCGCTGATTGGCTAAACCTAACGGGCGGCAAGGTTTTTACCCTAAGTCAGCATTACACAGGTCAACATGGGCTTTGGACATGGAAGAACATCACATTTAAATCGAGGCAGACTCAAAGACATTTTCTCAAGGCTTTTGGGGAAGGCTAGTCAGTTTGGCAACAAAAAAAGGGCCTATTTGGATAGCGAGAGACCTTTCGAAATGCAGTGGATGCCGCAAATGCGAGATTGCCTGTTCGCTTCATCATGAGAACAGGATCTGGCCGGAAGCATCAAGAGTGAGAGTCTTCATGTTGGTTCCAGGCGCAGAATTCCCGCATCTGTGTGCTCAATGCGAAGACTATCCGTGTGTTGAATCTTGTTCCTTTAAGGCCTTGTCTGTGAGCAGAAAAACGAGCGCCGTCTTAGTGAACGATGAGAAGTGCACTGGCTGTGGAAAGTGCATAGAAGCCTGTCCCGGAAGAATTCCACACATGCATCCAGCAGACAAGAAGATTGTGATTTGCGATCTATGTAACGGTAACCCACAGTGTGTGAAGGTCTGCCAAGAAGGGGGATGGAACGCTTTGAAAACGGTCACAAGGCGAGAGCATCCCTATGAGCTTTACGCTCGCAAGCCTGAGGAGCAGACTAGGAATCTTGCAACTAAATTGTATGGAGAGAAGGCTGAGGAATTCATTTGATATTGGGTTATGCTGGAAAATTCTTGGAGATTGATCTTTCAGACGGCACTTTCAAAGACGTTAGGTTTGACGATGAGTTGCTGAAGGACTACGTGGGGGGCAGGGGGCTTGCAGCAAAAATTCTTTGCGGCAGATTGATCGGCGAATGGGAGGAGCTGGATCCGCTTGGCCCTGACAATGTTCTGCTTTTTCTGCCTGGACCGCTTACAGGGTTTTTCCCAGGCGGCAGAGTTTGTGTCTCAGGCAAGTCTCCGCAGAGTAACGGGGTGGTGGGGTCGACTGTTGGGGGTGAGTTCGGAGTTGAATTGCGTTGCGCTGGCTATGACGGCGTAATTGTGACGGGTCAGGCTAAGAAGCCCGTTTACGTCTTCATTAAAGACTCGGATGTTGAGATCAGAGATGCACGCCACATTTGGGGTAAGGATGGCAAGAAAACGAATACGTTGCTTAACAAGGAATGTAGGCGACTGTTAAGTGAGCGTTACCCGCGTTATGGTGAGTGGAAGGAGCCTGCAAAATTGTACATCGGTCCCGCAGGCGAGAACAAGGTTCGAACTGCGGTTGTTACGGCTAAGTGGACGCATGCAGCGGGCTACGGCGGTTACGGAGCGGTTATGGGTTCGAAGAAGCTTAAGGCGATCGCCGTTAAAGGTACTGGCCCGTTGCCTGAAGTTGCCGACCTTGGAAAAGTTAGGCGGATGATTAACACTGTAAACAGGAATGCTTATGATAATGTGTTGTGGAGACAGTGGGGAACAGGTGGCGGCGGTTACTTGTTTGCTGCAAAGACGAGTTCTGAACCTGTGAGGAATTGGCAGGAAGAGTGGCATGACGAGAAGAGTTATGGTGTTGACCAGTTCGAGAATAGGGTGTGGGTGAAGCAATCTTGGAGTGACTTCGGCTGTGGCACAAACTGTTTGAAGATCGCGTTTGTCAAGTCTGGCAAGTTTAAGGGGGCGATAACTGATAATCCCGATTATGAAATGCAGGCGTATCTTGGCCCTAACCTAGGGTTGTTTACCCCTGAAGAAAACGTGTTTATGTCTTCGCTGATTGATGATTTGGGCTTGTGTGGCATTCAGACTGGCAACGTGTTGGGTTTTGCTGCTGAACTGTTTCAGAGAGGCATTTTGTCTAAGGATGATTTGGACGGCATAGAATTGAAGTGGGGAGATGCTGAAGCTTTTGCGAGTTTGGCGAAGAAAATTGCTCTGAGAGAAGGCGCAGGTGATTTGTTGGCTGAGGGTACGTATCGGGCAGCGTTGAAGATAGGAAAGATGAAAGGTAAGGACGTGCTGCAGTATGCTGTTCAGAGTAAAGGCATCGGGATTGGTGCCCATGGCATTCGCAGCGGCAAAGACTTTTCGACTGAGATAGGGTATGCGTGCTCGGTTCAATGTGGCGATCACACGTCATTAACAGACTTGCCTATTGACGGCCCGGGAAGTGAAGTGTGGCAAGTGTTCAATGATTCAGCAGTCCTGTGTAATTTCAGCGGCGGTTTTGGTTTGCCTAGGAATCTCAAGTTTGACTTTTACAATGCAGTTACAGGCTTGAGTTTAACGCGTGAGGATTGGGGAAGAGGCGGCGGGTTAAAGACGCTGCAAATACAACGGGCATTGTTGCTTTTGGGAGGACCAGATTTGAAGTGGAACCCGAAAGTTCATGACGATAACCCGCGCAGATTCTATGAGCCTTTGCCTTCGGGGCCGTATAAGGGGAAAGCTGCTGACAGAACCAGCGTGAGAGAGAGCGTGCAGAAGTATTATGAGGAAGCTGGTTGGGACGAGAACGGAGTACCGAAGTCAGAGACTCTTAAGAAGCTTGGATTGGGAGATGCTGACAAGGCTCTGAGGAAGCTGCGCAGATAGTCTGAGGAAGCATAACAACTGTCGTGCTTCTTTGAACTTGACTTCTTGGGCTGGCTGTATGGTCTTGACTATCGCTGCCGGCTCAGTCAGGACTATCCTCCCGAATTTCTTGGCCATTATGGGCTCCTTAGCGCGCGCTAAAAAGGACATAGCGCAGATGAGGCATATGCTCGGAAAATTGAGAGCTGCGAGCTTGAAGCAGCTTGCAGGGTGATTAAGATTTGCGGCTTCCTAATGCAGACAAAGGTTCACCTGTTCTGGAAAAAAGAGTTAGGGTCGACTATTTATTGTTAAACCTGCCGATCAACGAAGCTGGTAGTTTTCTTTTCCGTCTTTGTTTGTCTTAGGTATTGCTATGGTGAATTGTGCTCCTTTACCTGGAGTGCCTGTTTCCTGTATGGCCCAGCCGTAGACTTCCATCATCCTTTTCACTAAGTAGAGCCCGTAGCCCGAACCTTTCCCTGTAGTGTAGCCTTCATCGAAAATCTTTGGCTTGGCGTCCCATGCTATGCCCACGCCGTCATCCTCATAGTTCAACTTCAACTCGTCGTCCTTTTTCTCGTAGTAGATTCTGATTCGGCTTAGCTTTTGCGCATACTTCAATGAATTGTCAATCAGATTGTAGAAGAGCGATCTCAACAGTGAGTCAGCCAGAACGGTCAAGCCGTAACATTCATTCAAGACCTTCACTCCTTTCAGGTCTGAGAAGAGTGAAACAGCCTTCTGAACAGCGTCTTCCATGTCAACGTAGGCTAATTCCTCGACGCCCAACATTTCATAATCCTTGGCGAAATCAAAGATCCTAACAATCTGTTCACAGGCTGACTCCATATCCTTATAGCTCCCCAGAACGTCAGGATGATCCGCCATTCTCTTCTTGTTGAGGTAAATGTTTCCAGTTATTACTGAGAGCTTGTTCCGAACATCATGCCTAGTTAAACCTCCCACAACCTGCAACTTCTCATTCATGGTGGCTAGTTCGTGTTCTGCCTTCTTCAGTTCGGAAATATCCTTGTATACCGCAACATGGCCAAGAAGTTGATTGTTGACAATTAGTGGCGCCGCTGATATCGAAACTGGAATCAAGGTGCCATCCTTTCTCTTCCTGACAGTGTCAAAGTAGACAATTCCGTTCGCGGCTTTCTTGTCCAGTATTTCTGCTTCTTCCATCTTTTCCTTAGGGACTGCTACGTTATTGATGTGTTTGCCCTTGACCTCTTCAAGGGAATAGCGGAAGAGTGCGGTGAAACGAGGATTGATGTCCATGACGTGGAAGTTCCGATCCAAGTGGACAGCAGGCTCAGGGTTGTCCATGAACAGTCTCTCAAACTTCTTCTGACTCTCCAAGATTGCCTGTTCTGCTTTCTTGCGTTCAGTGATGTTTCTATGTATGACCTCTATGCCGATGACCCTGCCTTTCCTTTTATACGTGCTCACGCTGAGCTCAAGTGGAATAGATTCTCCTTTTTTGTTCATTCCTCTCATTTCGTATACGAGGGGGAGTTCCTCTTCTGAGTATTTTGTTTGATATTTTTCTAGAACCATGGCACGATCGTCAGGGTGGACAAAATCTAAGAACACTTTGTCTTTCAGTTCTTCATCGGTGTATCCGGATGACTTCTTGAATGCTGTGTTGTAATCTATGAGATGCCCTTCTCTTCCAACGAAGATGCCCACAGGGTCTTGTATGCTTTGGAACAAGTCCCTAAACCTTCCCTCAGATTCCTTAAGCTTCTCTTCCATCTCCTTTCTTTCCGTGATATCTCTTGCTACTACGACTATCGATGTGGGTTTACCAGAAGAGTCGAGGACAAGACTTGCTGACAGCTCTCCCATAAATTCTTGACCGTCCTTCTTCAGCAATGCAAATTCTATGTTCTTGATATAGCCATGTTCCGATAGCTTTCCCATAGTGTCCTGAATTTTGGACCGATTCGCGGCGGCAATTACGTCAAGCCAGCTTGTCCCAATTAGCTCTTCTTTAGAGAGATAGCCATGCAGCTTCAAGAAAGCCTCGTTGCAATCAATCAACTTCGCGTTCAAATCAGACACGCTGATAGCTTCAGGAGAAGAGGCAAGTATGGCTTTCAGCTTTGCTTCACTGCTGCGCACCGCCTCTTCCACTTTTTTGCGTTCAGTCACATCTCTCAGATTTAGTTGCACTCCAATAACATTGCTTTCTTTTACTATAGCACGCGCGTTGTATTCCACAAGTATCTTTCCTGTGGGGACAACTATTTCGGTTTCGTTCCTGGCAGGTTCTCCTCGAGTCACTTGTGAGAAATCCCTCATAACTGTTGGCCAGTATTCTTTGGGAACAAAATCGAGAATGCTTTTTCCGACCAAATCCTCTTTCTTGTAGCCAAAACGCAAAATAGAGCTGTTTACTGCGGCAACGCTTCCTTTCAAGTCTAATGTGAGTATCACGTCCATAGCGCTTTCAAACAAGTCCTTGTATTTCTCCTCGGATTCTCTTAGAGCTTCTTCTTTTTTCTTGCGCTCCGTGATGTCTCTCACAATGACCAGAGAGCCCAATGGCACGTTTTCCTTTCGAATGAGTACAGAGTTTATTTCAATGGACTTTTTCTCACTATTCTCCTCTCCGATTTCAAACTCGAAGCTTTCTGTTGACTTGCCCATCGCGTTTTGTCTAAGTCTGTCAACTAGAGCAGGCACGTCTTTTGAACTGATTAGGCCTAGTTCAAGGAATGGCTTTCCGACGATGTCTTCTTTCGTCCTTTCCGCCATGTGTACTAACTTCTGATTTATGTCAACTATTCTTCCGGACAGGTCAACAAAGACAAGCCCGTCATTTGATTTCTCAAAGAGGTTTCGGAACCTTTCTTCTGAGTCAAGCAGTTCTTGTTCAGCTTTTCTGGTTTTAGCCAGTTCTGTGATGCCGTGAACTAGTTCCGTGTAGACAGTTTCAGGTTCTCCCACTTTACTGAGGTATTGGTTGGCTCCTAGGTTGAGCGCCCTTATCGCGACCTCTTCTCTGCCTTTTCCAGTGAATATTATGAATGGGGTTGTGTTTCCTTTTTCTCTCAATTCTTTAAGAAATTCCAAACCGTCTTTTCCTGGCATCTGGTAGTCAGAAACAACAGCATCATACGATTCTTTCTTCATCTTTTCCATGGCTTCTTCAACAGAGGACGCCGTATCCACTTGAAATGGACCTTGCATTTCCAAGATTGGTTTGGCAACTTTCAACAAGCCGAGCTCATCATCAACGAGCAAAGCCCTTATCGGTTTTTTCTCGTTCAAATCGAGTACGATTTCCGCTGAGGACTCAACAGCACGCTCACTCATCTAACCATCTTCTACGTTCGAAGGTACCTTGGAACACTGAACGCTTATCCTAAAAAGTCCACGTGTGGTAAAAAAACTTGTGAACACTCAATCGTGACTCAAGATTCAGAAATCGAAGCACATGCGTTGTTCCAAACTAGCTAGACCTATGTACGCGAAGACCAAGATCGATTTTGTCGGCTCTTACAAACCAGCTTTCGACCTTTATGGCAGAGAAGGAATTCGTTGAACCGATATTCGGACCTTAGTTCTTGGAGCCCTAGTGCTTCAAACGATAAAAAACCTTTTCCTCAGGGCGTGCTACGAAGAAAAAAGAGGGGATTTGCGGGTGACGTCACCGCTGGGGTGGGTTCAAATTCGCCTGGGCGCGCGCGCTGAAGCCTTACAGAAGTAGCCTGTAAACTCACTCGTCGAGGTCGAACCGCCTATTTTTTCTGGGCAACTTTCTCAATCTTAAACCCTAAAACATATCCAGTCTTGGCGTCAATTCTAAATGTTAACTTCTCAAAATAGCTTGCCTCTACCTTCCAAGACTATTGTGTATCGCCACATCGGCTTCGCCGCTTCCATGGCAATCTCTGCCACTTGCGCGTCACTGACGCGTAACGTGTCGCCCATCCATATTCCCCTTCGCAACCTCTTTTGCCTAGTCTATAAGGATTTTGATGTTCAGGCGCAACATGCGTGTGGTTAAAGGTTAAGCCGATTATCCTAGGCTATGACTTGTTCTCTTTCTGCAAGCCATACGTAAACTGGTTATCCCGCTCGCCGACAATCTGCACTTTTCCAAACTGCATCATCGCGATCAGATGCTTCAGAAGCTTCGACTTTTCCATCCCTGTGGCCTTCGCCAGTTCGTCTACGGTCAATGAACCTCGATTTTTCATCTCCCCGATGATGAGATTTCTCTCCCTTGTGCGTT
>Ga0315296_10003270_pt1 | contig 13607 bp, 25 predicted proteins | sample YL17G14_18_MG_FD_203921 | JGI IMG/M metagenome (GOLD analysis project Ga0315296, IMG submission 203921) | Sediment microbial communities from Yellowstone Lake, YNP, Wyoming, USA - YL17G14_18 | ecosystem: Environmental > Aquatic > Freshwater > Lake > Sediment | place: USA: Wyoming | collected... | reverse complement strand
TCCAACGCTGGCTTCGAGACGGGATCAGCGCCAAGGCTCATACCGGGACGATCCGATTGGTGACTCAATTCGTCGAATCCTGGAAAGCAGCTAAGGCCTTGCACGACCTCGACCGTTTCTTTAAACAATAGGCTCGCCGATGTCAAAAAAAGAAAAAGCTCAGCCTCAGGCGCTGAGCAAACAAGGAGTTGCCGCCTCGGACAAAGGCGACGTTTCAGAGCCGATCATAGCCCATCCCAAATCCCCTGTCAAGTTGAAACAGAGAGAGTCTTCGGCTCGATGGGCAAAAGCGAATCCGGGGAAAATAATAGAGGCGTCGCGTCGCTATCGAAAAAATCATCCCGAAAAGGCTCGACAGGCCTGCCTCCGCTGGTATCGAGAGAACGAGCATAAGCGCAGGGCGTACCTCGAAAATAATTACAAGAAAGTTTGGTGCTGGGGCAGCTTTCATAGCCACAGGGGCCGGAAGAAAATTCTGCTTCTGACGCCCGCAGAGCTTCTTGGGCTGGCCGAAAAAAGTTTCTCCTGTTTTTATTGCGGGGTTATCCTGGAGTATCGCCGATTCATCGGTCACAAGCCCAATACTGCGACCCTCGACATCATTGATCCCCGGGAGCCCCTGAAGTCCGGGAACCTCAGAATTGTCTGCGACTCCTGCAACAAAACCAAATCAAATCGAAGCCATGGCGCCTTCGTTTCCTACTGCTCGGATATCACCCGAGCCTTCAAGGAGATTCAATGAAAAAGCGAATGGAAGTTAAAGCCGAAAAATCCGATGCGTCGGATCCGATCATCCCACATCCAAAGGCCCCGGTAAAATGCGAGAAGGTCCCCGATAATCATCCGATCCTGATGAAATTTCAGGAGCTGTATATCCAGGATTGGAAGAAGGAGCATCCGAAGGACAAACAGAACCGCTCTAATTTCAGGGTCTCAGATGTGGGCCAGTGTCCCAGAAAAACTTTTTATGAATTCCATCACGCGGACAAGAAGCGCGATATGGCCGCCTCCACGATAATGATGTTTTCATTCGGGGATATTTTTCATGAAGAAGTTCAGCGAGTCTTCGAGCGACTCGGCGCGACCGCCCGGCACTTCATCGAGTTCGGGACGCTCTCGAAAATCGGATTCGAAAAGCGCGGCCGGCTCGACCTCTTTCTCCATCAATCCGAGATCGAAGGAAATATGGAGCTCACCGCGATCTGCATCATGGAGGTCAAGAGCAAGAATCCCTACGCTTTCGATGTGGAGCTCCCGAATCCGGAGGAGATCGACCAGGTCCTGAGCTACGTCGAGGACTCGAAGAACGATCCCTACATCAAGGCGCGCTGGACGGTCAGCAGCGAGGCGTATATCTTCTATATAGACCGATCGGGGATGGGCTCCCCCATACCTATTGCCATGTGGCGCGTGACCCATTCAGAGGACCGCGTCAAGGAGATCAAGTCTTTTTTCCGGACGCTCCATAGATGTATCAAGAACGGGATCTGCCCGGCCAGGCCCTACGCCTTCAATTCGATCAAGTGCTCTTATTGCCGCTACCGGGATCTCATCTGCTGGCTGGGCGAGGCCGTCCCGGTCGAGCCCAAGCACGAAGCGGACGAGACAATCCCGGTCCCGAGCCAGGAGATCGTGGACTCCATCGCCGGCAATTTCTACCACAGCTACTGCGAGATCAAGCGAATGGAAAAGGAGATGGAATTCCAGGAGAAGGTGCTCACGCAGTATTTTAAATCGACCGGAAACCAGGAGCTCATCATCGGCGAAGGGGAGGAGGCCGGCCGGGTTTACTTCCATAAAGGAAGGGATCGGAATCTAAATCTCGACTACCTCAAAAAGCACCTGGCGAAATTTTGGCTGGACATCGCCAAGCCGACTTTAACGAGTCTCGAAGAGCTCCTCGCCGATGGCAAAATCGACGGGACAACCTTCGAGCGTTCGATTAACTACGCGCCTTCCGAGGGAGTCCGCGTCAGGATGCCGCGCAAAAAAAAAGAAAAATAATTTCTCAAGACAAGGAGGTCTTTCATGGACAAAGGAATTTTTAAGGAGATCGCGTTAAGGGATCTTCGCCCGAATCCTCGTAATCCGAGGAGAGAGTTTGACGGCCCGGACTTCGACGAGCTCGTCGCGTCCATCCGTCAAAAGGGAATCCTCGAGCCGATCCTGGCCAGGCCGATCGGACCCGAGGCGTATTATGAAATCGTCGCCGGAGGACGACGATTCAAGGCCGCGATGCAGATCAACTCCGAAGCTGGCGGGAAGCCCACGGCCAAGGTCCCCTGCATCATCCGGGACCTGTCCGACGACGAGGCCTATGACATCATGCTCATCGAGAACCTGCAGCGGCAGGATCTGGCCGAGATCGACCAGGCCCACGGCTTCAAGGAATACCTCGACAAGCATCCGAAGGACCTGGAGCCGCTGGCCGAGCGGACCGGGATCCGGCCGGAATATATCCGACGCCACGTGGCCGTCCTGGCTCTGCCCAAGCCGATCGTCGACGCCTGGACCAAAGGCAAAATCGCCTTCGGACATCTCGAGCAGTTTTTGAGGATCGACGACGAGAAGGCCCGCAAGGAGCTTTTCGACGAGACAATCCGGGGGGAGTGCTCCGTCCGGTACGTCCGTGAGACCGTCAACGAAATGGCCGCTCCGCTCGAAACCTACGCCTTCGACAAAGCCGAGTGCGCCGCGTGCGCGAAAAATTCCTCCATCCAGTACGGACTGTTTGGGCTCGGCGAAAAACAGGCGACATGCCTGGATCCCAAATGCCTCAAAAAAAAGCTGAACGACTGGCTTCAGGGGCATTGGAAAGAAACGCCGATGTATAAAAAATTCGGAACGTCCGGCTTTCGCTGGGAGGACAACGTCCGAAGCTCTGGATCTGCCGAGCGTTTTTATGGTGGTGGTCCTTACAAAAAATGCCGGGCCGAGTGCCCTTACTACGTGACGCTCCTCGACGACAGGGCCAACTGCAGGGACGGCTATGGCGGAGCCGTCTGCGTCGGCGACCGCAAGTGCAAGAACGCGCTCGAGAGCGCGGCCCGGAAGGCCCAGCAAGCCACTACTCGACAGGAGAAAAAGGAGAAGCGGGATCCAAACGCTCCGCGTGTCCCCTGGCACGGCGAATATTTCCGCGACGGCTTTCTCCGGAAGCGCATCCCCGAGCTCATAGCAGCGGCGGACCCGGAGGATCACAAGCTCAAGGTCCTTCTCCTGGCCAGCCTGGTCAATTATGACGGAGATGCGCGCAAGGCTGCCGGCAAGATTCTCCAGCTCAGGGATTACGAATGGGGTCCGTCGACGAAGACCATCAAGGGCATCCTAGAGGCGAAGCCCGATAAGATCGGGGAGCTGGCCAAGGCTGCGCTCAAGGCCTCCATCCTGGAAGGTCCACAGAAAGGAAACTGGAACGGATTCGGGACGTCGAACCGCTTCATGGCCGGCGAATTCCTGGGGATCAACATCGCCAAGGAGTGGACCGCTAACGAGGAGTATCTGCAGAAGAAAACGATCAAGGAGCTTCACGCGTTCGGAACGCAGAGCAAAATCTTCTCCGAGAAAAAGGTCAAGACCTATCTCCTCACGAAGCTCAAAAAGGACTCATTCGCCAAGCTCAAGAAGTCCGAGCTCCTGGACCTGTTCCTCAAAACGGGCGTCAATCTCAAAGGCCGCGTCCCTAAAGAAATCCTCGAAGTCAAGGAGGCGAGATACTGATGAGAGTCTATAACGAGCCCTCAAACAAACATCGCCGACAGCGGGACCGACTTCGCCGCGAGATCGGGACGCCGATCCACGAGCTCCTGGTCAAAACAAATGCCGCCGTTCTGGGCGGCGCCCTGACATCGATCTTCTCCAAGCGCGAGATCAGGGATTTCGACGCCTATACTCAGCGCAAAGAAGACGCCGAGGAGCTGATCCGCCTCCTGGGAAAGCTCGGCCTCAAGCACGTCTATTATACGGACCACGCTACCTCGCTCCGCAGCAGCGACCGCGGCGCCAGGACCTTCCAGGTGATCACCGTGCCGGCGCTGTGGGGCCTCGACTTCGGATTCAATTCGGTCCTCGAGCGGTTCGACTTCACGATCTGCCAGGCCGGCTATTATCCGGCCGGCGACCTCTTTCTTTTCGGCGAGTTTTTCTTTGAGCACCTGGCCGCTCGTCAGCTCATTTACAACATCGAGGGGCTTCATCCGATCGCCACGCTTTTCCGCGTCCGGAAATATCTTGAAAAGGGCTTTTCGATCACGGGCGTCGAGCTCATCAAACTCGGGCTTAAAATCCACAGCCTCCAGATCCCGGACTATCGCACGCTCCGGGACGAGATCCTGGGAGTCGACCTCATCGCCCTGAAAAGCCTGACCGATCATCTGCTCGAGCCGGAGATCGCCGATCGGCCGTTTAACGCCGACGAATTTTTCCAGATGCTCGAGGGGCCCATCGCCGACGAGGAGGACGAGGAATGACAATCGAAATTACGGCCACGTGCGACAAGTGCCGGAACAAGATCACGAGCGAGGAGCACTACTGCGTGGACTGCCTCTCGGCTGCCGAGGAGGAGCGGGACGGATTCAAGCGCGAACGCGATAAGCTCGACGATGAAGCTGGATCGTTAGGCGCCACCAACGTGGAGCTTAACGAGGAGATCCGGCTTCTCAAGAATCAGATCGAAGAGCGAGGCGACGAGGTCAGGCGACTCGAGCAAGAGCTCGAGCGCCTTCAATCCATGGACCCGAGGTGAAAAAATGCCCATGACCGGCACCGAGCGGAGCCGTCGATATCGAGATCGGCATCCCGGACGGGTCAATGGCGCATCGGCAAGGTGGAGATCCCGGAATCCGATTCTCTCCTGGGCTCAGACGACGCTCTCGTTTCATCGGAAAAAATTCGACGTTCGAATTACCAGGGAAGAGCTGGCCGAATTTGCGAAGGATAAGTTAACCTGCCCTTACTGCGACGTAGTTCTGGACTGGCTTGTCAACAGAAGAATCGGTCGAAGCGGGCCCGCACGAAACTCCCCGACGCTGGACAGAAAGAACAACGACCGGATAATCGACCTGAGTACGGTCGAGATCGTCTGCCATCGCTGCAATGCCTGCAAACAGGATTTTACAAAAGCTGAGTTCGTCGAGTACTGCAAGACCGTATCCGAAAAATTCAAAGGAGGTTTTTAATGTGCCCTATCAAAGGAATCAGTTCAATCTATCGACCCGTTCGTCAGGGGAAAATACACCTAGGAGTCAAGGTAACAAAAAAAAGGGCTGACGGGGCCGAGGTCTCATATCCTTCGGAAGTTGACTTTTTTGTTTTGAAAGACGCGCCCGAACTCATCCCGTTTTATGGAGAGAAACCCACATCTCTTAACGTCATGCTCCCTTCGGCCCGATTTGAACGGGAGAACCTGGTCCAGTACCTGGAAAAAGTCATTCCACAATATCTGAAAAGATATCGGACGTCCGGATTGCTATGCAAGGGAGACGGCGAGACGGCGACGAGTATCAATGAGGAGACCGGGGCCATGGAGGAGCAGTCGTGCCCATGCGATTATCTGGATAAGGGCGAATGCCGGCGCATCGGAATTTTGAGAATCAGGGTCCAGGAGATCGCCTCGTTTGGAATCTACCAGATCACGACCTCGTCGTTCAACAGTATCGTCAATCTCAATTCGTTCATCCGGGACCTCTGTGAACATTGTCTGGTTAATCGAATCGATATCAGCCAGGTCAAGCTCATTCTAAAGCGTATCGAATCGGACGTTCAGCGGCTTGAAAAAGGAAAGGTCCGAAAATCGACCCATCACATTATGGCCCTGGATCTCGATCCGAGATTCTATAAGTCGCTGGACGAGGTCAGGATTAAGGCCCTTCAGGCCGGGATGGGTCCGACCCCGCAGGCTCTCCCTCCGCCAGACGAGTCGCCGGATACGCTCTACCTGGGACCCCGGGAGGTCCAGCCGAACCATGCCGACGCGCCGAGCTCGGAGTCCTTTCATCCCCAGGTCCAGGCTGAGAAAAAGAAACCGGATCAAAAGACAAGTGGCCTCCACGACCTCGGCGCCGAGCAGGGCTTCCCGGAAGGACCGCCGGCGTCAAAGACCTGTCCGGCAGCCCAGTCCCAAGGCTCCGCGCTTTTCAAGGAGGACCTGGAAATCGAGGAGGAAAAGAAATCGCTCCAACAGGTCATAGCGGAATTCGAGAAGCTAGGCGGCAAGTTGGGTGAGGACGTTCTCGCCAAGATCGCCAAATTCAAAACGAAGGAGGAGTACTCGATAGCGATCGGCTACTATCGCGCCCAGGCTTCGAAGCGCCGAAAACGCAAAACGCGTCCCGAGGGGCTCTGATTTATGCCCCGATTTGAGGCTACCGTGCCCGCTGGACGACGATCTCCCCTTATCCCTTCCCCCAACACCTGGGGGCCGGGGATCGCCGGCCTTGGGCTGTATCCGAACACGATGGGGCCCGCCCGGATAGACGTTCACTTCGACGTCGAAAGACCTCCCAAGTTTTCAGGCGCGGGCCCCGCTTTTTTCCCAAAATGAAAGGCGTAAAATGCACGAAAAGGATATGCCCAGGATTGGCCTGGCCTCGAGATGTATTTTTCGAGAGCTTATATTTTCATTCACAAACACGAAGGGTATCATGGGCCGGGAAATTATAAATGACCTCCTGCCGCTCTTGCCTTCGCTCGATGAGGAGCCAAGAATCCCAGGTATCTCTGAGATCAATCAAGAGACGCTTTGGATCCTGGCTCACTACTTCGGAGTCGAGACAGCCGAGATCGAAATGCACCTTGAGAAAATGCAGGATCTGGACATGATAGAGGTCATAGAGGGCGGTCATATCAAAATCCGTGGCGCAAAAATGGCGCAAGTCTGTGCTCAGCACGAGAAAAAATATGAGGAGATGCGCCAAATTTGCGCTAAATTGGCGCATTTCGCGGGATATGTATTATCTTCTTCTTCTCTTATCTTTAAAGGGGGTATGGGGGAAAAGGAAATTAAGGAGGAGTTCGCCGCGCTCTGGACGATCTGGCCAATCAAGAAAGATCGCCCCGACGCCTACCAGCTCTACAAAAAACTCCGCAAAAGCTATGAGCGGGAAAAGATTGAGAAAGCGGTCTCTGGCTACGCGGCCTTTCTAAAAACCCAGCGGCTCAAGCATAATTTTGATCAGAACGTGAAGTATTTAAAAACATTCCTAAACAAGGAACGATGGATGGAATATCTCGAGGAGGAGTTTAAACCGCCACTATAGGAGGAAACATGATAAAAAGCACGCTCTCGGAGGTTCAGGCTGGTCTGGAGCTGACCTACGTAAAGCTCAAAGTCACGGTCAGGGAAGCCTTCGAGATTGCCGAAAAACTCGGCCCGATTCTTGGGGAGGGATGGGACATCTATGTTGCCACGGCTTACATGACCACGCTCCGGATCGTGGCTGCTAAAGACATGACTCTGGACGAATTTCGAATGGCTCAAAAGATGCTCGAATCGGCGATAGGCCAGAAGTTCAAGCGAAGCGGAACGGGAGCGGACGAAGGAAAGGTCAGCCTCGAGGCCGACGCCTGGAAAGAGAGCTTAAATTGCGAGGACTTCATTTACATCTGCCTGAGATCGAGCCGGACGATCGGCTGCAAACTACGCTGGGAGCAGGAAATCCGGAACGTCCCGATCCTGGACCCCGGCTGTCTGGATGGAGTATCCGAGCATGAACCTGAAATTCGAAGTGAGCTACCAGCTTCCGAGTCAGAACGTGGAGCTGAGGAAACATTGGGGGACGCGGAGGCGGGAGAAGAAGCGGCTGGCGTGGGAGCTGCTGGCGATCAAGTGTCGGATGGAGATCGAGATCCCGACTCGGAAGGCGCATCTGCAGTTGACGTCGATTCGGAAGAACCTCTGTGACGAGGACAACGTCATGTTGTCGCCCAAAACTTTGATCGACGCAATGAGGGCGGTCGGCATCCTGTACAAGGATGATCCCGGCTGGCTGAGCGTCGGAAAAATAAAACAACGGAGGAGGCGGCCCGGCGAACCGGCGCATACGATCGTCGAGATCACGGACGCCCAGGGCAGCCTTTAACAAGGAGGACAGAAGAATGAATCTCGAGTTTACTTTTTATTCGAATGGGCATACGTTATGCTTTAACCCGAAGGATGGTAACCAGCTCCCGGAATATCAAGTGGCCTGGCTTGAGTTATTTTTTGAATTCCTGGAGAAGAAGGGAATTGACCCGACCGAGTCGACCTTCCGCCTACCGGGCGGACGTAAAGCGATTCCGGTTAAAATAAAAGAACGGTGGAATTGGAGGATCGAATAAAAACGAGGAGGAACCATGAAAAAGGAACGGAGGAACAAGCCCAAGCTGCAGATGATCACCGGCCAATTCGCGGCCGGCCGGGTTCACAGTTGGCAGCTTCGGGCGGGCAACGGAAAGCTGATGGCCTCGGGCAAGTACTACAACAGGAAGTCGGACGCGAAGCGCGCAGCCTGGGTTGTCCGCTGGCTTTTCAAAACGTTCGGCCATGACCTGAATCCATATCGAGGTGGAAAATGAGCGCCTTCGTCAAGATCACGTCCCATCACGAAAGAAAATATCGGGAGCCGGCAATAACGATTGGGAGAATCTCGCTGTATTTCAATCGATCAGCCCAGCAGGTGGCAAACATGCACGTCATGAAATCGGTCGAGCTTTTTTGGGACGAGGACAAGCGGATCCTCATGCTCAAACCGAGTCACCAAGAACTGGACGGCTCCTTTGTTATCCGGCGTCCGAATCTCTCGACTTGCATGATCGGCTGCCCCCAGGCCATTCGAGCCCTGCGAGGCGATGCGGTCCGGATTCATGCTCGGGCCCGCTGGAACGACGAAGACAGGGCGTTTTACGTTCCGGGCGAGGATCTCAAATGACGATCGAGAAAGACGGGGCCGGTTTCTCGATCGAGTGCAACGTCTGTGGAGACATCGAGTTTCTGGACGCGCCTCAATTTCTTTTGGCCGTGAACCTGGCCAAGGACATGGACTGGAAGGCCCGGAAAAATAAAGAGACCGGCGAGTGGGAGCACGTCTGCCCCTCATGCGTCGAGGAAGGCAAATGAAAGGCGAAAAAAACATCTATCAATGTACTGATTGCTGCGGGGTCGTGGTCACGATCGACCGGGACGAGGGCGCCACTCCGTTTATGATTGGCTGCAAGGCGACTAAGGGCTGCACCGGCATAATGGAGTCTAATTTTTACAGATGTGATCAAACGGATCGGGCCGAATTTGAATGGTACAGGCCGGGCCGGCTCGAGCGGCTTTTTCTGAACCGCCAAACGAAAGAGCACGTCAAAATGGGCGGGCTAATCCTACGCAAGGCTCGTCGATGATCGTCTCCGAAAAATACTACGGCTTCCCAGGGCCCGGCGACAGCCTCGGCATGTGCCCGATCTGCGGAGTTAATTTTCTCCTCGAAATTCTCCTCGGCAAAAAGGTCCGGAGCTTCCAAATCAATCTCTCGGAGCAGACGTTTTTCGGACATGACAAGTGCCTCGTACTCCTCAAAAGCCTGGACAAGGACGATCGATGGTGGGAGAAGCTCCCGGAACGCGCTCCCTTTAGGCTCGAGGCCGAGCGGCAAGGTTGGGGAAAACCGTGCCAGCTTTGTCGCGGTCGTGGCTGGATCCCGGTCGACTGGCTGACTTTTAACGACACGGGAGATCACATTCCCTGCTCGACCTGCAGGGGAACGGGAAAGGAGCCCACGCCATGAGCAACGAATTGACCGGCGAACAGCATCTTTTGAGTCTTATCGTCCGGGAATTTTTAAACGCTACCCGGAAGCATCCGACCTGGCCACGGGACGCGGTCCATGCGGCCGCGATCGTGGCCAAGGAGATGGGCGAGCTCCATCAAGCGGCTTTCGACTTTGCGTACCGGCGCTATCCGACCAAAGACCGAATGGCGAAAGAAGCCAGGCAGCTCGCCGCAATGGCCGTCAGGTTCCATCTGAATCTGGAAAGGCTCGAGCTCCCGAACGACGAGCCCTGCCCCGGCTGCACCGGTACGGGATATCTTTGTTTCCCCGGCCGGACGTTCGACGAGTGCGCGCTCTGCAGGGGCACAGGGAGGGTGCCTAAATCATGAGAATCAATTACGAACAGGTCGCCGCGCTCCTGCAGGATGAAAAATTTAAACAGATCGTCCGTCGATTCTGGGTCGAGGATTTACAGGGCGCGCTCCGCGGCAAAATGGTCGGCGTGTCCGTCGCCTTTCTCTGCTTCGCCATTTGCGCTGAGCCGGGGACGAATCTGGAAACGATGGAGATTAAAGGCCCCGGCCAAGAATTTGCAGATTTCATCAAGGCCAACCGGGAATACGTCACGAAGATTCATAAAAAGTGCGTCGACCTCGACGGCTTTATTGGAGGGAAACGATGAATGAAGAACAACGAGAAAAATTTCTGGATCACCTGGAGGCCTTCATGGCCGACCTCGCCCCGAGCTACCATTCCAGACTCGAGGCTTTGTTTGAGGAGGCCGGCGTGGATCCGAAACGTCCGGAGCTCAGTCGCCAGCAAAAGCTCAAGCTCTGCCTCGGCTGCCGGGAGGATTTTTACAACGGAAAAAATGACCTGGGAATCCCGGAGTGCTGGTGTCTCAAGGACGCCAAGCTCGTCTGGCGCAGGGAGGTCCATATCGACGACATCCCGCCCTGGAAGCGGCCGGCAATCCACGTGCTGAACTGTTTCCGAAGGCCCAAGTACGTCTACGTTAAACCGACCCAGGAGAGGTGAGCATGATCTGGCCATTTAATTTTATGCGATACCGCTACCAGGTCGTCTATTCCAAGGATCCGGAAAAAATCCGTCAGGCCGAGGAGCCCTCCGGCTGGAAAATTTTCAAGATCCAGCTCGCCGGATGGAGCCATACGAAGGAAAATTACAATCCCTTCCCGATCTGGAAAATTCGACTTCGAAAAGGGAGGCGCGAGTTATGAAGATCCGAAAGAAGAACGTCTATTATTGCGACTTCTGCAAAAAACATTCGCTTGTGCCGCTCCTCAAGCACGAGCGGGCCTGTACTTTGAACCCGGGCCGAACGTGCCGCATGTGCGAGGAGACGAGGTCAAACTATCAGCAGACGGCCCAGAAAATATACGATCAGACGATCAAGACGATGAACGAGATGGATGGCGACCGGCCATTCACGATCGAGGTCAAGTCCGTCGACCTCATGGATCCGGTCGAGGCCTGCCCGGCTTGCGCGTTGACAATTCTCAGGCTCGTCCATAAACTCATCGCGGAAAGGCTCGAGGATTGGACGATACACCTCGTAACGGACTTCGATTACGCCAAAGAGAAGACCGCCTGGTGGAACGACAGGAACGCCGAGAGGGAAAAGGCTTGGTAAACAAGGAGGTGAAATATGAATTGGTGGGCCTTAGTTTTGGCCGGCCTGATTGCCGGAATAGTGATTGGCGGCGTCGGAGCCTGCGCCGTGATGGCTACGCGCCGGGCCAAGGAAGGAGCGAGGTATCGCCGGCGCGAGATCCAGCTAGGATATCAGATTCTCAAAATCGAGAACCTGACCATGAGGCTCGAGCTGCAACTCAATTCCATCGGCTTATCCATAAAGCTCGGAGAAAAAAATCCCTGGGATGAACTCCGAGCTTCGCTCGGAATGGCCATGGGTAACTTGGATCTGACGACGGAGGAGCTCATCAAAATGAGAGGCACAGTCCGGAACGGCCTTGACGGAAATACGTCCAGCAGGATCTGGCTCAAGCACCGCGAAGTGATAAAATCGCTATGAGAAAAATCAATCTCCGCTTCATCCTCGTCCCGCTCATAGCCGGCGCCCTCACGGGAGCCCTCTCGCTCTGGCTTGGCTACACGGCCGGCTACGACGAGTGCGCTGCGACGAAGATCTTGAGCGAGCCCCTGGATCCGGAAGGGCTACTCCAGCTCCGGGACATCAATCGCCGACTGGATAAGCTCCTCGAAGGGATCGGCCTCATCAATTCAAACTCCCAGCGCGGCCTGGCCTCTTATTACGCCGACGCCTTCCACGGCCGTCCGACGACAAGCGGCGAAAAATTCGACATGTACGAATTGAGCGCGGCGCATCTCGGCCTGCCCTTCAATACGGTCGTCCTGGTCATTAACGAAAACAACGGCAAGCGATGTCTGGCCAGGGTGAACGACCGCGGGCCCTTCATCCATGGCCGGATCATCGACGTTTCGCTCAAAGTGGCCGAGCGGCTGGATATGATCAAGGACGGCATCGTCCCGGTCGTGATCCTTCCGCTCTGGCTCGAGGGGGCAATCTCATGATGAAAGAAACGGAAATTCCGAACGAGCTCGAGGCAAAGCTCAACGCCGCGGGCATCCATTCCGTCGAGGACCTCATCAAGGCCCCGACCGGGATCCTGGAATCCCTCAGCCTCAGCCACGAGGACGCCTTGGCCATCCAGAACGCGCTGGTCGGCGTGGGAGTCACGGTCCTACTTCTCCCCTTTGGCGTGCCCGGCGCACCGGATCCGAAGGCGCTGGAGGCCCTGGGCAGGATGATCCTGGACTATCACCTCCGAGCTCAGCTATCGGCCTCGTCTATTGCAGACAAGGTCATTGAATGGATCGACCTTCAAAAAGGAGCAAAGACATGAACTGCTATGAATGCGAATTTCGAGGTGAGCTCATGGGCTCCGCTCATAGTCGATGTAATCATCCGGCGACACGCAACAAAGAAGAAAGTCCGCTCATGGAGGCGATGGCGATATTGGCTTCCGTAGGCCGAGTCGGGCCGACGATAAATACTGACGCAGCGACCGAGCTCGGAATTATCGGCAATCCAACGGGTGTCAAGCGAGGATGGTTTAATTGGCCCTACACCTTTGATCCGGTCTGGCTCATCAACTGCAACGGCTTCAAACAAAAGGAGAAAAAGCCGTGACAGAAAGTTATGGTGAGCGCGTCAAGCGGCTCGTCGGTTTTGCCGATCGACGAAGACAAATCATGGACGAATGGAACAAGGATCATCCGGAAGGCCTGACCTCGAGCAACCTTAAAAAGGCCCAGACCTTTATGAAGAAACGCGAACGGGAATTGAAAAAAGGAGAAGGGCCATGACCAGTTTCGCAGCTGCGCTCTCGGCCTTCGGACAGGTCCTTTGGAACCTGGTCAAGGTCGGCGCGCTCATCGTCCTGGTGCTCATCGTCTTTAAGATCGCCTTCAACGTTCTCTGGAATAAAAATTCACGAAGGAGGGAGGTGAAAAAAAAATGAGAAAAATCTTCAAGCGCCTCGCGCTCCTGTCCGTGCTCCTCGTGGCCCTGTTCACGCTCGTCTCGATTCCGCTCCTGGCCCAGGATAAGACGATCGACCTCTCGACGATCTTCGAGAACCCGATTGTCCAGGCTATCCTCGCCGGACTCATGGGGGTTCCGCTCGCAGGAATCATCGAAATTTTCAAGCGGGGCCTGATCCAGCTCCTCAAGATCAATCCGGACTGGGCGCCGCTGGGCTACGTGAGCTCGGCCCTTGCGGTCCTGGCCGTGGCGGCCGCTATTATGATCCCGCTCCACGCGTTTACGATCGTGGGCTGGCTCATCAACTCGTTCGCGGCCTGGGC
>Ga0315296_10003269_pt1 | contig 13608 bp, 13 predicted proteins | sample YL17G14_18_MG_FD_203921 | JGI IMG/M metagenome (GOLD analysis project Ga0315296, IMG submission 203921) | Sediment microbial communities from Yellowstone Lake, YNP, Wyoming, USA - YL17G14_18 | ecosystem: Environmental > Aquatic > Freshwater > Lake > Sediment | place: USA: Wyoming | collected... | reverse complement strand
GCAGTATTTGAGGTATTCTTTATAAAACGAATAACTTGTGAGCCAATCAATAGCTGGGAAATGCCTCTGGTAAGCAAGCCTTCCGATGAGCGACCAAAAGACCTTGACGACATGGAGAGTTGCCTGGACGACAGAATCGGACAAGTCACCGCCTGGGGGGCTTACGGCGCCGATAATCGATAGGGAGCCTTCGCGCTGTGGTTTTCCAATGCACTGGACACGTCCGGCCCTTTCATAGAAGGCGGCGATGCGAGCGGCTAAGTAAGCGGGGTAGCCTTCCTCTGCGGGCATTTCTTCGAGGCGTGTTGAGATTTCGCGCATTGCTTCAGCCCATCGGCTTGTGCTGTCGGCCATTAGGCCTACGACATAACCCATATCACGGAAATATTCCGCTATGGTAATACCTGTATAGACAGAGGCTTCTCTTGCTGCGACGGGCATATTGGAGGTGTTAGCGATGAGGACGGAGCGTTTCATAAGGGGCTCGCCACTTCGTGGGTCTTTCAATTGGGGGAATTCGGTCAAGACGTCGGTCATTTCGTTTCCACGTTCGCCGCAGCCGACGTAGACGACGATGTCAGCATCGACCCATTTGGCCAACTGATGCTGGACGACGGTTTTACCTGTTCCGAATGGGCCCGGCACACAAGCTGTGCTGCCTTTAGCAATTGGGAAGAAGGTGTCGATAACCCGCTGGCCTGTAAGCAGGACCCTCTGGGGGGCGAGGCGTTTTATTACCTGCCTTGCACTTCGGACGGGACATTTCTGCATTAGTTTCAGCTTATATTCGGTGCCATCTTGTGCGACACAGACGGCGATTGTTTCCTCGACTGTATAATCGCCTTCGGTGATATCTTGTATGGTTCCGGAGACAGCCGACGGCACCATAATTTTTTGCGTGACGAGAGTGGTCTCAGGGACCTCGCCTATGATATCGCCGGGTTCTACGAGCTGACCATTTTTTACTGTCGGCCTGAAATGCCACTTTTTCTCCCTATTGAGGCCCGGCAGGACGCTGCCCCTGCTCATAAATTCGCCTTCTGCCTTTACAAGCAGATTCAAGGGCCTCTGGATACCATCGTAGATACTTTCAATCAGGCCCGGACCTAATTCGACACTGAGAGGCGCCTGGGTATTGACAACGGGCTCACCCGGACCTACGCCGGTGGTTTCCTCATAGACCTGGATGGATGCGAGGTCGCCTTTGAGCTCGACGATTTCGCCGATGAGGGCCAGCTGCCCGACCCGGACGACATCATACATTCGCGCACCTGTCATACCTTCAGCGACGACAACGGCGCCTGCGACCTTAACAATCCTTGATTGATTCGTATTACTCATATTACGGAACCTTTAAAGGCTGAAAAATTAGGCCAACTATCAAGATTCAGAGTATCGGAAATTTTGCATTTTAATTTTTAATATTTTTTGGCTGTTATGTTTTTTATTTATTTTGCAGGATATTTATGCCTGTGGCGATTTTGAGCATTTCTCCGAGGCAGCGAACTGCGAAGCCCTTAGACCCGGTAGTAAACGGCACAACGACAATACAGGGGGTCGGTGACTTCGACACAGCGGAGAAAACCTGTTCGACGGCCGGTGCTATATTTTCAGCGATGACGACAAGGGCATATTTATCACTGATTATTTTTCCGGCACTTTCAAGTATCTGCTCAGGTGCGTGGCCAACGGGGTAGGTGTCCACGCCGAGCGCCGAAAACGGCGTCACAAAATCGGTATTACCTAAAACTGCAATTTTACCCGTATCCGACATATCGTATTTCGTATCCAGCTTTGCACTTTGGGCTTCACGAGATACGGTCCAATATAAGTTTTGTATCGAGGGAGTTTTTCTTTGCTGTGAGTATCAACCTGACTTTTCGAATTTCCATTTCTTTCATCAGCAGGTAAGCAATAATCGGCTGGGGGCCGGCTGTAATCTGGATTGTGTTTTTGAGGAATCCTGTCAGGAATTCGTCACATTGCTGCTCAAGCTTCAAAAATGACTTGTCCGACAACAAATAAGCCGCACCTGCTTCAGCTATCTGATAATAAGGAGTGACAAAAAACGATTGACCGATGGTCTCATAGCCGAGGTCGAGGGCTTTTGTCAGGCGTTCCAGGTCGATGAAACCACCATCTAAAAGGACGTTTCGCTGCTCGGATTGAGAGAACCCCGCCCCTGTTAGGGACGGGGTGAATTTGAGCCGGAGCATTGTGCGAATGTTCGTCAAGTCAGTCTGTATCCTGAAAAGGCCGAGCAGAAAGATGTTTTCCAGGCGGCGAGCTTCTTTGAGGTTATACTGTGCCTGTGCGGCGTCAACTTCGTAATCTATGCGGCGGACATCCTTATTCTGATAATATGCCAGGACGGCGTTTTCCGCGGCTTTTTGGAGGTAGAGAGGTAAGAGATTGAGATTGTCCTTTTCAAAAGCGTCCTGAAGCATTTCCGGAGTGACATTGCCGTCGCTGCTATAATCGGCTCCGACCGGTCTTCCGGTCAGTGTGCGTCTTACTGCCAGGCGGAGGTTTGCGAAGTCGTCCCTTGTTTTGAGAAGTTTTACAATCGACTTATTGATGCATAAAACCTCGAATAGTTCCCGCAGCGCCGACCTTCGGAGCAGCAGAATTTTTTCCATTTCCGTAAGGTTTTTAGTGCCCGGGGGCAGGGCATATTCAGTTGCCGATAGTAAATCTACGGCTGCCTCGAAGGTTTCGGCATTGGCCAAATCCAGCAGGGTAGTTTTACTGAGCAACTGCATCTCGATTGCACGGACCCGAGCCGTCTGGAAAGTGTAGCGCCAGTCGTCACCGCCGATGAGCGGATACATGTAAAAATCCAGAATAGCCTGTTCAGATATCATATTTCGCATTTTTATATATCATTTTGCTTTTTGTATTTTAATTTTTGATTTTCCTGCCCTTTCCTTAAACCATTCGAGAAACTCTTGAAAGTTTACCTGTCTGATGCAGTCTTTAACAGGGATTAGATGTAGATAGGCGTGCCTGGAAAAGTAAACCGCAAGGTTTTTTATCTCATAATCCTGTGGCAAGCCACTAATGCCGCCGATCCAGTATAAACAATAATAGCCAATTAGCTGATCAAAATATTTTCTCGGTAGTTGCAATTTCTTTGTGGTCTTTATATCGACCAGGGTGTTATCAACAACCAGGTCTGCGTCAGCTCCTCCGACTAACTTAGAAGCCTCACCGAATGTTGGGTTCAGCAGACAAACCTTTTTCGTCTTAAACTGCGCCGCAGGGACAATCTTGATCAAGTTCGTCAGATCCTTTATGTCTTCGTCACTGACTGTGTCAAGTTCTACGTAGTCCTCGAAACGACCAGTTCTGTAGATGATATCGAGATTAGCAAGTAGCAGCGCTGACGCTAAAAGAGATTTGTTTGTCTCGCCTGTTTTGAGATACAGTTGATATGCGTTTTTGGCGTCCAACAGGATGCGTTTTATCTTGTGGAACATTGCCACATCGGCTTTGTCTGGCATCAATTGTGTAACTACCTCCACCTCACCTGTGTCACTGTGAATAGCAAACCCGTCTTTATGCATGAACAAAACTGTAACCGCATTTTCTGCGACCCAGCGACTTTCGACCGCCTGTGGGTTTAGATGCTTTAGATAAAATCGCAAGAGGTAATCGAAAGCGGTTCCCACCAGAAAGTAATGTGTTGTCAAAGGTGGAGCCAACAATGGCTTTTGGACGGAAAATTTTAGGCTGGGAAATTCCTGTTTGAATTTTTCTTTTACATCCTTATTTTCTAGGAAACTTGTTAGACTCACAATCAATTTACTCCAAATCACCTATTTCTTGCCTTTTGGCCCTTACTGGCACGATAGAAAACGCCAAAAAACCGGTCAGTTTAAGTAACTTAGTTCTGGAATAACTCCTTCGCTAATTCAATCTCCAATTCCCTGCGTGCCTGAGCCAACAATACTTCAACCGAGACATTGTTTTTTATCTTACCCCGTTTTAAGATAAAGCCAGCTTCGATATTGTCCCTGTCCTCGGACAATCTTAAATTACCTTTGCGGCCGGGGGCAAGTTGTTGATTGATGTTCTTGATGAAGGTATGGTCAATTCTTTTTTCCTCGTTGTCGATGATTACTTCCTCATCGCCAGTTTCGACCGCATCGAGCATTAGTTTGGTCATAAAGGTGCGATATTCGTCGTTTGGCAGATTTAGCAGCTTCTGGCGTGCCTGCTGGAGGAGGTCGTCGAGGATTTTTCTTTTTTCGGCGAGAAGCTGCTTTGCGATGTCCATCCTGGCGGCAGCGAGGAGGTGCAGTTGTTTATCTTTGGCCGCTTTTTGAGCGAGGACCTGCGTTTGTTTTTCATACTCGGCGAGCTGTTCCTGGAGCTTGGCGTGCTGTTGTGCCTGTATTTCTTCTGCCTGTTTTTTTATTTTTTCGGCCTTTGCATCAGCATCGGCGAGGATTTTTTCGGTGACCTGTTCAGCTTCCATGGATTCTTATCTCGAATTTTGTATTTGGTATTTTGTTTAAGCGGCAGGAATCTGCGGCCAGGTAATACCTTTTGTGATGATAAGCATTGTAGCCAGCAAGCCCAGGATTGCATACATTTCAACCATAACCGCATAAACTACGCCTGCCTTAAATGCCATTTCCGGCCTTTTTGCGGTCATCATTATTCCGGCAGCCGAAACCTTACCTTGGTAAATTGCGGTTATCAGGCCGGCAAAAGCAACAGGCAAACAGGCCAAAAATATTTGAACCCCAAGCTGGAAACTTGGGTCGATCTTGGCTGCGCCAAAAAAGTTGAGCTTAATCATCACCAGAAGAGCTGCCAGAAAACCATAAAAACCCTGTGTACCCGGCAGGACCACCATAATGAGCAACTGGCCATACCTTTCCGGTTTTTCACTCAATACCCCTGTGGCAGCCCTGCTGGAGATTAGAATCCCAAGAGATGAGCCGATACCCGACAGCAGAACCGCCATCCCGGCGCCAGCCAAAGCGAACATCATTCCATAACTCATTGCCAGACCTCTCTTTCTATTTTATTTGATATAGATATGTTTATAGTCTTTACGGAGCGGTTCGAATAATTTGCCGCCGCCGACAAAAAACTTTGTGAAGAATTCCACGTATTGCAATCGGAGGGTGTGAACAAATGCACCCAGAGCGGATAAGACAAGATTAACGGCGTGGCCACCGACAAGCACCAATATCATCGCTAAAATGCCAAGGCCATAGGGCATATCCAGGCAAATTTTGGCGATAATATTTATCGCCATTGCGATGCCGCTGCTGACCATACAAAGAGCTGCCAAACGAAGATAGCTAAGGACATCGCCCAGATAGAAGACGGTACTGAACAGATTATATGCCCCCATACCAATTCGGCCTGCCCAGCGTCCCTGCCGCTGGCTAAACAGCAAAATTATTGCTGCCGGCACCAGCGCCAGCAGACCACAAGACCTGCCTAATCGAGGGGACACCATTCCGGCTTTACCGAGTCCAAAAATGACGATAGAGTTGAGCATAACCAGCCAGGTCAGGTTGTCGCATAATGCGGCTACGTAGCTTTTTTGCGACAAATTATGCACAAATGCGATACTCAAGCCAGTCATAATCTGGATATAACCAAGTATGACCGACAGCTTAAACAAGACTGTCGGGTCCCCGAGAGGGTCGAAGAGCATCAATTTTTCTCTGAGTGGGTTCAAAAGAGGCAGAAAGGTCGGCACGGCGTCACCGAACCAGCTACCGGTGACCGCCCCTGCTGCAATGGTAATAGCGGCGCAAATAAGGAACATCCACAACGGCTTTTTGTCACCCTGAGTTTTCTTTATCAGCCAGGCCATAATCGCTGCCATAACGATTCCGTAGCCGACATCAGCAAGGCATATTCCGAAGAACAACATAAAAAACGGCGCCAAGCAAACCGTGGGGTCAACCCCTGAAGAGACAGGCATACCGTAGAGACGGGTTATCATTTCAAAAGGGCGGACGTAATTTTTGTTCTCTATCTCAACCGGTATTTCCTCATCTTCGGCTGGTTCGATTCTGCCCAGACTCGATGCAGCGAACTTTGAGACTAATTTCTCGAGGCGGGAATAGTCACTTTTTTTCACCCATCCTTCGAGGATGACCGTCTGCTGGGTCGCAGGTGCGGTGTCTTTGGTCTGCTCTCTCTTTAGTAGATTTTCGTAATGGTCGTAGAGGATTTGTAGCTTGAGCAGGTTTTTAGTCAAAAGGGCTGCTTTTTCATATTGAGCCTGTAATTGTTTTTTTGTCTGATTTGACTTTTCGCTATATTCGGTTATTAATTCTGCTACGGTTCCTATCATTGGGTGGAAGCTGACCGGCTCGAACTCGGCTGAGCGAAGCAGCTTCTGGGTATCAGATAGGTTTTCATTTAGGCAGGCAATAAGACAGGCGTTTTTGTTTGCAGAAGTTCCTACTACTTCGATTGCTGCCCCAAGCTCAGCCAACTGCTGCTGGGTTTGCTCGAGGTGTTGTGTTGGGAGCAGGCCTGCGAAACAGGTTGTTTGCTTTAGTTGTCCGATTTCTTCGACCGGTGTCTCTAATGAAGACCAGGGTTTTAGCATTTCGAAGGTACCGGAGAGATTTTCACATTCGGCGTTGAGCTTATCTATTGAAACTTCGCATTTGAGGCAGTGTTCGATGATGTCGGGGATTTGCTCATCCGAGACGACGTTATTGTAAACATGCTCATCGATGACGGAGCGTGGAGAAAGAATGCTTACAAGGCCCTTTTGAGTTTGGGAGTAAGTTTTAAGAAAGGCGATACATTTTGCAAGCCTTTCGAGAAGCTGCTCGATATCTTTTGGTCGATGGGCTGCTGTGGTGAGCTCAGGGAAATCTCTGCTGACCATTGCCTGCTGGGCGTTTAAAATCTGGCAGATACCTTCATGCTGCAATGCTTCAAGGAGGTCTGAGGCTTGTGAGTGGTGGCTGACAATCATTACTTTTGCCATTTGAGCAATGGCCATAGCTATCCTCTCAGGTAATCAATTATTTTTTTTAGTGCTGCGGCCATTTTAGCATCGGCTTTATTGCTGAGTTCGTGATGTTTTTTTTTGGCTTTTGCTTTGAGATTTTCGATTTCTGCGAGGCCTTGTTTTTCTGCTTCGGCGACGGCAGCTTCGATAGTTTTCTTTCTTTGTTGCTCGGCCTTTTCGAGGGCTTTAAGGCGGCTCTGTTGTTCCTTTTCGGCGAGGGCGGCAACCTGGGCTTTGGCCTGTTCGATAATTTCCCGGGCATCAGCTTCAGTTTGTTTAATTTTCTTTATCAGGTCCATCTAATTGCCTACAAATCAGAACGTCATTTTTGAAGTCAGGTAAGATACAATATTCTTCGGCCCAGTTCAATAAATAGCACCAAATTTAGTGTAAAATTCTACAGTGCTTTTTGATGATAAATTCAAAGTCTATTTATCTTTATCGTGATTAATAGTCAATTTGGCTGTGCCAGGCATCGGCGACTGCCTGTGCAATGGTTTTGTGCACTTGTCTGTCGAGAATATCCGGGAGAAGCTCGTTTTTCGGTGCCAGTTCTGCGATTTTTTTGGCGGCAGCCAATTTCATTTCGAGGTTAATCTCAGTTGCCTTTGCGTCGAGAGCTCCTCTGAAGATGCCCGGATAAGCCAGGGCGTTATTGATATCTCGGCCATCGGCGGCAATGACGGCACCTGCATCTTTAGCTTCTTCCTTGCTTATCTCACCAATGGGATTACTCAACGGAAAGACAATTGGTTCTTTGGCCATTGATGCAATCAATTCCCTGCTGACCATATTGGGGCGAGAGACGCCGATAAAGATGTCCTTGCCGACGAAGCCCTCAGCGAGCGGGCCTTTTAGATTTTTTTTGTTGGTAATTTCTGCCAATTGTTTTTTGTATGGATTCATATTTTTAGTTCGCCCACGGTAAATGGCACCTGTAGAGTCATAGAGGACGATGTCACCGATGCCGAAACCAAGCAGCATCTGACTGACGGCGATGCCGGCAGCCCCTGCTCCGAGGATAAGAACCGAACATTGCTCCTTTTTTTTACCTGTGTAGTTTAGTGCATTAATCAGTGCAGCAAGAACGATGGTAGCAGTTCCGTGCTGGTCATCGTGGAAAACGGGGATGTTCAGCCGGGCTTTTAATTTCTCTTCGATTTCAAAACAGGCTGGAGCGGCCACATCCTCAAGCTGTATGGCCCCGAAACCTGATGCGATTCTAACGACGGTGTCAACAAAGATATCAACATCTTCAGTATCAATGAGTATTGGAAAGGCGCTTATGTCAACGAACTCAGCCATGATAGAGGCCTTACCCTCCATTACGGGTAGAGAAGGCATAACACCGATATTACCGAGGCCGAGGACAGCGGTTCCATTTGTTACAATTGCGACTCTATCACAGATGCCCGTTAGCTCCCAGGCGGCATTGTGATTTTTTTTAACTTCTTCACAAACTGATGCGACGCCGGGCGTGTAGGCCATTCTCAAATCGGTTAAACTTTTTAGTTTGACACGGCTTATTACTTCAATAGAGCCGCGTCTGTGAGTTTCAAGTATTTCATCGCGGACGCTGAGGATTTCGACGCCATCGATGGTTTCAATTAGCTCAAGCAGTTTATTAAGTTGCTGACTATCTTTGAGATAAACGGTGATGTCTCGAATCTTATGGTCGGTTTCAAGGCCTACGAGATTGATTTCGCCTAAGTTAGCGTTGGCCCGGCCGATGGCCGAGGTTAGCCGGGCGAACATACCGGGTATGTCTAATATTTTACATCGCAGCGTGAAAATATTTGTCGCTGAATACCGCTGCTGCCAGCTTGTGCCTTTCAAATCAACCATTTTTCGCAGCTCGCCATTCTTGTCTTGTGTTTTGTTTGATATAGGAATTACAGATTATATGCAAAAATAAAAAAGTTGCTAATAAAAAATGCAGCGGCATATACGTTTTAACCTGAACATATATGCCTAACGAATGTTTTTTCCTTTTCTACACAGTGTTCTAACAGCAGTAGAGTAGTTATAATTATCGTTTTATGTAAGATAAGGCTCACTTACGATATGCAAGATATAATCATTACGGTTGTCTGTGACAATAATCCGTATAAGGAGGGGCTGGAGACTGCGTGGGGATTTTCGGCGATTGTTACCGTGGCAGGAAAAACGATTCTGTTCGATACCGGTGGCGATGTCTTAATGTTGCTTGGCAATATGGAAAAATCGGCAATTAAGCCTAACGATGTGGATTTGGTGGTTCTGTCTCATATTCACGGCGACCATACCGGGGGATTAGATGGTTTCCTTGAAAGAAATCCGGATGTCACCGTATATATGCCAAGGTCATTTTCAAAAAGATTCAAGGATGATGTGAGAGAATGTTGTGCAAAGGTAGTCGAGGTTGAACAGCCGTTGAAGATTTGTGAGGGTGTATATTCAACCGGCCAGGTTGGAAGATTGATAAAGGAGCAAGGTTTGGTTATCCGAACAAGTAAAGGGCCGGTGCTAATAACCGGTTGTGCACATCCGGGTATTATGAAAATCGTAAATGTGGCAAAGGATTTTCTGAAAGACGGTATCCTTTTAGTGATAGGGGGTTTTCATCTTGAATGGGCAACAAAGGGCAAGATTGGAAGAATCATATCGGCTTTTGAGGAGACGGGTGTGCGGTATGTCGGGCCTTGTCACTGCAGCGGTGATAAGGCGAGAAGATTGTTTGAAGAACATTTTGGCGGCGATTACATAAAAATCGGCGCCGGGAAGGTAATAGATATAGCCGATTTGCGGTGAAGATAGATAGATTAAAATAAATTGCCTATTTTGGATGAATATGCGGGTTTATTGTAATATGTGTGGCTTAGGTTGCGTAGGTGTGCAGGCCTGGGAAGAGGCGTGAAAGATTCACCCAGAGGATAGTTATAATGATAACGGCCAGTCCTGCGATGGCCCAGATGCTGTTGATGCGGGGTCGCTTTTTGCCAAACATATAGCGGAAATGGAAGTATCCGACGTAAACCAGCCAGGAGGCCAGTGACCAGAGTTCTTTAGGGTCCCAGCCCCAATAGTCGCCCCAGGCGAGCTTTCCCCAGACACTTCCGAGGATAAGGCCAAGTGTCAATAAAGGAAAGCCTGCGCGAATCAGGCAGTAGGTTGCTTCTTCGGGGGGCAGGAGATTTTCATTTGCAGGTGCTGTAAAGCGTGTAAGCTGGAAGATAGCCTGACAGGCGGCTTTTGCCATAAAGATGTATGACAGCATATAGACGGCGACGTGTGGTGCGAAGAGCCAGCTTTGCAGGGCAGGAGGTAGTTGTAGGGGTTCTTCGTTAAAGACAAAACCGGCGGGGAAAAGGATAACTGCGCCAATAAGCATATCGGCAGAGAAGCCGCCTACACGGAGGATATGGCGGCAAAACAGAGAAATCGGATAAATCATCAGGCCCAAGCTGAGAAAAACCTCAAAGAGGTTCTGAAACGGCACGTGACGGACATAATACCAGCGATAACAGAAGGCGGCGGCCGCAACTGCAAAGCCGAACACGTATAAGAGGTCACCGACCTTTTTTCGGCGCAGTAGCGTTAACAGGAAAGCGAGAAGGTACGCAAAGATAGCACTATAAATTAAAAAGCCCTGAGCTGTGTATTTAATTTCCATTTATTCTCTTTTCGATTTATTTTTTGTAAAAGTGTATCTTAACCAAAAATGCCAGAGAGCGCCGATGCCAAGCATCAGGTAACCGGCATAGACAAGATTCAGGCCTGTATCGGAAACGACTGATAGAACGGTATATGTATGTGCATCGGCATCATAAGAGCTCTGGTAAAAATGGTATCCGCCGAAGTGAAGAGGGTGGTTTACCTCGATACTTTTTTGGGTGACGACTTTTCCATCTTTAATTATCTCGATGTCACTTATGTAATCGCGGATAGTTTTTTGATATGTGAAAAGAAATTTATCTGCGGGATGGAAATGACCTGGAAAGCGCTCGAAGATGTATTTTGTGACTGTGGAGCCGTCCGGGTTTTGAATCTGGACCTGGAGGGCTGGATTGTAACCTGGTTGAGGGTCGTCAATAATAGTTTTGCTGTCGCCGTCAATCGTTATTTTGAAATTCTCGAATTTTCTTAGAATTGTTATGGAGCCCAAATCATCGCCCAAGAAAAATGTAGTTCCGATTTCGACGGGGATTTTAAGCTGGCCCTCTGAGGTTTGGATTTGGAGGTATTCAGGGTCGTAATATTCTATGCGGAAGTCCTTCAGTTTTATGAAAAAGGGCAGTTGTTTGGTCTGGTTGGTGTTTTCGAGTGTAACGAGGTTTTCGGTGTGTCCTTCGACTATTGTGATTTCACCTGTCTGGATTTTGTCAATACCGAAGAGGTGGTTTCTGGCATTATGTGCGGCTGGAGAGGCCCACATCGACCCTGCGAGGACAAGGATACAGCCGGCGTGCATCAGCAACAGGCCGGGGAGCCGAACCAGGCGGGGAAATGCTGCGAAAGCTGCCAACAAGAGAGCAATAAGGGCTAACCAGTAAACGGATAATGGAAGGGAGTTAAAGAATTTTTTTGCCCCGTTTGAACCGAGAAATGCACCAAAGATAGAGAGAAAAATCAATAAGATGATAAGCACCAGGGCAGCGGCCATTATGGTGCGTCTAAGCTCTCTTTTGGAAGTTTCGTTTGTGTTCATCAGGGGGTTAATTCGACAGTTAAGGGCTTTTTCATTGTTTTAGCTAAGCTCGGGCAGCACATTGAACCAGCAAATTTCTGTTATCGTCTTGCTGTCCTGCCGGAGGCAAGCTCTTAAACAAGTACCGGTTTGTTGCACAATTTATGCTAATTGAGCAATAAATGCAACAGAACAAATTAAAAGGGCCTATTTGCTAATAATGAGCAATTGTTTTCTTGACAAAGTATGGTGGATTTTGGATAATATAATAAAGGTTTTATGGTCCGAAGGTAGGGAGGAGCATCAGTGCGTTTGGTTGTAAAAAAAGGCGAAGGCAGCGTCAATGAATATCGATTCAGCAAGGGGCCGGTCTATATAGGCAGACAGTCGAACAGCCAGATTTGCCTGCCTGACGCAGCCGTATCGAGGCAGCATGCGGTCCTGTACAACACGCAGGATGGGAAATGGATGGCCGAAGACCTGGACTCGGCCAATAAGACATACATAAACGACGAGGCAATACACAAGGTTGAAATTAAAAGCGGCGATTGTCTTCGAATAGTCGACTATACTATTGAAGTCGATTTTGAAGAAGACACAGCAAAAGACATTGAAGAAGAAAAACCGGTTGAACTGGAAGATACGCTGACGGCAGCTGCACGCGGCCCACAGTTTATAGAAAGACAGTTGACCACACCGGATGCGCCTCCTGTAAGATTGCCTGCCAAGAGGGCGTCGGAGTTTTTGGAGGCTACTGAGGCAATTGGTAAAGCCAGCAATCTCGATGAACTGCTGCTGGCTTTGTTGGATATCACGTCAAAGCAACTCGGTACATATCATTCCTGGTGTGCGCTGAGGGGTGAGCCGAGCGGCCCGATGACGTGTCACGCCGGAAGAGACCGCGGCAGCCAGGCAATGGAGATGAGCGACATAAAATTCAACGAGAAGATTACCGATGCGGTTGAAAAAGACCGGTATTTACTGTATATCTTTTCGCGGGATATGACGCAGGACAAAAAAACGCAGGTCCGCTCAATCGTGATAGCACCTATCGTCAGCCGGGCCGGTTGTTTCGGTGTATTGTATGCCAACAACACTTTTCGCGACGACCACTACAGTCTGAGCGACTTGGACTATCTTATGCTGCTCGGAATCCACACGGCGGCAGTAATAGAGAAGCTGAAAATCAGCGAGTCCAATAACCAAACGACAAACGGTTAGCGGTCATCTTATTCTTTTGTATTTTCCGATTAACTGTCCCTGTGCAAGGATGTGCCCATCCATCGCCTTAAGCAACTGCTGTTTTCTGACACCCGGCGGCAAATCAATTAGGGTATCGAGGGCGTAAATCTTGAAGAAGTATCTGTGAGTTCCGCTTGGTGGGCAGGGGCCGCCGTATCCGATTCTGCCGAAGTCGTTTGTTCCCTGTTTGGCCCCATTGGATAGAGTCTTATCCGGCGGAATGTTTTCGGCAAGTTCATTTGTGTCGTGCGGAAGATTAAACAGGACCCAGTGTACCCACGTTCCCATTGGTGCATCCGGGTCGTCGGATACAAGGGCGATGCTTTTAGTACCTTCCGGAACTGTGTCCCACTGAAGCGGCGGAGAGATATCGGCACCATCACAGGTATACTTTGACGGGATTAGACCGCCTTCTGCGAAGGCGGAACTGGTTACTTTGAGCTCCATTTTTTTTCCTCCTACTGCTCCGGAATCAGCTTGTACGCTCTCTTCGCAGGAGCAAAATAATAATACCAGTACGACCACTGAAACAATAACGTTTTTTAACATATTGCTTTCCCCTTTTGCTGAATTATATAAAAGTTTTCAAGTATTGCAAGAAGTCTGCAATTCTGTCGAGTGTCAAAAACAGTATAGACAAAGTCGCAATAATCCACATTGCCGGCTTTATGTCATTTTTTCTGCCGGAGACCAGTTT
>Ga0315296_10003266_pt1 | contig 13613 bp, 8 predicted proteins | sample YL17G14_18_MG_FD_203921 | JGI IMG/M metagenome (GOLD analysis project Ga0315296, IMG submission 203921) | Sediment microbial communities from Yellowstone Lake, YNP, Wyoming, USA - YL17G14_18 | ecosystem: Environmental > Aquatic > Freshwater > Lake > Sediment | place: USA: Wyoming | collected... | reverse complement strand
GGTCGACATGGACGAACAATCGTACACGGATCTCTATTGCGCGGTGGTTCCCGGAACCGCGCTGTTCAGGCACTCCACGAGGACATGGCTCCTGAAGAGGAGGACTTTCAGCGACGACGGCCCCGAGCAATTCGTCATCGCATGGGACAAAGCCGTGAACAACATGGAAGGGTTCAAGATCATAGAGAGTAAACGGGCGCAGGCGATGGCGAAGGGCATCAAAAAGGCATGCGCTGGATCAAAGAATCTCTTGGCGGTGATCGAGCTCGAGAGAGCGGCTGACGTGCTTGACATCCTGAGAGAAGAAACCTAGAAATGATGTTGAGAAGGGGTTTGCGGACCAACTTTCAGCCATGGAGGTTGCAGGCCCTAGTCCACAACGGTCAGGTTCGCGGCAATCGCAATGTCAACAAGCGGAGTCTGGGCCGAACCCTGTGTTGACGTGTCGATCAACCACGTCTTCACGCTGAAATACCGCCAGTACGTGCCGGAACCAGTCCATAGGTTCATGTAGAATCCCATGTAGGAGTAGCTCGACTTGATCGCGGTTGTGAGGTTGGTTACGAGTACATCAGAGAATCCGTCACCGTTGATGTCCACTACATCGAACAACGTGGGAGCGTTGAAGACGGAAACCCCAGGCGTACCGATTTTGACTGCTGAGGTAACAAAGAACGTCGACGTGGCGCCGGGGAATGGAGATCCGGCGGCGAACTGCCTGCTCAGAAGCACCCAAGATGTGGTATAGTTGTACACATTCCAGAGCGAGTTCTTAGCAACGACTATCTCCAGGTAGTGGTCGCCTGCTGGATTCCCATTGAAACCATCTATCGACCCGATCCTTACGCATGTGTAGCCTGCTGCACTTCCCACAACATTCTGGTCAACATAACCGGAGAACAAGTCAGTGTATACAGCTGCCATGTCAACATCAATGTAGTCCGTAGGCACCCCGCTTGAGCTCATCGTATTGGAATCGGTGAATCTCAGGTACATTGCCTTGTTCTGAACGCTAGAAGGCAGCGTGAAATTGTACCATTTCATTGAAGTGCTGTCTATCGTGATGACGGGTATGAAGGTGATGCCGTCGGTCGAAATCCAAGCATAGAACACCTCGCTGGAAGAACCGCCGCTCGCGCCAATTCCTGCAACAATAGTGAGCCGCTGGTCGGGGGAGCTGGCGAGCTGCTGGAACTTCATAGTTGCGACAAGATGGCCAACTTGTCCCGCTGCTCCTGTGCTGTTCTCTGAGAACCGGACGGCCACGGTATCCGCGATTTGGGTATTGACCACATTGTTGGCGATCTTGGCGCCCGGCCCGACCACACAGCCACTGGTACCGTATGAGGTATCAAGAGTCTTCATTGTGCCTGCAGCAGCAGTCCAGTAGTTCACATTCACGCCACTGACTGAGTTTGCAGTCGCGATATCAAGCCGACCGTCACTATTCACGTCATCGATATCGAAATCGACGTTTGTGCCGGTCAATATTGCATACACGCCCTTTTTGGCGGTGAGCTTGTCGGGCATGAGGCTGCTATCGTAGAAGTACTTCAGATCGTAGATGTATATGCCGCCACCGGCCAGAACAATCAAATCAGCCCGACCGTCGCCCGTCATATCCTTGAGATCGATCTTGGAGATAGTCGAGGCTCCCCAGCCATTTGAACCGGTTGGGGTTGGGAAAATCCAACCAATGGATCCGTACGTAGTATTGTAGATCACAACTTGGCTGTTGAAATTGCTATACGCGAAATCGTCGTGACCATCCCCATTCACATCGCCGAAGGCAATCCAAGTGACTCGGGACGCGGTCGTATCCGGTCTGTAAATCACGCTGCCAGACTGCCATGTGCCGAACGAGTTCAGCGTGTTCTGGAACAGCATAAGCGTGTTGTCCGAAGCCAGCCCCGTCAGAAGATCCTTGGCACCGTTGCCGTCGATGTCGCCTACCGCCATTGCCGTGACAGTGTAGTCTGTGGAAGAGCTAGGAGTGCTCTCCGACTTCCACAGGACTCTTGAGCCGAACAGGTTGCTGTTCTGAATGTAATAGGCGTACTCTCTCGTGTTGAAATTCCCGTTACCAGCCGCCATTCCGGTCGTGCCGGCGAAGAAGTCCGCTCGTGCGCCAGCGCCATTTATGAACACCTGCTCAGACAGCGAATACATCCCCTCATTCGTATCGTTCAGCTTCGAGATGAACAGGCTGTAAGTGTTGTTCCCGGCCCGCCATTGGACGCCATTGTTGAGCCTTAGATCTATGCTGAAGGTGTAGTAGTTGGAGCCGCTCACGCTGAGTTTGCCAATCGAGCTGATCATGGTCCCCGAAGGAGGGACACCATAGAGCTCCGCGTTCTTAGCGCCGTCAGTAATCCGTACCTCGGCCACACTGGCAGTCGATGGTTCTGTGTCCGTGTCTGTCACTTGCACAGCGACATATATCTTGTACTTGTCAGACGAGGAGACCTGATACGGCTTCGATGATACATTGCCCCATGGGACGGTATGACCGGAGTCCTTGAACAGGAAGATCTGCGGATAGAACGTGATGGGTGAACTCGAATCGGTGATAAAGATCGTCTTGTCACCTCCATACGCACGCTGAGGGTCACCAGTGCTCGGTTGATTCTTCAGCGATATCTCAAGCGAATACGCACCGGCTGGCAAAGGCGAGGTGTTGAACTGGCACTCGTAGAGGTATATTCCGCCGCCGCCGCTCATCGGATAGAACGGACTCGATGCAGTGCTGCTGCCGTTGAAACGCGGGGTTACTGACAGGCCGGTCCTGATGTCTATCAGCGTCAGCTTGTTCTCAGTGAGGATGTTGGCCATGACCTTGCTGGCGAACCGGACAAAGACATATCGATCCTTTGCGAAGCTCGTCACTGAGATAGATGTCTCGGCAATGCCCCTCGGGGTGCCATTCAATATGCGCTCTCCGAATATCCCGATCCCCTGATTGTCATAGAACCACTTGATGTAGGTAGGCAGGAAGCTGTCCCCCGCCGGCGGCTGCTCTTGCGGGTTGATGTCCTGGTACTGGATATCGACAGGCAATTGCAGGATGGACATCGTGAAGGATGAGATTGACTGGTGGCCATGGTTGTCCCAGGCATGTATGAAGATGACCCTTCCATCCAGCTTCGATGCGCTCAGTCCCCGGCCGAGTATGTTCATGAAGTTCCACTGGTAAGTGTCACCGTTCTTGGTGAAGTCCGTCCTAAATCTAGAATAGGATGACAGCTTGTCCGTCTCCAGCTGAGAACTGTCTATCCATATTCCGGGAGTCGTCGTGTTGAGATCGCCGTCGGGGTCAGTGATCGTGACGAAGAGGCTGAAATTCTGCCACTCTCTGACCGGATCGGCAGTCGGGGTTTGGTTGTCCGAATCGACATACCTCTGCAGTATGTTCGGAGCATTCCCGCTGGTGCCACCCGTCACCTGGCTCGACCAGATGGCCGACTTCTTGACCATGTCGACCACTGTGACGGCTATCTTGCTGGAATAGGATGCGGTCGAGAGGGTGACGGTCCATACGACACCTGTCGTCCATGTGGTTGTCCCCTTCAACCCGAGGATCGTATTGGACATATTGTAACGTGTGTTGACGGCGTCGACCTCGACCAATGCTATACAGTCCTTTGCCTTGATGGAGTCTCCACCTGTGTGAGTGACAGTCAGGTTGGCCTTTGTCCCCAAGGACCAAAAGGTCACCTTCGCGGCGAAGTCCGCCTTGGTCGCCTGCTCGGGGACGGGCATCTGTTGCACGAACGCCATGATCCCGCTGAACAGAGTGACCGTGATCATGAGAATCAGGATGTTGCCGATGATCTCGGATACACCGAACTCGCTCCAAGCCTTCTTCTTCCTAAGTTCCAAATCCATATGGTCAGTCCTCCGGGGAGAGAGAACATTCTGCTATTGTCCGTTTCAACGTGTTGGACCGTATATAAACGTGTTGAGGTCATTACCAGCTACCAGCCGAGGAATCCACGGACATTGCGAGCCGCGGAAAAACCGGCTTTGCACATGAATAGGCCAGTTTATGTGCAGACGGGCATTCTGCACATAAATCCAATTAGAGGCCACTAGCGATCAGAGATCATCCAAAGTCTTTGCCTTTGACAGCTTCTCGATTGTAGTGTAGAATAGTCCTCGCGTCTTGGCAGTCTGATTACCAATTGGGACGGGGTCGTCAAGGCGCTTTATGCTTCCGACCTTGAGCAAGACCAGTTTCTTCCCTTCTTCGTAAGTGGCAAACTCCTTGTAGTTCGCCCTAACAGGAGACTCGGCATCGCCGGGGTCAATGATCTTCGAAACCTCGCCAAAGTATTGTATTCTAGAGTCTGGAGCGCTCACGTAAAGTGCGAAGTAGTGAGGTTCATGCCTAATACTCACGAAAGCCCAGGCATTGTATGTCAGCAAGAAATTGACGCCCGAGCGCTTTGATGGGAAGACAGCGACCTCTCCGGCGGGTAGACCTTCCAATTCCTTTCTCGTAATCACGGATTCATGCGTCTCTGAACTAATCGTAGAGGGTATTGGCATCCGCGGAGTATCCTCGGATATTTCCTGCTCAACGATTATTCCTTCTATCAGATCTACCAATTCGCCGAGGTTTATCGTATCCATTGGCACGAGAAGCTTGACCAGTTTTTCATGCGATAGGGTTTCTTCTTCCTTCAATTTGAACAGTCTAAGCAACGCAGCCACAGGAATGATTCGTATTCTGTCTCTGTGATCAGAACCCCGAATCGTACTAACCAGGACATGCGTATCAGCCACTCCAGTCACATATAGGCCATAAGCATCATCCTTCTTCCAGTTCCTCTCCGTAGTCAGTCTATCAAGATAGTCTCCCACTTTTGAAGGATCTAGCTCGTAGGCGGTAGATTTTTTCGACTCTATCACGAGATGAATCTCGGTGCTTTCCGATCCCCAAATCCCATCATGGCCTATTTCATTCGCTCTTCCGACATAGAGTCCACTTTCCACATTGAAACCAAGGCGTCTTCCAATTTCGTTGATTATGTCCTGTAGCGCGAATCCGTAGGCTCTGTCAGTCTTCGATAGACATTCACCGACCCAGTTCACGAGGTCCTCGCGACCCACCTCTGATGACGACAGGAAGTCCCTGAATCTTTTCTTCGAAGAATCCGAATCGACCAGTCCTCCTATCAAGCTCAAAGTGCGCTCAAGCGAAATTGCCATGCTAAATCCACCCATAGTTGCCTGTGCTCTCGATAGGGTCCTAATGATATAGATTTCTTCCTTCAATTGGACATGATGAAATTGCAGATAGAACTACCAAGAAGACCGCAAAAATTGCGGCACATGAATGCTACGTGCAACCTCAATCTTCCTATCAAGTGGGTTCCTTTTGAACCAGGGCTTGAAGAATGACTACTGCGATTCTAGACGAGCTAGTATCCATGTACATACGAATACTCAGCGACCCACATGTGACCTCAGACTCTCTAGACAAAGCGAATGATGTAATTTGCATAGCAATTTGGTCTTTACAGGATCTGGTCAAAACGAGAGAGAATAGCTCACAGTGCATAGCTTAACCAGGTCATAATCAGACCTCATAAGACCTTATTATGACCCAGCCAGGCCATAGTTATATATTGCGGTCACCACATACATTAACGTGGTCACCAAAAGACTCGAAATCGAGGATTTTTCGGCAGTTTTTGAGACCGAAATCAGCAAAGAAGGGAAGATATGGGGTCTCAAGAAGTGGGCTGGGCTGGAGGCTACCATTGTAGTCCATGATCAGGCGAGAACCGACAGAAAACGTTCTGACGGGAGACGAGAGGGAGGTGAGAGATGAGCAAATACGATTCTCTTGACGCACGAGCAGAACTCGAACAACGGATAACCGACGACCTTAAGAGAGCACTTGAGAAGAGACAACTGTACGTCAAGCATAATGGAACTTCCAACTCCCATGCACCAGGGGGAAAGCCAGACATCGAGGTATTTAATGGCCAGTTGCACATCAACGTGGAAGTCACCAAAACAAGGAATGCTAACGCAGACAGAGAGTACCTCGCAATAAAGGATCACCTGGAAAAAACAAAAACCGAGAATCCAACGAAGAAGTGCTTCGCCTGGTATGTGTCTCCCGAGACACATTATCGGATGATCAATGCAATAAGAGAATTCAACATTATCAACAAGGACAAGCTAGATATGAGGATGATTCCATTCTCTTTCTCCACTTTCGAACTCATAATCGACCGTTTGATTCAGACCCCAAAAGATGAGTATACAAAGAGTCAGATCACGAGCTTGTTCAATGAGTATCTTCGCTTCGTCGATGATGAGCGGGTTCTCGAAGTCGTTCACCAGAAACTCTTCTCCTCTGACGAAAGCCTCAAGCGAGAAATAGAGATTCGCGAGGAGAACAAGCATCTGAAAGACATCGAGGACCTTGTGCGAGATCTGACCAAACTTGAACAAGACCTAAGGGATTATAGGATTGCCTTGGCTTCCGATGCCATACGGAACGTAATACTCCTCGTTTTCATGAAGCTGTACGAAGAAAAGAGAGAGTTTAGCGGTGATGAAAACAGACTAGCGAAAGATTCATTCTTGCGATTTCAGGATCTGATTGGGCAGAAGAAGAAAAAGAAAGCGATCCATGAACTGTTTGAGAAAATCAAAGATGATCAAGAAATCAAAGATGCCCATTTGCTGACGGATTCGGATCGACTTTCCGACAAGATGAATGATGATTTTATTGTGAAATACTTTATTGAGCCCTTCTCGCGCTTTCACTTCTATACAACCAAAGTCGATGGGTTAGGTGCTGCATATGAAGTCTTGGGAAGGCTGTCAGGAAAGGATGTGAAAGTTGGCCAATTCTTTACTCCTGAGAAAGTCGTAAGATTCATGGTGAGACTTGCCGAGCTGGAGACTACTGACACGGTTCTCGACCCTGCATGCGGTACTGCGAGATTCCTGACCTATGCGATGGAAGACATGCTCTCGAAGGTGACTGGAGGCAGCGGTGAGTCGAAGAAGCAGAAGATAAGGTCAACTCAATTGCTAGGTACTGACGACGATTTGAATGTAGCCAAGCTTGCCAAGATGAATATGTACATTCACGGTGATGGAAAGACCAATGTCGAAGACAATGATGGGCTCTTGCTGTACGATCGAGATGGAGCTATCGACGTTATCCTTACTAACCCGCCCCTGGGTGAATTGACCTACATGAAAGACACTTACGACGATGATTTTCGATTGAAGCGCATGGAGGTAATTCCAAAGAAGAATATCACCGAGGAGAAGCTGAAGGAGTATTTGAAGAGACTCGAGTACTTCCAGGGAAAGATCGTCGAGGCACAAACAAGCGGAAAGAGTGATAAGCAATTAAGAAAGAAAGTCGAAGAATACAACCTTAAGATTTCTGAGTGCCGGCTGTTGATCTCTAGAGGCGAGTCTGTCAGGAAAGCAGCAGGGTCTTTGATGAAAGGGGGCGCGCTATTCGTCAACGCAGCAAAACATTACTTAAAGAAGACGAGGGACGCTTCCGCATTGCCAGAGTGGAGAGGCGGGAAGTTGCTGATCATCCTAGATGAAGGTGTCCTGAATACTCTGGATTACAGGGAAGTCAGGGACTTCATCAAACGCGAGTTCTACATCAAGGCAATCATCTCGCTTACTCGCGACGCTTTTGTGCCTGTTTCCAACACCTCAACGAAGACATCAATACTATACGCGATTAGGAAAGAAGATCCTGACGCTCTGCAAAGGGAACCTGTATTCTATGCCCATGCAGAGAAGGTCGGCATCGACACGAAGAAGAAAGTCTGCCCGAACCACATGTTCAACTCAGGCAACGACATTCTTTCAAAGTACTTCGAGTTCAAGCAATCAGTTCTGAATTCGTATGTTGGAACAAGGTTCGACACCAAGAAATTCGAGGGTCTGAAATTCCTCGGGGGGTTTATCGGTGCCTGAAGCCGCATCTGAGTATTATCCGAGATTCTTGGTAAGCGGGGTAGACAGACTTGATGAGAATTTCAATAATCCGCGTTTTGACCAGATAGAACGAATCCTTTCAGACTCTAGGTTCCCAGTCGTCCTCCTAGATGCGGGAGGTAAGTATCTAAAAGAGGTCATCAGTGGCACAACACCGGAAAGAATCCAGTATCAAGAGAAGGGCATACCGTTTCTCGGAGCGGGCGATATTCGGGATGGCCAAGTGGAACTGGCATCTGCGCCACGTGTCAGTAAGGAGTATCACACGGGAAAGCTTGCGAGTTCGCAGATAAGAAAAGGCGATGTTTTGGTCACGATGGCTGGAACGATTGGGCGCTGCGCCGTATTCGAATACGATCTAGAATGCAACTGCAATCAAGCAATAGCAATTTTGAGACCGAATCAGGAGTTTATTGTTCCAGACTATCTAGTGCACTACTTCAACTCATCAATCGGTCAGATCTTCTTCGAGAAGCTGCAACATGTATCCTCTCAGCCAAACATAAACCTCGAGGAGATTAGGCAAATCAGAATAATCATGCCAACTCGTGCACGACAAGAGGAAATTTGCCAGAAAATGAAGACTGGCAGAGAAGAAATATCGATTCTTCAGGCCGAAATTGCGAATTCGCGAACGCAGATTGGCAATCAGATATTGGATGAACTTGGTCTCTCTGTGCCCATAGGCCTGAATTACTTTTTCAAAGAAGCCGAGCAGCCATATTCAGAATTCTACGTAGTTCCCGCGAATGAGTTGAAGGATCGGTTGCATTATCTCTGGGCACACCCTAAGCTCAGATTGCCTGACATTCTCATAACAAAGTACAGAGTGACTACGTTTGAGGAAGCATCCCGCGAGGCAATCCAGAGAGGAGTCCAACCTGAATATGACGACTCGGGCCCTATGGCAATAAAGACGGTCGATTTGAAAAACACATGCATTGACTACGACAACGCAATGAGGGTTTCTCAGGATTTCTTCGATTCGTGCATGAAAAACAAACCTGGGGCCATCTTGAAAAGCGGTGACATATTGATTGCGGCAACAGGTTACGTTTCAATGGGAAAGGTTGACCTATACGACAACGAGAATCCCGCGGTAGCGTCCGTGGATCTGTTGATACTCAGGACCAAGGCCGCGTACGACCCCAGATTCGTCGTTTATTTTCTTCGTTCTGCATTGGGTCAAATGCAGTTTGAGAAATGGTGGTCGGGCTCATCGGGCCAGATTCACATCTATGAGAACGAAGTCAATCAATTTATCCTTCCCGAAAGCTCTATTGAGGGAGTGCCACTCCAGAAACAAAAGGAGATCGCAGATAGGTTGACTTCGAAGTTGGCGGATACGCTGGCTTTGGAGAAAGAGGTGGAGAAAAGGAGAAGAAACCTGATGGCAGAATTTGAACACGAGATAATTGCATAATCCAGTCCCGCGTCTAGTGAGGCTGAGTCGATAATTCTTGGTTGCGTCTGTCAATAGAGGTTGTTACGATTTCGATTCCTGGGAACCAGATTGATGAGATTTCTGTCCTCGCCTGAGTCTATCCTGAGGACGATGTCATCTGGATTACCTTCTTTGATTCCTCTGACCAGTGCATCGACCTGCCTTGTCCTCAGGTTTGCTGCGTGGGCCCTTCTGGACTTGTTCCACTGAATGCTCGGCACAGTCTCGTCCAGTCTACCATGATACACGTCGCAAGCCTCACAACTGCACGGTAGAATGCCATCGGCCTTGGCAACGAGATCCCGGAGCTTCGAGAATCCCACCCAACCCTGCGTGGGGTGAAGGTATCGACCATGTATGGGCGTCTCGCTTTCTTCATCTCTCCCTGAGAGGTTCACGCCTATATTGCCGTTTATCGGCTCAGAGAAACAATCGACACCATTCGCGAGCATGCAGTACCCCTCCGATCCAGCATCCAAGAGCATTAGAGCAAACGAATCCTTCAAATCCTCTTTGATGAAGTCGATTTGCATCATGAAATCGCCGAGTTCTTCCTGCGCCAGACGGGTTCTGAAGGAAGAATACCACAATATCTTGATGAAAAGGAATCTATACCCCATTATGTTCGCGCGAACGTACTCAAGGATTCTCTCTCTTGTCTTTGCTCCTTTCTCATTTGAGGGGGAGAAGACCTGGTATGAGAGAGGAAGATACATCGAAGATGAGGCCATTATTCTCTCCGAAACAATCCTTGCAGTTTTCTCATTCACTATTTTCATGAGATCCAAGGTGATTTCTTGTCCAGTTATGAGAGGGACGGGCGGGACAATTATGTCAGCCTTCTTCTCGGCTTCGAAACTCACATAGGAACTGATATAGGAAACCATCTGATCCTGGTTGATGACCTTCGCCCAGGTCTGAGTGTAATGCTCCTTGTCAGCGTCCCTTAGAATAGCTTTTAGACTGGGCGGGAATGGTACTGACTCAAGTATCCCGTCCTTCACGTGGAGCTTCTCCTGTCCCTTATTCTTCCAGGGAATTTGATAGTAGAACGCTTCCGTATTGGGATCTATGATTATTGGAGTCTCCTTGATGAGGTCGTCGTAATCCTCATCAATCGATTGCATCTCGACGGTGAACTGCTCAGCACTCTCTTTCCTCTTCCTTATGACCTCTGCCACTGTATGAATGTCAAAACTGAGTGCTTTCAGCTTCGATTCAATCATCTCTCCATCGCAGACCAGGTCGAAATCGAACTGCTTCTGAATCTTGGGGATGTATGCAGGAGTTTTCAGTTGCTTTCGGCCGATCGAGATTTCCTTCAGAGATGCACCTTTAACTCGCGCAATAGGATTAACCGTCGCCAGCAATCCCAACTAATCACCCTCGAATATCTCTTTCAAACTATCGATGAACTTGCCGAGCGCATCCTTCCGAACCATTATTCCTCCGACTGTGGTGAACACGTTGCCTCCCTCGTTCTTTTTCTCTTGTATGTGTATGAAATCTCCAAATTCGTTGACGATGTGCCTGAATGCGTAATATCTGCCACCTATCTCGATGGGGACGTCGGAAACAGGATGTAGCAGCCTTCCATTGGGGAAATACACAACTGATTTTGGCCCGTATTCCCACCTATAAGCATCTCTCGTGGCAACGAGAAAATCGAGATGATAGGCTATCGTTTTCTTGCTGATTTTGGTCATAGCATGAATCTGTGTTATTGTCACTCCTCGAGGATTCTTACTGAGAATGTCTTTGAGCAACATTCTGTAGTAATCCTTCCGCTGAGTAGCGTCGATGTTCTCTATTTCCCCCTTCGAGTAGAGTTCGGATGGCTCCACATCCCCCGTGATCCTGCCCGTAATCGCCATATGTTCCCCTCAATGTACTTGTGTGCGTACCCTTTCGGAATCCTTACGGATACTCATAAGGTTACATATCTTGGTACTCAAAAGGCATAAGTAGTATATAATCATTTACACTAGGAGCCGTGAATAACCGTCGAACGCCTTTGGTTTACCCTCGATGCAGTCGAAAGGTTGATGTACCTATACCTACATACCTACCTACTAGGTTAGATGGATATGACGGTGAAGACAATAAACATCACCTTGGACGAAAAGGAATACGCCGCAGCCCTCAAGAAGAAGGGCAGGAGGACCTGGAAGCAGGTATTGCTGGATGGCCTAGACAAGCAAGAATAGATCAATGGCCAACCAACAGACTTGAGGCCCCGGGAATGCGCGAACATCCCCGGGACCGGGAGGTCGACATGAGTAAGATGCCAACCCCAAGAACACCCATAGCGGTGAATGATAATAGCACTTTCTGCACTTCGTCAGAGCAAAGCCTGGAGGATGGGGCGACTCTTGTTCAGTCCACTCCAGTATCCTATCCTCAGGATTGGGTCGCTTACAACGAGGCGCAGACCAATGAGAAGCTGCTCTTTCTTCAGCTTCTTGGCGAGTTAACTACACAGGTGCCTGTGCAGGAAAGGACAGGAGCAGGAAGGCCTCCTGCAGACTTTGGCGAGATGATCTTCGCATGCTGCCTCAAGATCTACCTCACCTTCTCATCGAGGAGGGCTGTATCAGACCTGAAGATGGCGCAACAGCTCGAGTACATAGGTCACACCCCTCACTTCAACACGATACTAAAGTATCTGAATGACACAAAGATGACCGAGATACTGGCTAGGCTTGTGGAGTTCTCGGCAATGCCGTTGCAACAGCTTGAGGACAAGTTCGCGGTCGATTCAACTGGATTCTCGACGTCGGTGTTCGCTCGATGGTACGGCACCAGTAGAAGAAAGGAAGAACAGAGGACCTACCTGAAGGCTCATGTCATGTGCGGCGTGAGGACCAATGTGATTTGCAGCATTCAGGTGACCGCGGGCACTGTGTCGGATTTCAACATGTTCCCCATTCTCGTGGATAGCACGGCGAAGAGATTCCACATGAAAGAGGTCTCTGCTGATAAGGGGTACTCTTCAAGAAAATGCATGGAGGCAGTCAGCAAGCATCGCGCGATCCCCTATATCGCATTCCGCCGCCACTCAAAGGGCTTGGCACAAGGAAGTCAGATTTGGAGGACCATGTTCAAGTACTTCCGTGATCACAAAGAGGACTTCTTGGCCCACTATCATCTCCGGAGCAATGTCGAATCTGTTTTCAGCATGATGAAACGGAAGCAGGGCACCTCTCTGAGATCCAAGAAAGGCATAGGCCAAATGAATGAGATTCTTTGCAAGGCGCTTGTGCACAATATCTGCGTCTTAATCCAAGAAATGTTTGTGTCCGGCGTCCATGTCGATTTTCAGAGTCTGGCCGAGGACGAATTAATGTGCAAGACACTTCCATGAGTATTTAATGTGCAAAGCCGAAAAACCATCACGATTATATAAGCACAGGGGCATCATACGAACCGATGCCAGAGCCTGGCCAGCTCAACGTGAATGACAGGGTTCTACTCCACCTTTGCAGGTTTGCGACGGACGTCCCGCCTGAAGAGTATCCCGCGGATTGCACGCAGGCCGGGATAGCTGTCGCCGTGGGGATATCGCGCACGCACGTCCCGCGCGCTGTGAGGGGACTTATCAAAGACGGGTTGGTCACCGAGCTCACCGCGAGAGTCAAAGGGCATGACAGACGCATGAATGTGTACGCGGTGACGACGGAAGGCTTGAACAATGTAGATCGGCTGTGGAAGACCCTGTTGACACTCTCATATCCCGTTCTAGGCGACGGCAAGACCACCGAGATGACGGGGAAGGACATCGAGGAATCTGTCGGCAGGAAGAGGGCAATCGCGGCGATCTCGCAGATGCGGGACGGCGTCGTACGGATCTACGAGACGCGGAGGGCTCCGGTCAGAGAGCTGAAGGAAGCGCCCGCCGTCGAAGCGTTCTACGGCAGGGAACCCGAGCTGAAGCTCATGGACGATTTCATGGATTCAGACGCGAAGGTGCTCGTGGTTCTCGGCAACAGGGGGTATGGTACCACCGCGCTCACGAGGAAGTTCATTGAGGGTCAGGAGGAAGAGGATGTCCTTTGGGCTGCTCTGACCCCCGAAACCACGGCAAAGGAGCTGGAGAGCAAGCTCATCGATTTCGGCAAGAGGGTCAGGAAGGATGTCACAACCTTCTCCGAAGTGCTCGGACTGGGGAATGCCA
>Ga0315296_10003265_pt1 | contig 13616 bp, 14 predicted proteins | sample YL17G14_18_MG_FD_203921 | JGI IMG/M metagenome (GOLD analysis project Ga0315296, IMG submission 203921) | Sediment microbial communities from Yellowstone Lake, YNP, Wyoming, USA - YL17G14_18 | ecosystem: Environmental > Aquatic > Freshwater > Lake > Sediment | place: USA: Wyoming | collected... | reverse complement strand
CGACACAATCGAATCTTCACCATATTCTACCCCCTGATTGTGCTATTATGAGCAAAGAAGAGCCAGGTGTCAATGGTTTAGGTTGCCAAGGGATATTCCACGGGATATAATTGGCTGATGTGAGAGGGCGTAACCTTCATAATTGGCAGGTAACTATCGCTGAGGCTCAGCAGATTCAGCGCTCTCTGGCCTCTCAGGTGGTGAGGAGGAACGAGGTTCATGCCCCGGGTCTCATTGCTGGTGTGGACATCTCCCCTCCGGACAGGAGTGGGATGGCAAGGGGGGCGGTGGTCGTTCTGCGCTTCCCCGAGCTGGCGGTGGTGGAGCATAGCGTGGTGCAGCAGGCGGTCAGCTTTCCCTATGTGCCGGGGCTTTTGGCCTTTCGAGAGACACCCCTGATCCTGGCCGCCTGTGAGAAGCTCACCTTGACCCCTGACCTCATCATCGCTGATGCCCAGGGCATTGCCCACCCGAGGCGATTGGGCCTGGCGTCCCATCTCGGGCTATTGCTGGATGTGCCCACAATAGGGTGTGCCAAGTCCATCCTCTGTGGCCAGCATGGCCAGTTGGGGGAGGAGCCAGGCTCCTATGCTCCCCTCTTGGATGGGGAGGAGGTTATCGGGGCCGCGCTCAGGACCAAGCGAGGCACTAGCCCGGTTTACGTTTCCATCGGGCACAGGGTTGACCTGGAGTCGGCGCTGCACTGGGTGATGGCCTGCTTGAGGGGCTATCGGCTGCCTGAGCCGACCAGGTTGGCACACCTAGCTGCCGCTGGCGAGCTGCCTGTTTCTGCGAGATCAGAGGGTCAGCAAGGGAGGCTGCTCTAGCGGCGGGTGTGAAAGCCGAGGGGATTGGAATAAAGAAACTGGTATAAGGACGAGAAACCGGCAAGCGATCGAAAAGACCGGCAGGCGGGCGAAAAAGGAGGGCGAAAAAATGCTTGAACACAAGAAAAGGCTGGAGGAGCTTAAGGAGCGCATCTCCCAGGTCATGGTGCGTCTTTGACATCGCCGGAAAGGAAAGGGAGATCGCTGAGCTAGAGAAGGAGTCATCCCAGCCCGATTTCTGGCAGGATCAGGAGCGGGCTCAGGGGGTGATGCGCCGCATCGCTGAGCTCAAGGGGGAGGTGGAGGGGTGGCGTAACCTGGATGGGAGAACCAGTGAGCTTTTGGAGCTAGCAGATTTGGCTCTTGCAGAGAAGGAGCCTTCCCTGGGGGAGGAGATCAGCGCTGAGTTGGAGCGGCTTTCCTCTCAATTTGAGGAGATGGAGTTCGAGCTATCGCTCGGCGGCGAATATGATAAGGGAAATGCCTTCCTCGCCATTCACGCCGGCGCCGGGGGCACCGAGGCCCAGGACTGGGCCGAGATGCTGCTCAGGATGTATCTCAGGTGGGCCGAGCGCCATGGCTTTCAGGCGGAAGTGCTCGAGTCCTCTCCGGGGGAGGAAGCCGGCATCAAGAGCGCCCTCATCCAGGTCAGCGGCAATTATGCCTACGGTTACCTCAAGTCGGAGCGAGGGGTGCACCGACTGGTGCGCCTCTCCCCCTTCGATTTCTCCCACGCTCGCCACACTTCCTTCGCCTTGGTGGAGGTGTTGCCTGAGGTGGAGAGGGATGTGGAGGTAACGATAAACCCCGATGACCTGAGGATCGAGTTCTTTAGAGCCAGCGGGCCTGGGGGCCAGCATATGCAGAAGACCAGCACCGCGGTTCGGATAACCCACCTCCCCACGGGACTGGTTGCCACCTGTCAGAACGAGCGCTCTCAGTATCAGAATAAGGAGATGGCGCTGAAGGTTCTGCGTTCCCGCCTGTTGGAGCTTGAGCTAGCCAAGAGGGCTGAGGAGCAGGTCAGGCTTAAGGGGGAGCATGTCGCCGCCGGGTGGGGCAACCAGATCAGAAGCTACGTCCTGCATCCCTATAAGATGGTGAAGGACCATCGCACCGGCTATGAAACCAGCAACTCGGCGTCGGTGCTCGATGGCGAGCTGGATGAGCTTATTAAGGCATACCTCAAATCCACCGTTGGGGAGGAAAAGGGATGAGGAGGCTCTGCCTCTTCCTAATCGCCGTTTTTGCCTTCGTCATCGCCTTTTCCAGCGTTGGCCTGGCTCAGGACGAGATCACCTTAATATCCAGCAGCGCCGTGGCACAGTTTCCTGTGGCAATTACCTTCAACATGGAAGCCGAAGCTGCCACTGAGATCACCGACATCGATCTCAAGTATCGGGTAGAAAGGTCGAGCCTGGTCCCGGTTAGCTGTCGTGTCGATGCCGATTTCACGCCGGGCCGAAGGGTGAGCGCAAGCTGGACCTGGAACATGCTGGAGACCGGTGGGTTGCCGCCGGGGACTGAGGTGGAATACCGGTGGCTAATCGAGGACGCCGCCGGGCACCAGATTGAAACCCCAGCGGCCACCGTCAGATTCGATGACCTGCGTTACGATTGGCATAGCCTGGCCAGCGATCAAGTGACCCTTTTCTGGTATCAAGGTGACCAGTCCTTCGCTCAGGAGCTAATCGATGCCGCCGATGAGGCGCTTGGTAGGCTAGCCAATGACATCGGGGTTTCCTTGGAGCAGCCAGCCAAATTCTATATTTATGCCAGCCAAGGGGATTTGCTCGGTGCTTTGGTATATCCTCAGGAATGGACCGGTGGCATCGCCTTCCCCGACTATGGCACCATAGCTATCGGCATCTCTCCGTCAAATCTGGAGTGGGGCAAAAGGGCTATCGCTCACGAACTGGGCCACCTGGTGGTTTACCAGGCCACCCTCAGCCCTTATGCCGATCTCCCGGCTTGGCTCGGCGAGGGTCTGGCTATGGATGCTGAGGGCGAGCTTAGGTCGGACCTCCAGGAGCGGCTCGACCGGGCCATCGCCGGCGATACCCTCTTTTCGGTGCGCAGCATCGCCAGCTCCTTCCCCGCCGATCGCGAGGGGGCGGAGCTTTGCTATGCCGAAAGCTATAGCGTGGTGCGGTTTCTCATCGATAATTATTGTCCCTGTAAGATACCACAACTGTTGAATGTCTTCAAAGAGGGGAGCACCTACGACAATGCCCTGCTTGCGGTCTATGGCCTCGATATGGATGGCCTCAACAATCTATGGCGGGAGAGCCTGGGCCTCGGGCCTCAGCCCACGCCAACCCCCGGGGAAGGGGTCTCAGCCATCCCCTCATCCTACATTGCCCTCATTGTTGTGGTGGCGCTTTTGGCGGTGCTCTTCATCTATCTGTCGCTCCGCTCGTTGCGGCGCGGGCAACGGGTCTAGCCCTGCTCTAACTTGTCCCCAGCCTCCAGCAGCTCCTTTTTGCTGCACCGCCACACATAGAGCAAGCGGTACACCGCTGTCAGGTGGGTGAGAATGGCCAGGATCCAAAGGATTATGGTAACCTGGTTTATAAGAAGCCCCAAGGCAAGGGTGAGGATTCTCATCGTCCTTCGCATGATCCCGACCTCAGCATCCAGCCCCAATCCCTCAGCTCTGGCCCGGACATAGCTCACCAGCAGCGAGCCTACTATGGTAGCGAAGAGGAGGAACACCTCCGTAGTCGCCCCTTGCCCGGCATAGAACCACAAGAGCCCGAAAAGCAGCACTGCCTCGGAGTAGCGATCCAGGCTGGAGTCGAGCAGGGCGCCAAATTTGGTGCTTCTCGCGGTGACCCTGGCCAGCGCCCCATCGATGAAATCGAGGGAGCTGGCTATAACCACCAGGAAGCCACCGAGAAGGAAATGCCCTTGGGACAGGACCCAGGCTACCCCAATGATCAGCAGGAAGCCAGTTATGGTTACGGTGTTAGGAGTGATCCCGGTTTTGGCTACCACCCGGGCCACAGGCTCGGCAAGGCGGTGGGCTCTGTCGCTAATTTCAGAAGGTCGCCACATTTATCTCCCCCTTAAACATATCAAGCCCCTGGCATCTTGGCCAGGGGTTAGAGATGCTACCGCTTAAGTTGTTATGAGCCATCGAGCAAGCTGGTATAGTATGCCACGACCCTACGGGCGATGTTTTGCCAATCGCATTCCTCGGCCTTCAACCTGCCTTTTGAGCCCATCTCTTGGCGCAGGGATTTATCGCTAAGGAGGCGAGTAATCGCATTGGCAAGGGCCTGCTCATCCTTGGGCGGCACCAGTAACCCCTCGACGCCATGGCTGATTACGCTGGCATATCCATCGATATTTGAAGCGACAACCGGTCTTGCTGCGGCCATGGCCTCCAGCAGAACGATGCCAAAGCTCTCCTCGCCAACAGCGGGGGCGCAGAAAAGGTCAGCCGTCTTGTAGTATCTGGGGAGGTCTTTATTAGATACGTAGCCTGTGAATATCACATCCTTGAGGCTTGCCTTGCTAGCCAGCTTTTCATATTCCCGGCGTGCCCCCGGTCCGACCACAATGAGCCGGGAGTCAGGCAGCTGTCGCTTCACCTCCTCATAGGCATTCAGTAGATACCTCAGCCCTTTGCGTTTTTCCAGACGGCCCACGAACAGGATATTCAGCTTGCCATCGCAGAACCTTTCGATAGTGGGAACATCGGCGGAGAAGTGCTCGACATCGATGCCGTTGGGGATTATCTTGTAATCGCCGGGGAAGTGCTTGCTTATGTAGTTCATCGCCGGCTTGGAAACGGCAATCTTGCCATCGAGCTTATTGAACCACCTTATGACAAGGGGTCTCATCATGCGGTAGCCCCTGGGCTCGCGGTGGCAGGCGTGAAAGGTGCCCACATTGACCGATTGTGATACGCGAAGCATGGTCAGGGTTAGAGTGGAGCCTAAGGGTTCATGAAGATGAATGATGTCGAATCTTTCCCTCTCTAGGATGGCCCTCGCTGGCGGGGACAGGGCCGGCGATAAGGTGGCCCTGGCGATAGAGCCACCGGATGGCACAGGGAAAGGCCGGCCCAAAGCCATGATATCCTGGCTGTCACCGCAGGCTTTTCTATCGGAGCAAGGGGTGATGATCTTGACAATATGCCCCATCTTTATGAACTGGTCATATAGGTGGGAGATGTGATTGACCACCCCGCCCGGGTAGGCATAGTCATAAGGAGAAACCAAGGCGATCTTCAACCAGGCTACCTCTCGAGAAAATTTCTCAGGGTGCGATGAAGGGAAAATCCCTTGCTCTTTCGCTGCTGCTTGATGATCTGGATCAGTCCGATCTGACCAAGCCTGCCCCCCACACCATTTTGGGCCAGGGTCGTGCGCTCTAGAAGGCTTCTCTTGAGTTCCTCAGCAGTCCTGCCGGGAAACAGGGTGAGGGCGCTGCCCACCGCGAGCAGGAAGTGCGCATCGCTGCCCCCGGTCTCGGCAAGCCGATATCTCTGATTAAACCTTTTCGCCAATCGATTGGAGATGCGGCCGACAATGGTGGAGTTAATCGTTTCGATGCCATTAAGGCAGAGGCTCAGTTCCTTGCTGGTGAGGATTCTCTCCAGGCTCCTCCGGTTAATGCTATCGGTCAGCCAGCTCATCGGATGGGGCACAATACAAAGGCCACCCTGGTCGTGGATCGCCTCCATGGTGTTTGCCAGCGGCTGGAGGCTGGGAACCGGGCTTTCCAAGAAAAGGGCGAGCAGATGTCCTTCAAGGGTGGTCACCTCCATGCCGGTCACCACTTCAAAATGATAGCCACGCTTTGCCGCCAACTCCCTTGCCCGGTAGCTGCCCTCGATTTCATCGTGATCGGTGATGGCAATGACATCCAGGCTGTCTCTGTCTTCTACGAACTCGAGGATACGGTGGATGCTTGCCATACCATCACCCACGTCGGAGTGAATGTGGATGTCTGCTGCCCCATATCCGTTTTTCTTTAAGACATGCTTCCTATCGGTTGTCTCCGGCAATGAACTCCTCCACCATTCTTCGGGCTTCATCGTCCTTGTATTGAACCGGGGGCGATTTCATAAAATAGGCTGAGGGGCCGATAAGCGTCCCGCTGATGCCTCGGTCCAGGGCCAGCTTGCAGCACCTGATGGCGTCGACCACTACCCCCGCCGAGTTGGGGCTGTCCCATACCTCAAGCTTTAGCTCGATATTTAGCGGGACATCGCCGAAGGTGCGCCCCTCCATGCGGATGTAGCAATATTTTCGGTCGCCAAGCCAGGGAACATAATCGCTGGGGCCGATGTGAATGTTACCCGGTTCGATTTCGTAGTCCAGCTGCGAGGTTACCGCCTGGGTCTTTGATATCTTCTTCGATTGTAACCTCTCGCGCTCGAGCATATTGAGGAAGTCGGTGTTGCCGCCGAAATTGAGTTGATAGGTTCGCTCCAGCTTGACGCCCCGGTCTCGAAAGAGGTTGGTGAGCACGCGGTGGGTGATAGTAGCCCCCACCTGGCTCTTAATATCATCGCCGATTATCGGCAGGCCCTTCTCGGCGAACCTCTTCTGCCAGTATTTCTCCTGGGCGATGAAAACGGGGATGCAGTTGACAAAGCCGCAACCAGCGGCAAGCACCTGCTCGATATACCATTTTGTCGCCTCCTCGCTGCCCACCGGGAGATAGTTGACCACCACATCGGTCTGGGTCTCTTTGAGGATACTAACGATGTCGTCGGTTGGGCCTGGGGCTTTGGTGATCACCTCAGAGAGGTATTTGCCCAAGCCATCATGGGTCATGCCCCGGGCCACTTTGACCCCGGTAGGCGGCACCTGGCAGAAAACGATGGTATTATTGGGCGGGGTATAGATCGCTTCGGCAAGGTCCTTGCCCACTTTATTGCGGTCGATGTCGAAAGCGGCGACGAAGTTGATGTCGCCGATGTGATAGCCGCCGAGGTTGACATGCATTAGCCCGGGAACGAACTCATTTTCGGGGGCTTCGCGATAGTAATAGACGCCCTGCACTAGCGAGGAGGCGCAATTTCCGACGCCAATTATGGCCACATTTATCTTGCCCAAATCTAACTCCTTTTCTATAATAGGCCTCAGTAAGGAGGTGAATCTTGGTCTACGATTTTCACACTCATACCTCTCTCAGTGATGGCACCCTGTCCCCAATAGAATTGATAAGGCGAGCACAGATGAGGGATTATAAGGCTATCGCCGTCACCGACCACGCCGGCATTGGCTATCTTGAGCGGATAATCAAGGAGGTCGCTGAAGACTGCGCTCTGGCCAGAGCGCAGTGGGATATTCTCGCTATCCCCGGCGTGGAGCTGACCCATGTCCCGGCCCAGGCCATCGCCGATGCCGCAAGGCGGGCCAAGGAGCTGGGCGCCTGGTTGGTTGTTGTTCATGGTGAGTCGATCGTCGAACCCGTTGAAAAGGGCACCAACATCGCAGCGCTTCAGTGCCCCTATGTTGATATTCTGGCACATCCTGGGCTCATCACCGTTGAGGAGGCCAAGTTGGCCGCTACAACCGGCGTCTTCCTTGAAATCAGCGCGAGAAAAGGACATTCACTAACCAATGGCCATATCTTTCAGACGGCACGACTTACCGGCGCCAGGCTCCTCCTCAACTCAGATGCCCACAATGACACCGATCTGCTCTCCCCCCTTTTAGCCCGTCAAATTGCCCGAGGCGCTGGCCTCAGTGAGGATGAGATCAATGAGATTCTAACCAACAATCCACGCATCCTGTTGAGACGCCTACCGATGCCAACGCAGGGCTAAACCCTGCCGGCCTTCAACCCATTATGGCAACCTGGTCCTTCCGATCAACCCTTGCCGATTCGGAACACCTTTGTCCCACATATAGGGCATACGCCTCTGGTTGCTGGCCTGCCGTTCTTTAGCATGACCCTTTGCGGATTCTTGATCTCCCTCTTCGCCCTACACTTGAAGCAATAAGCCTGCATCCGTATCACCTCCTTTCAAACGTGTAGAACTATAACCGCTATTCGGCTGAGATGTCAAGCCTCTCTAGGTTATCTCATTCCTGGCTGGGAAGACCTTTTCCGGCTGCCACAGGCCATTTTCAGGTATGAAGCGTAGCACAGCTAGGAAGCGCCCGTCAAGTGAGTAGGCGCGGCAATAGGCTCTATCCTTACCGTCTCCGAGAGGTAAAAGGCGACCGTTTCTAATCGCCTGCTCCTTTTCTTCGCTCACGATAGCGGCGACCCAGTTCTCCAGCAGCACATCCATAGGGTAAAGCAGTTCTGGCCAATAGCCATGCCGGAAGCAATCCTCAAGCTGTGGGATGGTAAGGCTATCGCCGATGTCGAAGGGCCCGCTCTTCAACCGAATCAATTCCTTGAGGTGGGCGCCGCAGCCGAGCGCCTGGCCCAAATCATGGGCCAGGGAACGAATATAGGTCCCCTTGCCACACTCGACCTCGATGGTCAAAAGGGGAGGCTGCCATGCTACCATCTCCAGACGAAAGACCTCTGCCCTTCTTTCTTGTCTTTCCACCTCAATGCCGGCGCGGGCCAGCTCATAGAGGCGTTTACCTTGGTGTTTCAGGGCGCTATACATCGGGGGCCGCTGGAGGATGGAACCGCTTAGGGATTGGAGCACCCCTTCCACCTTCTCCCTGGTGATGTGGGAGGGGTCAGCCCTTTGGGTCACCTTTCCCTCTGCGTCGTAGGTATCGGTGGATACGCCCAGTTCGATCTGGGCCTGATAGATCTTGCGGGCATCTACGATAAAGGATGTCACCCTTGTTGCCTGCCCGAGGCAGATTGGTAATACCCCGGTTGCCCCTGGGTCCAGGGTGCCGGCATGCCCGACACGCCGCTGCCCACTGAGCCGCCTCACCAGATCGACAACCTCCAAGGAGGTTTTCCCAGCGGGCTTATTGACGTTCAGTATACCGTCAATGCTCAACTTCTTTAGCGTCAATCTCTTTCATCAAATGGAGGACGTCAGCCCCCCGCTCGATGGACTCATCTTTATGGAAGCTTAGCTGGGGCATGCGGCGCAGCGAGAGGCGTTCCCTCAGCTCTCTATAGAGGAAGCCCGAGGCCGAGGCCAAACCCTCCATCGCCCCCCTTTTCTCCTCCTCGCTGCCCATGATGCTTACAAAGACCTTAGCGTAGCTCAGGTCTTGGGAGGTGTCTACATGGGTCACCGTCAAAAAGCAGCCAAGCCTTGGGTCTTTAACTTGTCGCCGAAGTATATCGCTGATCTCTTCTCGTATCAGCTCATTAAGCCGCTCGGTGCGTCTGGTCATGATCATCACCTCTCCTCACCAAGGGTGGCCCCGACCCTGGACGTGATCAAACCCCTAAACAGGGTCCCATGACCGCACTAGAATCGTGCTCCGGGCCATTCTTAAGCCCTTTCCCTTCTATAGAACTCGATGATGTCGCCGACCTCAAAGTCGCTATGTCCTTCGATGCCCACGCCGCACTCATAGCCGCTGGCGACCTCTCTGACATCGTCTTTAAACCGCCTCAGACTGGAGACGCTGGATTCAAAGACCGCTTTGCCGTGGCGCAGGACCCTTGCCTGCGCCCCTCGCGTTACCTTGCCATCGGTAACATATACCCCAGCCACCTTGACGCCTCGGGCCGGGAAAACAGCACGCACCTCGGCGTGCCCCTCTACCACCTCAGCATAGGTGGGCTCGAGCATGCCCTTCATTGCCTTCTCCACATCGTCCACCAGGTTATATATCACCTCATAGCACCGGATCTCTACCCCCTCGCTTTCGGCAAGCTGCTTAGCCCCGGGCTCAGGGCGGGTGTTGAACCCAAGGATGATCCCTTTGGAGGCTAGGGCCAGGAGGACATCGCCTTCAGTGATGGTGCCGCTTCCCGAGTGGAGGATATTCACCTTCACCTTGTCGATGTTCAGGCGCTCCAACGAGGCTTTTATCGGTTCGATGCTCCCCTGGACGTCGGTCTTTAGTATGATGTTCAGCTCCTTCACCTGGCCATCACGAATTTGGGAGAATAGCTCGCTGAGGCTAAGGGCTCTACCCGGTCTGGCAAGCCTTTTCTCCTCTTGACGCTTCTGAGCCAAGCTGCGTGTCTCCCTTTCACTGGCGGTCACAACGAGGGTATCACCAGCCTGGGGGACGCTCTCAAGCCCGAGGATCTCGACAGGCGTCGCTGGCTCCGCCTTTCTCAGGCGCTTGCCCTTATCATTGAACATTGCTTTGACCTTACCCCAGGTATCGCCCACAATAAAGGGGTCGCCCACCCTTAGGGTGCCAGTCTGGATAAGCACAGTGGCCACCGGCCCCCGAGTCTTATCCAGCTTGGCCTCGATGACCGCTCCTATAACTCGGCGATCCGGGTTCGCTTTGAGGTCCTCAAGCTCGGCAACAACGAGCAGGTTCTCCAGGAGGTCGGAGATGCCCTCCTTCTTTTTGGCCGAGACCTGGACACAGACCACATCGCCACCCCACTCCTCGCAGACCAGGCCCAGGTCGGCAAGCTGTTGCTTCACCTGCTGCGGGTTGGCCTCTGGTTTGTCCATCTTGTTGATGGCAACTACAATGGGTACACCAGCGGCGCGGGCGTGATCAATGGCCTCCAGTGTTTGAGGCATCACGCCATCGTCAGCGGCGACCACTAGGACGGCGATATCCGTTACCTGAGCCCCTCTGGCCCGCATCGCAGTAAAGGCTTCGTGCCCAGGGGTGTCGAGGAAGGTGATCTTTTGGCCATGGGCATCTACTTGATAGGCTCCGATATGCTGGGTGATCTCGCCGACCTCGGTGGCGGCCACGTTGCTCTCGCGGATGGCATCGAGCAGTTTGGTTTTGCCGTGGTCTACATGCCCCATGATGGTGATCACCGGGGGGCGAGGCTTTAGCGCGCTAGTGTCTTCCTCCGTGAACCGCTGATACTGTTTGGGTTTCCGGGCGGAGACTTCCCGTTTCTCCTCCACCACCTCGTAGCCAAAAACCACGGCCAAAATCGCCGCCGTGTCATGGTCGATAACCTGGTTAATATTGGCAAGGATGCCCTTTCTCATCAGTTGCTTGATGGCCTCAACGGGGCTGACCCCGATGAGATCGGCAAATTGCCTTACAGTGAGAGAAGAGGGAATCGCAATGCGGCGATCCGACTTCGATTTCACCGGTGGCGACTCAGGGGTCTCCTGAGGCGCTGGCTCCATCTTGTCGACTTTTCGTTTTTTTGTGCTCATTTGGCTAACAACCCCGGTGTTTAAGGGAGCATCTCTGCGTAATGGGCAAGCTTCCTCCGGTCCTCGGCGGCGATATTTGTCCTCAAGGCCCGATCAAGGCGCTCCTTTTTCAGCCCTGCTTGCCAACAGCTTTTCGCTTTACATAAATATATCCCTCGCCCTGATCTCTTCCCGGTGGGGTCGATCTCCACCGCGCCGCTTTGGGTGCGCACAATACGAATCAGCTCCCGTTTCGGTTTCACCTCGTGACAACCGATGCAGGTGCGCTGTGGTATGTGTTTCAGCGGGGTATTTTTCTTTCCCTTGGATATGGTGGCCATCTTTCTATTCCAGCAACTCGTCGGACTCCTCTTCACCAACATGTATCTGCGACGAGCGGCGAGCCTTCTTTGCCTTACCCTCGATTTCTGTCGCTTCCACCTTTGTCTTGACCTTCTTTCCCTTTTTATCGACCTTCGCTGCTTTAGTTGGGAAGATATCCTCGGCAAAACGAAGCTGGGCCACTGGCTTGGCTCTTTCTTCCGCCACAGCCACTTCTTCAACGGGGGGTGCCGCCTCTTCCTTTGCCGCCAGCAATCTAACGAATTCCTCCGGTGGCTTGGTAATAGACTCCTCCAGCTCTGCCGGCAAAGGCTCTTCCGCTTCCTGTTGCTCTACCACGGCCTCTTCTACTGGGGGCGGTGCCTGTTTCTCCAGCGCAGCCTTCTCCGCTTCAGCGATGGAGACGCTCTTGATATCGATTCGCCACCCAGTGAGCTTGGCCACGAGCCGGGCATTCTGCCCCTCTTTGCCGATAGCGAGGGATAACTGGCGGTCAGGAACCACAACCGTGGCCGTCTTCCCTTTCTCATCAACCCCAACGCTCACCACCTGAGCCGGGCTGATGGCATTGGCGATAAAGCTCGCTGGGTTGGGGTGCCACTCTATGATATCGATCTTCTCCCCGTTCAGTTCATTGACAATGTTCTGGATTCTGATGCCGCGCTGCCCGACGCAGGAACCGATAGGATCGACACCCGGTTGCCGGGCGTAGACAGCGACCTTGCTTCGATATCCCGCTTCACGGGCAACGGACTTCAATTCTACAGCGCCGCTGCGGATCTCTGGGACCTCCAGCTCGAGGAGGCGACGCAGCAGGTTGCGGTGTGTCCGGGACACTAAGACCTGGGGCCCCCTATTGGTGCGGTGCACCTCCATAAGGTATACCTTGAGTCTTTGTCCCACTCGATAGCGCTCGGTGCGCACCTGCTCCGCGCTTGGCAGTATCCCCTCAGTCCTTCCCAGATCGAGGAAGATCTGCTTGGGCTCGATTCGCTGCACAATGCCGGTAGCGATCTCACCCTCCCGATCGGAGAACTCCTCGAAGACCATCTCCCGTTCCGCCTCGCGCAGACGCTGAAGCACCACTTGCTTAGCTGTCTGAGCCGCGATCCGCCCTGCATTTTGCGGGGTGGCCTCGACTTCAAAGAGCTCACCAAGCTGGGCGTCCTCTTTTATTCTTTGTGCATCATCCAGTGAAATCTCACGTCGGGGGTCGGCGACTTTCTCCACCACCATCTTCTGGGCAAAAACGATTATCTCCCCGGTGCTGGGATTGATCTTCACCGAGATATTCTGGTTTGCTGCGAAGTTATCTTTGCGGAAGGCAGAAACCAATGCCGCCTCCACCGCCTCCAGCACTACCTCTCGAGGTAGATTCTTCTCGGCAGCAAGCTGAGTGATTGCCAGCATGAATTCACTCTTCACCTTGCCCACGGCCCCTCCTGTTAATACAACAAAAAAGTGGGGAACGAGACCCACTTCATTCTTTGCCCTCTTTTTCCTGAAGTATAGCACAAGTTAGGCGGTGATGCAACCCTTTGTACTCGTTCAGGTGATTAGTGACCCATCGCCTCTTTTTTACCGTGCCTCCTTTCCCCCGGCAAAGGTAGCGGTAAGCACCTTCTCCGAGGCCCATAATAAGGCCAGGCTCGACGCCTTCTTGGAGACCATAGACGCTGCTAAGGCAAGGCGAGCGAGCTAATGAAAGGGGCCAGGGCCTTCAGGCCCTGGCCCCCTGTTTTTACTTCTTCCCCTTCTTTGCCCTGTATTTAGCAAGCCCCTCGATCCAGGTGGGGTGTGCCGCTTGCATACCTAGAGCCCCTTGCCGCTCCCATGTTTGGTCAAGTATCTCCCTGCATTTGTCAGTCAAGTCGTCCCAAGGTATGTTGCCCGTTACCAGGACCATGAGCCCTGTGGCCCATATCTCCTGCAACACATCGGGGTCGATGAAGACCTCGACAAAGGCCGGCTTTGACTCCTTCTTCACGAAGTCGAAGGCCCTCTTGAGGGCCGGCTTCATCTCCACATCGCGCTTCACCAGCTCGGTATGAATGCCAAACTGCTTGAACATCAGGTCGTAGCGGATGTTGGGCAGGGTGGCACTGGTGTCTTTGAGCCAATCCCCGGTGGGCATGTAGTTCTTGGGGATGAAATGCTGATACCCGGTGGCCACATAGCTATTGTTCTCGTGGACGAAGACGCAGGGGATATCCCACCGGACGCAGGTCTCGATGTCCATACCGTTGGCACCG
>Ga0315296_10003264_pt1 | contig 13617 bp, 10 predicted proteins | sample YL17G14_18_MG_FD_203921 | JGI IMG/M metagenome (GOLD analysis project Ga0315296, IMG submission 203921) | Sediment microbial communities from Yellowstone Lake, YNP, Wyoming, USA - YL17G14_18 | ecosystem: Environmental > Aquatic > Freshwater > Lake > Sediment | place: USA: Wyoming | collected... | reverse complement strand
AGTCTGTGTGTTAGAGAATGCATCATATGAAGTGGATAAACGAATTAAGAAAATAAGAAAAGCTCTGGGGATATTTTCAAGTGCTGATGTAGTAATAATAAATTCTAAGGGGATAAATACTCAGTACTCTTCAACAACATGTATAGCACAGATTATGGCTGTAGCAGAGAATGGAACAGAAAGCCAGATGGGATGGGATTTTGAAGGAAGCAGGTTTCTTAATCAGGTCTCTTTCGAAGATGTAGGTCGAACCGCTGCAAGGCATGCGATTCAGCTCCTTGGATCAAGAAGAATCCATACGGTAAAGACTCATATAATCCTTGACAAGGCAGTAGCAGCAGATTTTATGGAAATATTTGCATCATCCCTCTCATCAGAAAATGTACAGAAAGGTAAATCTCTTTTATCAGGTAAAACGAGCAAAAAGGTGATGAGCCCAGAAATCAATATCATTGATAATGGGCTTCTTTCTGGAAAACTCGGAAGTAAACCTGTTGATGATGAGGGCGTAGCATCAGAGGAAAAGATTCTGATAAAAGAGGGCATTCTTCAAGGGTATCTTTATAATACATACACGGCTAAAAAAGATAGGATTTCGTCAACGGGTAATGCAATAAGGAATAGATTTTCTGGACTTCCGTCTGTTGGAATATCAAATATATATATAGAAGCTGTTTCAAAGTCCAATGTATTGACATTCAATGAATTGTTCAAAGCTGTAGATAAAGGCCTTTACATAACAGGAGCCATGGGAATACATACAGTGAACCCTGTTTCCGGAGAGTTTTCAATTGGTGTTTCAGGACTGTGGATTGAAAATGGTAAGATCGAATTTCCTGTGAAAGAAGCAGTAATCTCAGGGAATTTATTATCTTTGTTTGAAAAAATAGAGGCAGTGGGTGATGATTTCAGGTTTTATGGGAATATCGGCGTTCCAAGTCTCCTCTTTGGACCAACAGAAATAAGTGCTTAGAAACTATTAAAATCAATATATTTTCTGTTACAATTAACTTCCAATAACAACGAACTACTTATTTTTAATTTAATCAGATGGAGGAGAGAGAATGGACTACTTTTTAACTGAAGACCAGTTGATGATAAAGGAACTGACAAGACAGATTGCTGAGGAAAAGGTCATTCCTGCAAGACATGAACTTGATGAGAAAGAAGAATTCCCATGGGAAATAATGAAAGTACTCGCCCAGTCAGACCTATTCAGTCTCTTTATCCCTGAAGAATATGGAGGTCTTGGAAGGGGATGTCTCGAGTTATGCATTGCAGTTGAAGAACTCTCAAGGGCATGCTTAGGTGTATCAACATCTTATGCAGCAAACGCCCTTGGTACCTCTCCAATTCTTCTCTATGGTTCTGATGAGCAGAAGAAGAAATACCTTCCTGATATTGCAGCAGGGAAGAGACTTGTTGCCTTTGCTCTTACAGAGGCAAACGCAGGGAGTGATGCTGGAGGGATACAAACAACAGCAAGACTTGAAGGAAATGAATATGTAGTAAATGGTACAAAGCAGTGGATTACCAATGGAGGCGAGGCTGAAATTTATACAATTATTGCTATCACAGACAGAGCAAAAGGAGCAAGAGGTGCCTCTGCATTTATAGTTGAAAAAGGAACTCCACATTTTAGTTTCGGAAAAAAAGAGAAGAAGATGGGAATAAGAGCATCAGCCACAAGGGAGCTCATATTCGACAATTGCAGAATTCCCAAAGATAATATCTTGGGTAAGGAAGGAATGGGGTTTATTGTTGCAATGAAGACACTCGATAATTCAAGGACGGGAGTTGGTGCACAGGGTGTTGGAGTTGCTCAGGGTGCCTTTGAAGAGGCTGTAAAGTTTGCAAGGCAACGTGTTCAGTTTGGCCATCCAATAATTAGTTTCCAGGCAGTCCAACATATGCTTGCTGATATGGCTATTGATATAGAAGCAGCAAGGGCTCTTGTATATTCAGTCGCAAGGTATATTGATAGCGGTGCCAAGGAGATATCAAAAGAATCTGCTATAGCGAAAGTCTTTGCAACAGATCTGGCAATGCGTGTTACCACAAATGCAGTCCAGGTCATGGGTGGATCAGGATATATGAGGGAATACCCTGTTGAGAAGATGATGCGAGATGCGAAGATTCTCCAGATATATGAAGGAACGAATCAGATACAGAGGAATGTCATAGGTCAGGCCTTGATAAAGGAAGCTGCAAAAGGGAAATAATTTGAACATAGTTGTATGTATAAAACAAGTTCCTGATACTGCTGAGGTGAAGATTAACCCTGAGACAAATACACTCATAAGAGATGGTGTTCCGAGCATCATAAACCCATTTGATTTGCACGCAATCGAGGCAGCTCTACAGATAAAAGAAAAAGATGGGGGTAAAGTTATCGTAATAACCATGGGACCTCCACAGGCAGAGAATGCTTTACGAGATGCTTTGTCCATGGGTGCTGATGATGCAGTGCTTCTTACTGACAGGGCTTTTGCAGGCTCTGACACGTGGGCAACATCATATACGCTCTCAAGAGCTGTGAAGAAAATAGGTGCAGACATCATAATCTGTGGTAAACAGGCAATAGACGGAGACACTGCTCAGGTCGGCCCTGAAATGGCAGAGTTCCTGAACATCCCTCATGTTGCATATGTAAAAAAGGTAGAGGACATTAAAGCAGATTTTCTGAGAGTACAGAGGATGATGGATAGCGGGTATGATATTGTTGAATCAACATTTCCGGTGCTGTTGACTGTTGTAAAGGAGATAAACGAACCAAGGTTACCATCATTAAAAGGTAAGATGGCTGCTAAGAAGGCAGTGATAAAAAAGTGGACATCATCAGATATCGGAGCAGATGAAGATAAAATAGGGTTAAAAGGTTCACCAACACAGGTAAAGAATATCTTTGCACCTCAAGCCAAAACTGACAGGAAGATGCTCAATGGCACACCAGAAGAACAGGTTGAAGCTCTTATTCAGGAACTGAGGAGCCTTAAATGTCTGTCATAATCAATAGAGATCAGTGTACAGGCTGTGAAGAATGTCTGACATCATGTCCATTTGATGCGATTGAAATAAGAGAAGGCAAGGCATTTATCAATGAAAACTGCCAGATCTGTATGGCATGCTTAAGTGCATGTCCTGAAGATGCGATTATCGAGACAGAGAAAGAAGAAACTGCGGAGATAGATGCTCAAGAGTATAAAGGAGTATGGGTATTTGCAGAGCAGAGGGAGGGTAACATTGCATCCGTTGCATTTGAACTCCTGGGTGTAGGCAGGAAGCTTGCTCATGACCTCAATACAGAGCTTTCAGCAGTACTTTTTGGTGCACCTGAATCTGGAGCGCAAGAACTGATTCGATGGGGTGCTGATAAGGTATACCTCTCGAACAACCCTATCTTTGAAACCTTCAATGACGAGCCATACTCTGAACTGCTCTCTTCGCTCATTAAGGAATACCATCCTGAGATAGTTCTCGCAGGTGCTACAGCCATAGGTCGATCATTCATACCGAGGGTTGCAGCAAAACTGGTCACAGGACTGACTGCTGATTGTACGTCGCTCGAAATCGATAAAGAGACCCGAAACCTTTTTCAGATACGGCCTGCATTTGGAGGCAATATTATGGCTACCATCCTCTGTCCGAACAATAGACCACAGATGGCAACAGTGAGACCGAGGGTGATGAAGCGCGGACAATACAACGAGGGAAGAACGGGTGAGATTGTCCATATCAGCGGAGAGGTTTTATCTTCACGTACAAGGGTTATGGAAACAGTAAAAGAAATTTCTGATATTACTGTCAATTTACAGGAGGCAGAGTTTATTATATCTGGAGGTAGAGGCCTTGGAGATCCAAAGGGCTTTAAGCTCCTTAAAGAACTGGCAGGACTCCTTGGAGGAGCTCTCGGAGCTTCGAGGGCTGCAGTGGATGAGGGATGGATCTCTTATAGCCATCAGGTAGGACAGACAGGTAAAACAGTGTGTCCCAAAATATATATCGCCTGCGGGATCTCAGGAGCTGTTCAGCATCTCGTTGGTATGCAGTCATCAGATATTATTGTCGCCATAAACAAAAATCCAGACGCACCAATATTTAATGTTGCTACATACGGGATAGTAGGAGACCTTTATGAAATAATCCCGTTGCTCATAAAAAAGATTAAAGAAATGCGAGAAACCGGTAAAACGGTTAATCGGTGAATCGGAGAAATGAAGAATCGGTGAAAATGGAAGAATCTAAAATCTCATTTGTTTTTCCTGGTCAGGGTTCTCAATATGTGGGAATGGGAAAAGAAATCTATGAGAATTTTGATTTGGCCAGGAACGTATTCAAAGAAGCTTCTGATGTATTAGGTTATGATCTTGCCGATCTATGCTTTAATGGTCCTGCAGAAGAACTCAATAAAACCTTCAGAACTCAACCCTGCATTCTTACGGTGAGTATTGCACTCTATAGGGTATTGTTATCGAAGGGAATAAAGCCATCAGTTGTTGCAGGCCATAGCCTCGGCGAGTACTCAGCACTTGTGGCTGCAGAAGTTTTATCATTTAGGGATGCAGTCAAACTCACAGAGAAAAGGGGACTGTTCATGCAAGAGGCTGTTCCAGAAGGCAAAGGACTTATGGCTGCAATCCTCGGTTTGGAAAGGAATAAGGTTGATAAGATATGCAAATCATTGCAGTCTGGGTATGCTTCACCTGCCAATTACAATTGCCCGGGTCAAATTGTAATTTCAGGTGAAAAAAAAGCTGTTGAGGAAGCAATGAAACGTGCGAAGGAAGCAGGGGCTAAAAGGGCATTGCCCATTGCAGTCAGTGTTCCATCTCATTGCACGTTGATGGCTGATGCCTCCCGAAGACTTGCAGAATTACTCGATAAGATAAAATTTCAGAATCCCAAGGTTCCCGTTGTAAATAATGCAGACGCCATGTTTCTTAATGACGTCGAGAGTATAAAGAAATCCCTTGTCCACCAGCTTAACAGTCCCCTCTTATGGGAAGATTCCATAAAGGCTATCGCAGATTCCGGGATCGAAGTCCTTGTAGAGGTAGGGCCTGGGAAAGTTCTGTCCGGGTTAATAAAAAGGATAGAACCAGGCGTAAAAGTTCTTAATGTGGAAGACATGAAGAGTTTAGAGGAGACCGTATCTTTTTTATGCAACACCTGATTATCAATTTTTAAGCTATCTCAATCCTGTTACGACCTTTCTCCTTTGCTTCATATAAGGCATTATCTGCTGCCCGGGTAAATTTTTCGCTATTATCTATAAAAGGATCAGGCGCACTTGCGATTCCAATACTGACAGTTATCCGTTCATCAGAAGCTATATCTGAAAATTTATGTTCTGAAATTATTTTAAGTATCCGTGACGCAGGGTTTAAAGCGTGTTCTTTTTTAGTTTCCGGGAGTAAAACAATGAATTCTTCACCACCCCATCGTGCCACCGTATCGATCTCTTTTCTTAAATTATCTGAAATTATCTGGGCTATTTCTTTAAGCACAGAATCACCTGTTTGATGACCATATGTATCATTGATTCTTTTAAAATAATCCACGTCTATTATCAGGCAGGTAAGAGGGATATTATATCTTATTACTCTTGCGAACTCTTTTTTCATGATGGTCTCAAAATGCCTTCTATTATAAATCTCTGTCAGCGGGTCTGTAATTGACAGTAATTCAACTTTTACTAATAGTTCTTCCAACTGGCGATTCTTTTGCCTTAACTCGTCCTGAAGTGTCTTTGTCCTCAAACACGCATAAATCCTTGCATTGAGTTCGAGCTCATTGTAAGGTTTTGGAAGATAGTCATCAGCTCCTGCTTCTAAACCAGCAACTTTATCTGGTATGGAATCTTTTGATGTAAGCATCACAATTGGTATTCCTTTTGTATGAGAATTGAGTTTTAGCCAGCGGCATACTTCGTTTCCACTCATATCCGGAAGAACAAGATCAAGTAATATGACATCGAAAGGCTGGGATTTTGCCTCTTTAATTGCAGCCTTAGCATTTTCAACCAATATAACCTCGTAACCTTCTTTTTCTAAAAATTCCAGAGCACGTTCTGCCTGGGTTTTGTGATCCTCTACGAGAAGCATTTTTGCCTTCATATCATGAACACTCCATAAAAAATGTTGTTACCAGCTCCTACCGCCACCGCCTCCAAAACTACCACCGGAAGAGCCACTTTCACCAAAACTACTCCCTCCACCAATTCCACTTCCCCTTGGTGATGAAAACATTGCAGAGGAAAGACTTGAGGTTATCGAACTTAAAGAATGAGAGAAACTATACGGGCTGAAAGTTCTGAATCTTCCAGGTGATACATACCATTGAGGTGGTTCTTGGTAAATCCCCTCAAATGCCTTTGGCGGTGAAACTCAACATGTATAGCTTCTTTAACAGTAAAAGATGAATCTTCATTGATTGTTATATCAGAATGGAATTTGTTAATTGTAAAGTCCTGAGAGCCGGTAAAAACCTGTCTTTTCTGGAGTATATCATCAATTTTTTGATATTCACCTTCAGAGAGTAGTTGTTCCTTAATGTCCTTCTCGGCTGGAAAAACTGGTAAGGCACAAAAAGTGAGCAGGAAAAATGTGATAATAGTTGTTCTGAAAGTTGCCCAGAGGTTTTTGAAAAAAAATTCTGACATCTATTTTCCTGGAATTATTTAAAGCATTTCTATGAAAAACTCACCTTTACAGGCTTTCTTTCGACCTCTGGGGCCTCCAGTTCAAAGAATTCTTCTTTTTCAAACCTGAAAGTAGATGCAACTACATTTGATGGAATTGATTCTATCATGATGTTATAGTCACGGACAACAGCGTTGTAATATCTTCTTGCATATTCTATATTGTCTTCCAGTTCCTTTAACTGAGACTGGAGTTGAAGAAAGTTCGTATTGGCCTTCAGCTCAGGATATGCCTCTGCAACAGCAAAAAGACTCTTTAATGTATCTGTCAACATATTCTCAGCCTTCGCTTTCTCAGCAGGAGATGATGCATGTATTGCCTTTGACCTTGCCTCAGTGACCTTTTCAAAAACATGCTTTTCATGTGCAGCATATCCTTTAACAGTCTCAACAAGATTTGGCACCAGATCATATCTCTTTTTCAGTTGTACATCAATATCCGACCATGAAGACTTCACCGTATTTCTTAATCGAATAAGTTTATTATAAATTGCAATGACTGCAAAGATAAAAACCAAAAAGATTCCAATGATAATAAGTATCGCCAGTGATACCATGGTTGCCTCCTCTTATGTGGTTACTTTGTATTGTATCGAACCATTAAATCTTAGCAAATTCTTCAAAAATATTCACCTCAATACTTTCAGGCAATATGCCCTGCTGAAAGGCAAATTGCCTGATAAATTATCAAAATGATTCTAAATTAATAATAATATCAATATGTTATACCGTGGCATCTATGTTGCTTGCTCTATATTCTAAAAACTTCCGAAAGAAGTGATAATATAATCATAGAGAGCTGTATACAATTTCACTCAATTTTCTTATAATGCGTAAAAAGGAGGGTAAGATTATGAAAAAACTGTGCGCAGTTGTGGCAGTGGCAATGCTCTTTATTTCAGGTATTGCCTATGCAAAAGATTATGAGGTAAATAAAAAAGCAGGTGAATATGATGTGGCGGTGAGAATTGACAAAAATCCACCTGTTGTTGGTGATAATAACATTACCATTGAGATCAAAGATACATCGAGGAAATATGTGACAGATGCAAAGGTGGTTGTTGAATATTCAATGCCTGCGATGCCAGGAATGCCTCCAATGAATTATAAGACAGATACCGAATTAAAAGGGAATGAATATAGGGCAAAGATGAACCTTTCTATGTCTGGCTCCTGGAATATTGCAGTGAAAATAACACGTGCTGCTAAGACTTCTACAATGAAATTTACAGTGGATGCAAAGTAGAAAACCCGTAATGAGTAAAGGGTTGCGTATTACATTTTTTGTTCTGTGTTCTGTATTTTTTTTCTTTACTGCTTACTGTTTACTGTTTACACACTCTGTTTTCGCAGAAGACTTGAATCTTCAGGACTTAATAGACGAAGCATTAAAAAATAATCCTGAGATACGTGCCGCTGAATTCAGGGCTGCTGCATCAAAATACAGGATACCACAAGTTACAAGTCTCCCTGACCCAATGTTCATGTTCGGCTATCAGAACGAAGGATTCAAAAGATATACCTATGGTAAGTCTTCAGATGCACAATGGATGTTCTCTGCCTCTCAGATGTTTCCTTTCCCGGGTAAGCTCTCGTTAAAAGGGGAGATGGCTGCCAGTGATGCTGAAAGCTTAGAGGCATCACGTAAGACTGTGAGACTAAAAACAGTGGCAAAGGTTAAAGAGCTTTACCATGACCTGTTTCTTGCTTACAAAAATATAGATCTTCTTAGAGATAAAACCGTTTTCTTTTCAAGGATCGAAGATGCAGCTCTCGCTCGCTACTCAGCAGGAATGGGAGCCCAGCAAGAAGTGATAATGGCCCAGACGGAAAAATACATGCTCCTTGAGAAAGAAGAGATGCAAAAACAGAAAATACAATCTATAGAGGCAATGCTTAATACAACCATAGGCAGAAGTGTGAGTGCTCCCCTTGGCAGACCTTCTGCCCCTGTCTCTATTTTATTAAGTCAGAGCTTAGATGATCTTCTGAAAATCGCCTATGAAAATTCCCCTGAAGTAAAATCTAAAGAGAAGATGATTGTCTCGGCAGAGGCAAAGGTCAAGATGGCTCAAAGAGAATACTATCCCGATTTCACGCTCAACGCAGGCTATTTTAGACGTGGTGGCGAGTTTGAAGATATGTGGAGCCTGACAACAACTCTCAATATTCCTCTCTACTACAGGACAAAACAAAGACAGGCTGTTTTAGAAGCAGAAGCATCCCTTTCAGAAACAAAGAATGAACTTGAGTCAACAAAACTTATGATTGCTTCAGCCATCAGGGATAATTATTCCATGTGCAAGACAGCAGAGAAGCTCATGGATTTGTATAAGAATGGTCTTATTCCCAAAATCTATCAGGACTTTGAATTAGCTATTGCTGGCTATTCATCAGGAAAGGTTGAGGCTATTACTGTGATAAACCGGCTCAAATCCGTCATTGACTTTGAGCTCTTATACTGGGGGCAGTTTGCAGAGAGGGAAAAGGCAATAGCAAAGCTTGAGGCAATAGCAGGAATCGGTAGTCAGGGGTCAGTAGTCAGTAGTCAGGGAGATAAAAAATGAAGAAAAGAAATTTGATAATAATTATTGCTTTGGGATTACTTTTAGTATCTGGAATCTTTTTTTACTTTTTTAAAGCCACTTCATTAAAGACATTTTTACAAGGTAAAGCTGTTGAATCTGCAAAATCACAATCAGCCTCAGAACATAAGGGACACGGGGAAGGCCAAATATCTCAGACAGTAAAAGAGCAATCAAAAGAACAGAAAGAGACAGAAGAAGCCCCAACAGTTGAGATTTCTCCTGAAAAGCAGCAAATGATAGGCGTCAAGACCGTTGAAGTGTCGATGAAACCTCTCCAAAAGATTATCAGGACTGTGGGACGTATTGACTATGATGAAAGGAATCTTTCAACGGTCAATACAAAATTTGAGGGCTGGATTGAAAGACTATATGTGAACTATACCGGAAAATACGTAAAAAAAGACGAACCCTTATGTGAGATTTATAGTCCTGAGCTTCTTGCAACACAGCAGGAGTTCATTAATCTTTTGAAGTGGAGTTCAAAATCCGAAATCAGAAATTCGAAATCCGAAATTGAACATATGCTCTCAAATGATGCCGAAAAACTCCTTGAGGCAGCACGACAGAGATTAAGACTCTGGGATATTACAGATGACCAGATCAAAAAAGTAGAAGAGACAAAAAGACCTATAAGAACATTAACACTGCATAGTCCGGTAAATGGATATGTCATTCAAAAGACTGCATTACAGGGAATGAAAGTAATACCCGGAGAAAAACTCTTCGATGTTGCAGATCTCTCTACTGTCTGGATCATATCAGATATATATGAGTATGAGTTGCCCTTAATAAAAGTCGGTGAAACTGCAGTGATTTCTCTAAGTTATTTTCCAGGTAAAGAATTTTTATCAAAGATTGAATATGTCTACCCCTCTCTTTCAGGCGAGACCCGGACTGCAAAGGTGCGCTTCACACTCTCCAATCCCGGTGGCCAGCTTAAGCCACAGATGTTTACCAATGTAGAAGTAAAGATTTCCCTTGGGAAAAAACTCGCTATTCCGGACGATGCAGTTATAGACACTGGAACGAGACAGATTGTTTATGTTGACAAAGGAGAAGGGTATTTTGAACCAAGGGAGGTTATGCTTGGTATAAGGGCAGAGGGGTTAAGGGAAGTATTAAAGGGTTTAAAAGCCGGGGAAAAAGTTGCTTCATCAGCCACATTCCTCATTGATTCCGAGGCACAGTTGAAAGGCGTAAAACCTTTAGGTGGTCATAAACACTAAAATAAACAAGAATGTTGACAATGTATGCCAGAGAAAGTCAGCACCCTTTTCGATTAATTGAACTTGAGGCACAACTGCCCTGTTCTCTGCTATCAGAGAAATAATCATGATTGCAAAGATCATTGAATATAGTGCCAGAAATAAATTCATTGTCTTTTTGCTCGTATTTGCTTCTGTTGCCTGGGGCTACTGGGCATTAAAAAACTCTCCACTCGACGCAATACCTGATTTAAGTGACACACAGGTTATTATCTTCACTGAATGGACAGGAAGGAGTCCTGACCTCGTAGAAGACCAGATCACCTATCCGATAACCTCAACGCTTCTCGCAGCACCAAAGGTACAGGTTGTGCGCGGCTTTTCTTTTTTTGGGAGCTCATTTATTTACGTCATCTTTGAAGAAGGGACAGATATCTACTGGGCAAGGAGCAGGATACTCGAATATCTCCAGGTAGTAAAAAATAAACTCCCGGCAGATGTTAATCCTGTACTCGGGCCTGATGCAACAAGCCTTGGATGGGGGTTTTCCTATGCATTAGTGGATGAGACAGGTCAGCACAACCTTGCAGAGCTCCGCTCCCTTCAGGATTGGAATATAAAACTCGCTCTTGAAAGTGTTCAGGGCGTTTCCCAGGTTGCAAGCATAGGCGGGTTTGTCAAACAGTACCAGGTAACTGTAGATCCAAACCGACTCTCTGCCTATAACATCCCCATAACAAAGGCGATTGAAGCAATCAGGAAGAGCAATAAGGATGTAGAGGGTAGGGTCATAGAACTTTCAGGAATTGAATATATGATAAGGGGACGGGGCTATATTAAAAACCTCAAAGACCTCGAAAATATCTCAATTGGCACAAACAATGCGGGAACACCTGTTTTTCTGAAAGACATAGCCCGCATACAGCTTGGACCTGAAATCAGGAGGGGACTCGCTGACCTTGATGGAAAAGGAGAAGTAGCAGGAGGCATTGTCGTAGTAAGATTTGGAGAAAATGTACTTAACGTCATAGAACGGGTTAAGGAAAGAATCAAACGGGATATAGAGCCAAGCCTTCCTAAAGGGGTAAAGATTGTTACTACCTATGACAGGTCTGATCTGATACTCCGCTCCATTGCTACTTTGAAAGATGAGATAGTAAAGCTCTCTGTTGCAGTCAGCGTTGTCTGCATTGTGTTTTTATTCCACCTTCCCAGTGCTCTTGTCATCATCCTTACGCTGCCGGTTGCAATTATTATGTCTTTCATTTGTATGTACTACCTCCAGGTTACTTCAAATATCATGAGCTTGAGTGGTATTGCCATTGCTATTGGTGCAATGGTAGATGCCTCTATCATCATGGTTGAAAATGCCCATAAAAAACTTGAGGAGTGGGAGACAAATGGCAGACATAGCAGCAGAGTGGACGTAATCATCCATGCTGCTCAAGAGGTAGGGCCATCCCTATTCTTTTCACTCCTCGTCATCACTGTTGGATTCCTCCCTGTATTTACCCTTCAGGCTCAGGCAGGAAGACTCTTTATACCACTGGCATACACAAAGACTTTTGCCATGCTTTTTGCATCATTCCTTGCCATAACGTTAACCCCTGTATTGATGACGCTCTTAATACGGGGAAAAATACGGCACGAGGAAAAAAATCCGATCAGCATAATACTTCACAAACTTTATGAACCTGTTGCAAGACTTTCGCTAAGATTCAAGAAAACAGTAATTATTCTTGCAATTATCATTATGGTAGTGACCATTTATCCCTTCCTGAAGCTTGGTTCAGAATTCATGCCGCCACTCTATGAGGGTTCACTGTTTTATATGCCGGTAACTATGCCAGGTGCATCCATATCAGAGGTCTCAAAATTACTTCAACTACAGGACAAGATACTGAAGAAGATTCCTGAAGTGGCACAGGTCTTCGGAAAAGCCGGCCGTGCCGAGACAGCTACAGACCCTGCACCCCTTGAAATGTTCGAAACGGTCATAAACCTCAAGCCCGAATCTGAGTGGAGAAAAGGGATGACAGTTGAAAAGCTCAAAGATGAGATGAATGATGCACTCACCATACCAGGAGTTGCCAATTCCTTTACAATGCCCATAAAAGCACGCATTGATATGCTTGCTACAGGCATAAGAACACCGGCAGGAATTAAGGTTATGGGTCCAAGTCTTAATGAGATTGAAAGGATAGGGCTGGATATAGAAAAGCTCATTAAAGATATTCCGGGCACAAGGAGTGTCTATGCAGAAAGGGTGACTACAGGATACTTCCTGGATTTTACAATAAAACGTGAGGAAACAGCACGGTACGGATTAACTGTTGATGATGTCCAGGAAGTAATACAATCCTCAATTGGTGGAATGAATCTTACTACCATTTTTGAGGGAAGAGAGCGGTATCCTGTAAATATCCGTTATACAAGAGAACTGAGAGATGATGTAGAAAAACTCAGAAGAGTTCTTGTCCCTGTAATGATGGTAAATACTCAGACGAATGAATCAATGGGCTCAGAGTTTAGAATTCGTAACTCAACTCTCCAATCCGCAATTCGCAATCCGCAATCAACTCAAATTCCCCTTGGTGAACTGGCAGATATAAAGATTGTTAAAGGTCCAACGAGTATTAAAAGCGAGGAAGGACTTCTGGCATCCTATGTCTTTATAGATTTTGGAGGCAGGGATATTGGTGGATATATTGAGGATGCAAAGAAAAAGGTTGCGTCTTTAAAAATACCAGATGGCTACCGCCTTACATGGAGTGGCGAGTATGAATACCTTGTGAAGACGCATGAGAGGCTGAAACTTGTTATCCCTCTTACTGTATTGATAATCTTTGCGCTCATATTTCTTAATACAAAGTCTGTGACAAAAACAATGATTGTCCTCTCAGCTGTCCCCTTCTCCCTTGTGGGTTCTTTCTGGCTCCTTTATCTTCTCAATTATAATATGAGCATTGCAGTATGGGTTGGCATCATAGCACTTGCAGGGCTTGATGCAGAAACAGGAGTTGTCATGCTCCTCTATTTGGACCTGGCATATAACCAGTGGAAAAAAGATGGCAAACTCAATACAGTCGATGACCTGAAGGAAGCTGTAATGTATGGCGCTGTC
>Ga0315296_10003262_pt1 | contig 13622 bp, 16 predicted proteins | sample YL17G14_18_MG_FD_203921 | JGI IMG/M metagenome (GOLD analysis project Ga0315296, IMG submission 203921) | Sediment microbial communities from Yellowstone Lake, YNP, Wyoming, USA - YL17G14_18 | ecosystem: Environmental > Aquatic > Freshwater > Lake > Sediment | place: USA: Wyoming | collected... | reverse complement strand
GACCTTTATCCAGGATCCTGTCGATGGCATCAGCCAATGTGCCGGTGGTATCTCTCTCCGCTTGCAATGCCATACGCGTTTTCTCCTTTCACCATTGGCTCCAGTGAATTGCTACTCCTTAACCACTATACTGACGAAGCTGTAAGGAGGTGCAGGCCCCACGTATTTGAATTCGATTCTGTTGCCATGCTTGGCAGAAAGCTTTTCTACCTCGCAATCGAATTCCTTCTCCCGAGCCCTGTCAACAAGGAACGCAGCGTTCATGATCATATCATCCCCGTAGGTCTTGTTAAGGCAAAAATCGCTGGAGAGCTGCTTGATCGGCTGGAGCAGGGCTTCCGCCTCCTTAGCTTTTTCCCCTTGTAATGCAAGCCTGACCATCTTGCTCATAGCAAGTTTATCTTGGCCAGCATCTTCACCTGAACGGGCTATCATCTTGTCTCTTGCCGCCTTGATCTCTTGCATTTCTTCCACCATCTCCTTAAGAATGGCGTTCATATCTCTCCACAGGGCCTTAAGCCCCAATTCCACCTTGTTGTCCAGCTCGCGGAGCAGCTTCTTGAACTCCAGATAGCGTCTCCGGAGGAGACTGCGGATCTCCTCGGCATTAGGAGCGACAGTGTAGAACCTCACAGGGAGCACCGTGTAGTCCTTCATCACTATCTCGATGACCTTCTCATGTGTAAGCATGGTCTCCTTGCTGACGACATACTTGGTCATCAGCACGCTGCTCACTACGGCACCAAGGTCTCTATAAGCGATGGTCATTACCGGGCCACCTTGGTCACCGATACCAATGGGGCCGAAGTTCCTCGCCTCGCCTGTTCCGATTATGCAATAAATGTATTGACCTTCCACAGCCACTGCTCACCTTTCACCGGACCCAGCGAGCTTCTGTCCCCCCTACTAACGGGTGTTTTTGGAATCGCCAGCCATTACTCTTTTTCTTCCTTCTCCAAGGGCTCGCCACGGAGGCGAGTCCTCTTGCGCTCAAACCTCAGCATGTTGCCTTTATCGTCCAATAATACCTCGTAGTCGCCAAGGACGTCAGTGGCGGTGGGGATCCTAGACATCTCCAGCATGTCCAGGGCAATGTGCCACCCTTGCTCGTCTTTAAAAGCCCTTGTTACGGTTACCGGCTTCAACCCCGTGACCTCTGCCAACTGGCTCTTAGCCTGTTCAGCTAGCTCCCTCATATCCATAGATAGTCCTCCTTGGGGTTCTCGTGTCGACCTCGTCATTGCCGGCTCCGCTCAGCCTTTGCCTCCCGAATGGCATTTAGCCGCTCCAGTAGCGTCCTTTCGTGCCTGTTATGCTCCTCCTCGGTGATCTCACCCATCTCAAGGCGCATCTGGAGCTCGAGAAGTTCACCTCGAACCCGATCTTCGTCCAGCAGCTCGGCCTCGGCTGCCTCGGCAATCTTCTCGGCCAGCCACTTGACGCCCCTTACCGGGCCTAAAACAGGGGCGGTCAGCAGATCGAGAATAAAACCCACGTCTCCCTCCTCTACCTTAGTTCTTTCCAGTTCACCACGATGTTTATGAAGTTATAAGGAGGTACTGGCCCTATATACTTGATGGCTATTCGTTGGCCAAGCTGCTCATCCAGTTCGCGCACCGCCTGGTCAAATTCTGGCTCCCGGCTTCTATCTACCAGGAAGGCAGCATTTACTACCATCCTGTCCGCCAGCACCTCGTTCTCTCGGACGCTGTGAGCGATCCGGCGAAGTGGTAGCAATATCTCGGCTGCTTCCTTAGCTCTCTTACGATTCAATGCCACTTTGACCATCTCACCAAGGCGTATTCTGTCAAAATGGGTCGCCTCAGGCGATTTCTGTGAAAGGGAGCCGCGAAGGCGCCTTATCCCCGCATTCCCGGCGACAATCTCCTCGAAAACAGCCTTCTCATCACGCCAGAAGGGTTTGAGGCCCAGCTCCACCTTGCCCTCCATATCCCCGAGCAACCTGCTAAACTCCTCAAACCTGTTCCTCAACAGCTTCTGGATGTCCTGAGTGGGAGAGGCAGAATCGGCAACGGTTCCAAACCTCACCGGAAGGAGGGTAAACTCCATCATGACCTTTTCTAGGACTCGCTCATGAGCCATCATGTTCTTGCGGGTGCTTTCATACTGCTTCACTGGCGAATCACTGACCACAACGGCGAGCCCTTTGCAACACACCGTATGCACCAGACCATCATCATCTAGCCCTACCTCATCGAAGGTGCGGTCTTCCTGGCAGGGAATGATGCAATAAAGGTATTTTCCAACTTCAGCCATCTGCGGCTCCAACTACACCCCAATTTCAGCGAAACGAAGGTGCTGAACCTCGTCATCCCTCAAGCGCCTTATGTTGATCAACAAGCTGCCACTTGATTCAGCTTGGCCCCGGCAGTAAGCAATAAGCAGATCTGATGCCTGGTGAAGTTTAGCGAAGCGAGCCTTGGCCTGCTCGTCCCCAGGCCTGCGATCTGGGTGGTTTTCAGCCGCCAAGTGGCGGTATGCCCTCCTCACCTCAGGCTCTGAAATGACAGGGCCCAGATGAAGGAGTTGCCTTGCTTCCTCAATCTTGTCTGGGCTCGGCCTCGTGATTTCTACTGTGGCGAAGCTGTAGGGTGGCAGGGGGCCGATGATGCGGAAATCGATCTGGTCATGAAAAAGCTCATTCAGCTGCCTCACCCGACTATCAAACTCTTCTTGGTCAGCCTTCTTCACGAGGAAGGCCACGTTCATCACCATCTCGTCAGAGACCAGAGCGTTGGGCTGTATATCGACAGCCACTGGCTTGAGGAACTCTATTATTCGTTCTTGGTAGCTGTCCCTGCGTCGGTCCATCGACGCTTTTACCATCTGTCCCAGATGGATGCGCTCTTCCAGGGTCTGCTGCCCTGGCCTGCTGGCAATAGCTTCCCTGACCCGCACGATCTCCGGCTGGGTACTGCTCTCAAGTAACACCCGCCCCGTGTCCCAGGTGGCAGCCACCTCCACCTCGACCTTGTCTTGGATCCAGGCAAGAGCACCAGCAAATAGCGAATGACCTTGCGCAAGCAGGTCGCGCACTTCATCACAGGAAGCAAGGACTGTGCCGAACTTCACCGGGAGAATGCTATACTCCCTCATAACCCGCTCCACCGCCACCTGATGCGCAAGCAGGCACCTGATCACCTCCTCCTTAGACATGGAGCCGAATTCTCCGCCGAGGTAGTCGCACACGACGCAGCTGAGGTCTTGGTGAGCCATCGTGTACACCGGGCAGGAGCGACCCAGCCCGGAGATGTCCCAGGCGTTCTCATTACTACTGGCGATAATTCCGTAGATATACTTGCCTTCCATAACGCACCCATTACCGTTCTACTTCTGCCTGGCTCTTTCTTCAGCCCAGCGTCTTGCTTCTAGTTCCAGGGCCCAAGCCCGAAGGTCGATCGGTTTCCTGCCCAGCGCTCTGGCTCGCTCTCTTGCTATCAGGCGCTGCGACAAGGTGCACACCCTGGCCATTTTCCCTCTCCCGGTAACGGTTTTTGCCGTCCTCTTTTCTCCCCTGAGGCTAAACGGCTTCCAGTCCACGTAGTCGCCCGCTCCAGCGGCGTCAGTGCCGAGCTGCACCTGCTGGAAAGAGAAAGGACACATCTCCACCTGGCGTGGAATCCTGAGCCTTTCCCCCTGCCCTTTCCCCGCCTTGGCTTCCCCCTCTTTTTCCCATTCCATCGCTTCTTGCTCAAGGACGGATAGCTTTCTGCCCTTCTTTCCGGCGATCCTCGCTTTTTCCTTGGCCGTCGCCTGCCTTGCCGCAGCAGTCACAAGCCCGCTTGATCGTCTCACCGCGCTGTTTTCTGACTGCTTCACCCTTTTGCCCCCACCTCTCTCATGATCCTCGCTGGCACCACACATTTGACCCGACACCTGACAGGTAAGCTTGCTTTCGGGTTTAGTAATCAACGGTCATCTTTTTCCACGGCCGCTGGCTGTTTTGACCGGCTGGCTGCTTTCCCCCGGTGGCAGTCGGATGGCCATCAGATAACCTTTCCTGTTCTGCCTCTTCCGCCTTTTGTTTAAGCATATCCATATCTTTACGAATTTCCCCCAGCCGCTCGCGGATACGCTTCCCCCGCACCTCCAGGCCAGACAGCTCTTTTTCCAACCTCTGCCTTTCTTTGTCCAGCAGATATACATCAAGGTAGGTGCTTCCCTTCAGCGGAGGCTTTGACGCGATATGATGGCTTGCCGCTGTTCTTATATCACCCAGGCTCTTAGTTTCAGTAACACTTTTCATCGACATCTCCTATTAACCTCACGTCAATGGGCGACGTAATGGCGTGCTTGGCTTGCTGTGCGGTATGTCGCGCGTGGTACGAATGTCCTGCAACGTCCTGAGGGCATGCTCGGCAGCCCGATGGTGCTGGAGCCGCATCATGCTGGTGAAAGCCTTGCCGCACCTATTGCACCTGTGCTCTTTTGCCCTTTGTTCTCGCAACATGCCCAGCCCCTCCTTGGCAATATCGGTCGATGAGCCGGTTAACCACCTCTTTCACCCTTGCAGTCTGGGCCTTGCTCCCCACCCTGGTGGACTCCGAAGCCAGTATGTCAAGGCATAGCTGCCTGAAGGGGCCGTTTTTTGCCTCCACCGAGCCATTCTGCACCTTGAGTGCCTTGGCCACCATTATGCAGCCGCGAATCGTCGGGGCAAACTCGCACACCCCAGACTCCCTCAAGCCGCGGACAACGCGCACGATCTTCTCAGCATCGCTGCGGTCGAGCCCGGACTTAGCCTGGGTTATGGCCACCTCCGTTTCCTCGTCAAAGTGGTCAAGGTCAAGGGTCACCATCCGGTCGCGGAGGGCATCCTGGCTGCGATAGACCCCGGCATACTCCTCCGCGTTGCTGGTGAAGATGGCGGTGAAGTCGGGATGGACTCTGAGATAGCCTTCTCCCTCCCTGGCCGCCGGCAGGTCGAGCATCTTCTCCTGAAGCACAGAGAGGAGGGCGTTGTTGGCCTCGGGGCGAGATCGGGTGAACTCGTCGTAGATCAAGGTAAACCCATATTTGCAGGCCACGGTGAGGCGGTTGTCCACCCACGTCCGGCTCATATCCTCCTCGGTTTTCAGCACCGAGTGAATGAAGTTGTCTATCACCTTTCTCATCCGGTAGCCGTATTCACCGCCCACCAAGTCAGAGGTGCTGAACTCCTCGTCTCCATGGATCATCACCACGGGGCGTTGCAGCTTACTCGCCACATGAAGTGCCAGCGTAGTCTTCCCTGTTCCTGAGGCTCCCCTGAAGTGGATGGGAAAGCCGGCAGCGATGTAGGTCAGTGCCCGATCCACGATGCCTTGGACAAAGGGGGTTTCTACGAAGTTTGGCAGAGGGCGTGGCTCCAACAAAGTAGCTATCCCTTCCCTTACCATAGAGCTTACCTCCCTTCCTGTGTCTGGGGCAAAAGATTCCATTGCCACTAAAGGCGAAAAGCCAGTGCTCAGCCGACGAACCGTCCTTGGCGGTTGTTATGCTGGCGCGGCTTAACGCACAAGCCCGCCTTTGTGCAGTGGCCTCGAAGCTGGCTATCTGCGCTTTATATGGCGAAGTGGATAAGCCCCCACTTTTCAATCTTGTTGATCAGGCTTTCAACCCAGCCTTCACCCCAGCAACAATCGGCGCCCCTCTCTTCGCACGCATGATGGCCGTCATTTTCTGCCACTCATCCCGAGCCCCGGCCAGTTCGGTGCGCACCCTCTTGAGCATGGTGTTCACATCACGCTTGAGGTTAGCAGCGCTCTTGGCCAGGTCGGCATGCAGCTTCCGGGCCATGGTCTGGTGGCTCCTATGCAACTCATAGAGCTGAGCCTGGGTGGCCTGTCGCTGGCTAGAGACCTCCTGACGCAGCGACGCAATGCCCGCTGCTCTTGCCTCATACGAGCCGATAATCTCTTGCGCAAGACTGCGCATTTCTTCTCGCATTGACATCTGCTTCCTCCTTTTTGCGCTCGGGGTGGCCATACCACACAACCCACCACCTTCTCAAGGCATCAGAGTGATCTTTTTAGTCCGCCGACAGCAGGGAGCCCGGCTGCGCTTGTCGGCCTTAGGCATGGCCACCCCGATACGCTTTGGCGATACTGCCCTATGCTGCGGCCGCTGTCAGCCCCACGGCCTCAGCATACTTCAAGAAGGTGTCCACGCCAGCCACTGTGACTCTGGCCTCAAGGGCCAGGATCTCGATCCCCACTAGGCTGACGCGGACCCAGGCATCTATCACGATGCCTTTGTCCAGGATCCGGTCGATCACTTCGACCAGACTAGACGATGCCATCGATTTCTCGACTGCCATTGGTCACCTCCTCTCTGTAACCCGGCTAAGCCTATGTCAAAGACAAGGTCATGGGCGGCTCCCCCGCTCACTTCCCTTGCCTCTTGACCCTGAAGTCAACGTCCCGATGCATAGGGACACTCCGTTAGCTTCGATGAGAAAGGCGATATCTGGGGATGCTGAAAAAAGAAAGCGCTTTGCAATCGCACTTCGCGGAAGACAGGTTGACCGAAGTTATTCATCAGCGGCAGCCCAACCATCATAGTTCCTCCGAACCTTAGACTTGCGGCTTTGCGTCCCTATCTTTCGATAGGTTTGCCTTTATCGCCTCTCACAGTCCCAGTCTGAGGGAGACTAGGACCCCTTCTTTAATTTCCATCATAACAGGCATTAAGGCGAATTGGTCAATCACCCTCTAGTCCTAAAAACATGGGTCATTTGGGTCATTATAGTCCCGACTGTTAATGAGCTTTTATAATTGATGATTTTAATGGGAGGTTAAGACGGATGGGGTGTTGACTCTTAGCGCTCAGTATAGTACACTACTCTCGTTCCAAGATTGAGGGAGGCGTTGACAATTAAATACGAAGTGTAGCGATGAATTGTTGCCCGTATTTGGTCACTTGGGCAGCAAGGAGCTAATGGTGAAACCGACACTTTGTGCTAGGGTGTCGGTTTTGTTTTAACTATGGAGGGAATAGGCAAATGCAATGTCCCCGATGTGGCAGGACTCATAGTGGCATCTGCGGTATCCCCGGCGTCGGAGTCAAGATAGGAACCGGTGGAGTTGGAATTCGAAGAGCCAACAGCCAAATAGACCCTGATGCCTATCCTATTCGGAACGTTCCGTCGAAGCGTAAGAAAATGGGCGCAACAAGGGCAGTTCTGGAGGAGATGCTGGATTGGGGACGTACGGAGCAGCAGAGATGCCTTGATATGCTAAAGGAGTTGCCCCACGAAATGCCCGAGTATACTCAGCTTTTGGGGAAATATGACAAATTAACCACCGTTATCCACCAGCTTAAAGTTCAACTTGCTGCTAGGGAAAGATGACTTGGAAGGGTGCATATGGAATCTAGGGCTAATACGGGAGTCGTGGGCCGATGGCCGGCCAAAGGCGTCTATTCCCGTTTGCTACCTGTCATATTCTCGGTGATGGCTATTGGAACTCCCTCTCATATGTCACCAGCATGGTGTCTGATCCTTGCAACTGGTCCTCGGCTTCAAGATCCTGCTTGAGATATCTCCTGAAAAAGGCTGAGCTGTAGTCATTTATGACTTGGACTTGACCAACAGAGCTTTGGCATTGGGGTATTAAATCATAGTCCTCACAGGGAGTGTTGCCAAAGGTGAAGTGGTTACACTGTCTTATGACCAGATAGAACTTGGGAGGGTTTGCATTACCGTAGGCGACCCACCTCTGAATCTCCGGCCTTATTGCTGGCAAATCATGGTCCCCGTGCATGATCATGATAGGGATGTTGATCTGGTCGATGTTACCCTCAAAAGGATAAACGGGCTGAGATAGCAATATGGCGGCCTTGATCTGATCATCCTTCATGCCTTTATTGGGATGCGCTCCGATAACGCCCAGGGTGGTTAGCCCGCCCAAAGAATGCCCGGCCATGCCAATAGCATGCTCATCGATTAGGTTGTGGAAAGGAGAATTGCTATCCTGGTTTAGTTCTAGCATCTCGTCGATAACAAAGCTGGCCTTTCTCAGCCTAAATGTCTCTAGATAGGAAAGGAAAGCGTCCCGATCTGCACTCATCGTCTCCATAAAGTAACCCACTGCTTTTAGAACACCTGGTGGATCCGCAACCCCTGCACTCCCTTTTATCCTGGCGAATGCAATTTGCTCCACGAAATCTGGCGGGATGGTATCTATGAAATCGGGAGCGGCGACGATGAAACCCTCGCTGGCAAGACGCTCGGTGAAGGCTAAGGATTGTATTCCGCTGCTATAAGCTCCATGGTTAAAGATTATGAGCGGATAAGGTCTGTTTTCCATACTTGGAACCGCTTCGAAGGTTACGCTGCTGGTGAGCCCGTTATTGTAGGTATATGAGCTTGGCTCTGCCGCCGTAGGATACCAAACTGCTGTTGTCAGCGCTTCCTTGTCACCCTCTGGATTGGTATATGTAAAATCATAGATTGCGAAACCAACGTTGAATTGACGGGGGCCTATTTCGGGGGCTGGATTGGAGCAGGCGAAGCATACCAGCCTTAACAGGCATAAGAGTATAGCTCCCAATGGCAAAAGGCACTGTCCGAGTAAACTGGACAGGTTTCTCATATTTACACCTTACAACGTGATCTGCTATCCAAATAGGAAGTTGTCATTTGGTGCAGTTGCCACCTGTTTCTTGACCCGCAGCCGCGGTCCCCGACCAAGATTCTGACTCACCCTGCATATTAGTGTGATATTGCCTTGGTTGCAAGAGGGAAGGCTCCGGGCTAGCCAAGTGAACACTTTGCTAGTTTGTTGAATCCATTAAATGCTGACTTGCAAAAGGAGTTGACAATGCCAACGTTTGAATACTCTTTCATGGAGGCGGGGTCCCGCTGAGCAATGGGTGTTAAGCTAGACCTCCCGGGCAACCCGAAGGGCGCTCTCGATGGCCTCGGTAATCTTGCCTGGCTGCGCGCTGTCGCCGATGACATAGAGGGCCTCCACCTTTCCCTCCAGTTTCCGGGCAAGCTCGCGATTGGGCTCCATCCCCACAGCAAGCACTACACTGTCTGCCTCAAAGAACTCGCTGCCGCCGTTCCGGGTCGCCCTCACCCCCTTATCCGTTATCTCCTCGACCTTGGCATTTCTCTCCATCCTCACCCCGAGGCTCCTCAACCGGCCCATAGTTACCCATCGCGTGGTTCGTCCGATATCGGCTCCTATCCGATCCAGCATCTCGAGGATGGTCACCTTCTTGCCCTTTTCAGCTAGGAACTCGGCCGTCTCGCAGCCCACCAGTCCACCGCCTACTATGGCCACCCTCTCGCCCACCTCCCGACGTCCCGTCAGCACATCTATAGCTGTGGCCACTTTCTTTCTGCCTACCCCTGGGCTGTCGGGTATCTTAGGTGCTGCCCCGGTGGCCACAATGACCACGTCCGGCTTCAGCTTCTCGACTGTTTTAACAGTGACCTCTCTTCCAAGCCTGACCTTTACCCCCAGCTTTTCCATCTGCCCGGCTAGGTACCTTGTCAGGCAGCCTAGCTCCTCCTTGTGCGGAGGCAGGACGGCCACCAGGAGTTGCCCACCTAGCTGGTTTCTGTTGTCTGCCAGGATGACCTTATGGCCCCTCAGGGAAGCGACCCGGGCCGCCTCCATACCTGCGGGACCGCCCCCGACAACAAAAACCCTTTTCGGCTGCTTTGCCGGTTCAATGCTGTATTCTGCCTCCCGGCCTGCCCTGGCGTTAACTGAGCACCGGATACTGCGTGCCTCCATCAGCCCGTCGAAGCAGAGGGAGCAGGCAATGCAAGGCCGTATCTCATCGAATCGCCCCTCCCTGGCCTTGTTGGGCCACTCAGGGTCAGCAATCAGAGGCCGAGCGATATACACCATATCCACCATCCCCTCAGCCAGGATCTGCTCCGCCAGGCGCGGATCGGGAATTCTGGTGCCACCTATAACCGGGATGCTGACCACCTGCTTGACCCCCTCCGCCAGGTAGATCCACTTTGCCCGGGATACCGACATCTGAATGAAGGGAACCGGGGCCTCATGCCATCCCGTGGATACATTTATGGCATGAATACCGGCTCTTTCCATCATGGGAGCAACTATCTTTGTGTCCTCCAGGGTGTTGCCCCCCTCCATGAAATCAGCGCCGGAAACCCGGCACAAGAGGGGGTAGTCTTTTCCCGCCTTCTGTTTGACACTTTCCACACATTCCAGCAGGAGTCGAGCCCTGTTCTCTAAGTTGCTACCATAGCTATCGGGCCGCTTATTGGTATGGGCGGAAAGGAAGTGGCTGATGAGACCGGTGCCGCCAATGGCGTTGAGCTCGACGGCATCAAACCCTGCCTCTCGTGCCCGGCGGGCACCATCGCCGTAGGCCTCCACAATCCGCCTGATCTCATCAACAGTCAGCGGCCTGGGTTTGGGAGCATCGGGACGCCTGTCAACGGTTACGTCGGAGGGGCCGACCAGCTCCAGGCTACCGTCACCCTTTGCTAGGACCCCAAGGGCGGATATCTGCATGGCTACCTTGGCCCCGCACTTATGCATGAGATCAGCAAACTCCCGCAGACCGGGTATGAACTCGTCGCTATATATCCCAACTATGCCGGGGGGAAAGGGCCCGGTATAGAGAGGGGGGACGAGGCCGATGACGATGAGGCCCACACCACCCCGGGCTCGCTCCGCGTAGAAGTCCTTGAAGCGGTCTGTCACCATGCCGTTGGCTCCAAGGCCCAGCACCATGGCTGGCATGACTATCCTGTTCTTCAGCTCCATCTGCCTGATCTTGATGGGTTCAAATAGTTTTCGTAGCTGGCTCATGTATTTCCTCCTTCTGGCTAGGTTGCATAATACCTCTGGGATCGATTGAGCCCATAATACAGGAGTTCGCGAAACTGAGCAACCAACTGGGTAGCGTTTGAGTCGTTTTCGGACAAATCGGCGCTGCTGGAATGTTTGCCCCTGGTTATGCGTGATAAGACCAGCCGGTTTGCCTTCCCTTGCCCATCCAGCACAGCGAAAAACCAAGCTGTGTGCTATTAGGGGTACTGCCGCAATTCAGGTCGCTAATCGATGATATCTACAGTTGATGTTTTTCATTTCATCTATGCAGCTGAAGAATCGAGGGGCTGTGATTCACTCCAAAGACTGCTGTGTCTAAGCTGAGTAGAGTATCCCACAAATGGAGACCAAGGAGGTTCCACATACTCGGGAGGGGCATCTACACCTAGAAATATAAGGGGAGCAAGGTAGAGTTTCTGTCCTTTGCCGAAGCGTGTCTTCGGTGGCTTCTCGATTCACCCCCCTGTAGTTTTTCTACAGCGTTTGCAGAAGGCGTTGCTTGTGTTCTTCCAGCACCTTCTCATACTGAACGTCGAGCCCAGCCCGAGCCTTGTGCCATCGCTCCTGAAACTGCGCCTGCCGTTCCACATCGATCCTTATCTTCGTGCGCAGTTGCTGCTCCGGTGCCTTCTTGGTCTCACAAAGCCTAGGCTCAAATTCCTGCCTTGGGCGGGCAAAGGTTTGTTGCACGGACGCCTCATAGTAAGTAAACAAGTGCTCGATATGGTCAAAAACCTCTCTAACCGGCCCCTTGTTCTCTTTCAGCGCCAGAATCCCCGCCATGGCCTTGCCGCTGGTTTGCTTAGTGTTAGTATCTCGAGGCAGGCTATGAGAGGACAAACTGTATGATCCACGGCTATATGAACTGCATCGGGGATCGCGGTCGCATGAAGAAGCTCTTCGTCAAATTCCCTGCGTTCAGCCTGCTGGGCGATACCACATGGTGTAAGGGGAAGGTGGTGGAGAAGCGCATCGAAGGCGAGGACCATATCGTGGCCCTTGAGGTATGGACAGTGAACCAGCTCGAGGTGACCACCACCGGCCAGGCAGAGATTATCCTCCCCGCCAGGGGCAGTTAGCCGGTTGACGCTCCAATCAAAGCCTGGAGGGCTCGGGAGTCCACCGAATGAAATCGGCCTCTATCCCTAGGCAGCCGACTCAGCCGCAGCTGCTCCCTTATCGAAATCGGCCCCTAATGCCGGCTCTCTAGGTAGCCCCAAGCCCTTGGTGGCTATAATGAGCCTCTGGATTTCAGAAGTTCCTCCACCGAAGGTGTTGGACACCGTCACCAAGTATAGTCTTTCGATCCTTCCCCGTAGCTGGGCCCACTTGGAGCCTCTTTCCAGAGGCCCGTAAAGGCCGAGGACCTGCATTGCCACATTTACCAGCCGCTGTGACAGCTCGCTGTGGTAAAGCTTCACAAGGGAAGACATATAACCCAGGGGCAGCTCTTTGCTCTGCAACCAGGCAACCCTGTAGGAGAGCATGCGTCCAATTTCTATCTCAATGGCCATCTCGGCCACCCTCTGCCTCAGAATGGGATTTGCCGGCAGAAAGCCAACCCCCTTTACATCCTTGACATGGTCCACCAGCTCTTCCAGCAAGCGTCGCTCCGCAGCGGAGTTGCCTATGGAAGACCTTTCGGATTCCAGGCTTCTCCCTGCTGCCTGATACCAGGCCATGTTCTTATCGCCGAGGAGGGCGCTCTTGGGAACCCTGACATCGTCAAAGAAGACCTCGTTTAGTGTGTGCAGCCCCGCCATATCAATGACGGGCCGAACCGTGATCCCTGCGGTCTTCATGTCCACCAGAAAGCAACTGATCCCCCTGTGCTTGGGGGCATCGGGATCAGTCCTCGCCAGTAGGATGCACCACTGGGCGAAGTGGGCCATTGTGGTATAGATCTTCTGGCCATTCACGATGAAATCGTCGCCATCCTCTACTGCCCTCAATTGAAGGGATGCGAGGTCGGAGCCAGCGCCGGGCTCGGTGAAGCCCTGACACCAAAGCGTCTCTTGCCTTACGATGGGTGGCAAATGCTGTTTCTTCTGCTCTGGCGTTCCATAGGCGATGATCGCCGGACCAGCGATGTTCAGGCCCATAAAATCGGGCCTTGGTGCCCGATGATAGGCCATCTCCTCGTTGAAGATGACCTGCCTCATGATCGGCCAGCCCTGGCCGCCATACTCCTTGGGCCAGTGAACCGCGGTCCAGCCCTTTTCCACTAGCTTGCGAATGAAGCTCATGTAAAAGGCGGTGAACCCACGTCCTTCCCCCTCCCCCCGGGTGGCGAACTCCTCCCTTATGAACGAGCGGATCTCCTCTCTGAGCCTTTCCTCTTCCTCAGTAAATTGAAAGTCCATGTCTCGCTCCCGCCAACTCTCCGTTGATTATAAAGAAGTGGCTGATGTCAAGTCAACAGCCCCCTCCCTATTTAGACGCCTTAAATCCTATCCCTATATGGCCCTTTTGCAACGGGCCGATGATGGCGAGCAGGGAATGAACCTTGACATAGGATGTTGAGATGTGCTAAATTTGTGAACTACCGTTAGTTCAGCAGAGCCAGCTAAAGGAGACGGCACTGGCATCATATGACCGAATCCTAGCAGAGGCAACGCGCCTCTTCTGCGAAAAAGGTTATCATGCCACCTCCATGGAAGACCTTGCCGCGGCGGTTGGCATTAAGAAGGGTAGCCTCTACTACTACATCGAGAGCAAGGAGCAGCTCCTCTTCGAAATAGTGGAACTAATGCCCCCTCAGTTCATTGCCAATGTGACCGCGCTCCTTGAGGACAC